>Ga0172373_10007861_pt1 | contig 13676 bp, 7 predicted proteins | sample Lak10m_2_FD_114546 | JGI IMG/M metagenome (GOLD analysis project Ga0172373, IMG submission 114546) | Freshwater microbial communities from Kabuno Bay, South-Kivu, Congo - kab_092012_10m | ecosystem: Environmental > Aquatic > Freshwater > Lake | place: Democratic Republic of the Congo: South-Kivu... | reverse complement strand
GCGGTCGCTGTCACCAAAACTGTCAACACCCACACCCAGCTTTTGCAGCATCGACAGGTACAGGTTGCACAGGGGTGTGCTGCCCTGCGGAAATTCCAGATGCCGACCTGCTGGTATCAGATCAGCACCGCCGGCCAGCAGGATCGGCAGGTTGTCCGGATCGTGCAAATTGCCGTCAGACATCCCCGAACCGAACAAAATCATGCTGCGATCCAGCAGACTGCCGTCAGCCTCACGCACTGCACTCAGCTTCTGTAAGAATTTCACCAGCTGCTGCACATACCACTGGTTAATAAATTGATACTGTCGAATTTTGCCGGGATCTGTCTGGTGATGGGACACGGTGTGGTGAGGTTCGGTCCAGCCCTCTGGCATTTGAAAGATCTGCTGCGAGGTATCGTTGGCCAGCATCACGCTGGCAACTCGAACGGCATCGCAGCGAAAAGCCAGTACCAGCAGGTCCAGCATCACTTCCAGGTGCCGGGGAAAGTTGTCGGGCATGACAGGGCGCTGCAGGGATGCCGACTGCGCCATTTTTTGCACGGGATGCTGCGGATACCGGGTCAGAAAGCGTACTCGTGATTCCATGGAATCGACCGAGTCGAGGTATTCTTCCAGCTTCACCTGATCGTCTCGCCCCAGCCGGCGGCTGATGGCCTTCGAATCTTCCAGCACAAAATTCAGCAGGCGACGACTGGCGACGGAGGGCTGTGTGTGGCGGCTGCGACCGAACAGTCGGTCAAACACTGATTCCGGGGACACCTGCGGCAACACCGGCCGGTTCTGACTTTGCCATGAGATGCAGCTGCCATACAGCAGAGTCACACCGTTGGCCGGATCGATGCCTCCGGCCACGGGCTCAACCCCCAGCACCAGGCTGTGCAGCGGCGTCTGCCCCTGCAGATGGCGGGCAATGCGCTGGTCAACTGACTCACCACCGGCACTGAAATCACGACCGGTTGTGGATGAAACAGGCATCCCTGTGAGAAAGTTGGCTGTTTTGTGAGCATGTCCGTCCAGCGTCCGACTGTGCGGCTTATCCAGACCGCTGAAGACCGTGACTTGCCGCATAAACGGCTGCAGGGGCTGCAGAGTCGGGCTGAGCACCAGAGCTTCGCCGGAAGCAGGAATCCAGTCGGGCATCCAGGCCCCGTTGGGAAAGTGCAGGAAGGCTGACCGCAGCGGTGGCCGTTCAGCCGGTTCGGCAGCACCGGCTCGCCATGTCAGCGACGGCAGCCAGGGCAACGGCAAAGCCAGCCCGGCACCACGCAGAAAACTGCGGCGATGATTGGTTTCCGTGTTTTTCATTCCGGCTGCACCTTCCCGGATTCTGCGGTGATACGTCGCAGGCGGAACACATCACTGACCAGAATACTGCAGATCAGCGAGCTGCCTGAGCTGCCGGATCTTACAGTCCGGTCGCGAATTGTTTGAATCTGCAGCAGACACTGTTCAGATTCAAACAATTCGCGTCCTGCGGCATAACCTGTCAGTTTTCGGGCCAGATGCGGCAGCCACTGTGACCTGCGGCTGAGGACTTCCTGCCGCAGTCCGGCAACTCCCTGCACGGCTGTCCCATCGGGCAGTGTCGCGGCGGCATCAACGGGCTGTCCGTTTTGCAGGGCCCTGAATCGTCCGACGGCGTCAAATTCTTCGAGGGCGAAACCGAGCGGATCCATTGTCTCGTGACAGACGCGACAGGTGGGACTGGCGCGGTGCAATTCCATCTGCTGCCGCAGTGTCAGAGCGGGGTGCGAACTGACGGTTTTTTCCAGCGCCGGCACATTGGCGGGAGCCGGCAGGATTTTCTGCCCCAGCAGCCGGTCCAGAATCCAGCGTCCTCGCAGCACGGGACTGGTTCTGGCGGGATACGCTCCCGCCACCATCACTGCTCCCAAAGTCAGCACGCCGCCGCGGGCAGACTGCCCGGCTGGCACGCGCTGCCAGCCGAGCTGATTTGCGGGAAACGGCAGGCCGTAATACTGAGCCAGCTGACTGTTGACCCAGACATAGTCGGCCTCCAGCAATTCTTCCAGGGGACGATCTTCGCGAAAAACTGCGGCGACCAGTCGCCAGGCTTCTTCCTGCATCAGACGGGCGAGTTCCGGGGAATAGTCCGGGTACAGCTGCCGATCCTTTGGCACGGTCTGCAGCTGTTCAACACCCAGCCACTGCAGACCAAAACTGCGTCCCAAATTGTCTGCGAGGGGATCCTGCAGCATCCGCTGCACCTGAGAAAGAATCTGCTGTTCGGTCTGCAGTAAGTTCTGGTCGGCCGCCTGCAGCAGTGGTTCATCGGGAATTCCGGACCAAAGGAACAGCGCCATGCGGGCGGCAAATTCGTGCGGGGAAATGCGAAAGTCCGAGGCCGGGATTGGTGGGGTTTCCATTACGTACAGGAATTTGGGCGACAGCAGGACTGCCTGCAGAGTTTCAGCGAGGGCCTGTTGAGGCGACAGGCCATCTTCCGGCAGCTGCCGGTGCAGTGCCTGCAGCCGCTGCCAGTCGGCAGCGTTGAGGGTCCCGCGCCAGGCCCGTCGTGCAAATCTGAGGAGGGCGGGCTCCAGTTCAGATTCAGGACCGGACAAGGCCTGCAGTACGCTGACAACCGGCACTGTGGCAGCGTCTGCCGACGGCTCAGCGGAGGCCGCAGCAGTTTCTTCCAGTGCCCGAGCGACGGCATCGCTGACCGCGGAAAAAAACAGTTCTGCGGTGGAGGACGACATGACGAGAGTGCCGGCGGCGGTATCGAAGCCTTCGCCTCCGGCACCTTCCGGCGGCGGCAGCAGATCGGCCCGCGGAACGACACCCAGCAACTGCCGCAACGAGACGGAAAATTCTGTGCGAGTCAGTCGGCGACCGACGGCCGCCAGCGGGGACAGGCGGCGACGGCGTTCTTCCGTCAGCTGCTGTTCGCAGGGGTCCGGCGGCGGCAGCTCCTGGATCCAGTACATCACCTGCCGTCGCAGCTCGATCGGCAGTGGCGGACAGCCCTGCGGCGGCATACTGTAGTCGGCCAGTCGCGTCTGGACGCCGGACCAGAGCTTTGTCGAAAGCAATTGATCGGCAGTGCGGTCGATGGCTGGATTGCACCATGTTTCCCCGCCGTGACACTGTGAGCAGTGCCTGTTCAGAACGGGCAGTGCTGCCGCATCAAAACGGGTCAGCAGCTGCTGCTGTGCGGCTGCGGCATTCCGGTCTGCCCACTGTGCCAGTGCTGCGGCAAAATTTTGGTCGCCACCAAGCTGCAGGACCGTGGCCTCCAGTGCGGCCGACTGCTGCCAGTACCCGGTCCCGGCCCTGGCAACATCGGCGAATACCTGCAGCGCGGCGTCGGGCTGCTGCTGTTTGCGCAGAATTTCAGCGGCTGTAAACCGAGCTGCTGCTGCCAGCTCATGCTGCGAAGGAATCTGAGCCAGCAAGTCCTGGCTACGGCGACTGTCATCGAGGCAAAATGCGGCACGAGCAGCCTGCAGGCGGTGTGTGGCCTGATCATCCGGCAGTTCGGCCAGTCGGGCCAGTTCCCGATCCTGCAGCGCGGCAGAGAACACGGCCCATTCACCAACGTCCATGCGTATGGAACTGTCGCCGTTACCGACGTAGCCAATTCGGAATTTGCGCCAGGCGGGTGGCTGCGTTGTCTGCACATCGCTTTCCCCGAGGCCAGTCAGCAATCCGTTCAGATACAGTCTGACCTGACGCGACTGCCGCACGACGGCGATGTGAGCCCAGAGACCTGGCGGCAGGCGCGTAGTGCCGGCAGTGACAAAAGATGTTTTGGGGGCCGGTCGACCGAGGCCCAGCTGCAGACTGCCATCGTGGAACAGCAGCGAAAGACTGAAGCCATCATGGACACCGTCTCCAAGTGCCAGCACAGTACCGGCTTCACCGTTGTTCGCTCCGACGATCTGTCCCCGGCCGTGCCAGCGAAACCAGCCTTCCACGGTGAAGTCACCGGTAATATCAAACACAGCGGACTCAACAGGCTGACGATCGAGCCGGTATGCGGCGAGTCCTGGCTGATGCGACCGGCCGGTGGAGCCGGCAGCCATGGCTGTCTGCACTCGTGTTCCGTCGCCGCCGAAATTCAGCGGCTGTTCCTGAGCCGACGTCAGCGGCAGCAGCACATATCTTTGCAGGTGCCGGTGTGCCAGCCGCAGCTGCAGGGCGTGCCGCCAGGCCGCTGAGTTCATGGCAACGGCGGCCGCCGGCAACTGCAGCGGCGCTGCCAGCCAGGCTGCCACAGCCACAAAAATCAGCAGCAGCCCCCCGCTGCTCATGGTATCACGCAGAAACAGACGGCTCACAATTCACTGAATTCCAAAGACTGGACGGCGGTCAGAAAATCTGACCATTACTGTCGCCAAACTGAGTGGTCGGCAGACCCATGGTATTGAGCATTGAACAGTACAGATTGCACAGCGGCGTGTTGTCACCGGTAAATCGCAGATGCTGTCCGGTCGGCACAGCTCCGCCGCCGCGACCGGCCAGCAGGATTGGCAAATTCAGCGGATCGTGACGATTGCCGTCGGACAGCCCTGATCCAAACAGCAGCATGCAGTGATCCAGCAGCGTGCCTTCACCCTCGGGAACCTGCTGCAGCGCCAGCACCAGATCGGCAAACTGCTGCACATACCATTGAGTGATCTGCTGATACGCAGCTATCAGCCGGGGGTCTCCGAGATGATGAGACACGTGATGGGCTGCATCGGGCACACCCAAAAACTCAAAAGTCTGAATCGTTTCATCGTTTGCCAGCATCAGTGAGACCACACGTGTAGCGTCACCGCGAAATGCCAGTACCAGCAGATCCAGCATCAGTCGAACGCGGTCCTGATACGAAATTTCCGCGGCCGCGGAAAAATGGCCCCGCTCGGCAGCACCGGGCTGCCACAACGACCGGCGTGCCGAGTCGGTGGCCGCCAGTTCCGCAAACTGCAGCCGATTCTCAACACCCTGGACCGAATCCAGATACTGATCGAGGCGACTGCGATCGTCACGCCCCAGTCGCGGTCGCAGTCCACGAGCATCTTCCAGCACCAGATCCAGCAATCGTCGGTCGCGAACCGACTGTCGGCTGTCACCGGCGGGCAGCCCAAACAGACGCTCAAAAGCCGCTCGCGGAGCCGTCTCGGGAAGCACCGGACGATCCGCAGCTTGCCACGAAATCAGAGAATCATACAGCAGAGTGTAACTGGTGATACGATCGACACCCGTTCTGACGGGTTCACAGGCCAGCACCAGAGTCGGCACGGGCGTTTTGCCTGCCAGCTTCTGACCAAGCAACTGATCCACAGAGATGCCACCAGCACTCAAATCCCGGCCAGTCGTTTTGCGAACCGGCAACCCGGTCAGATAATTGGCGGTCGCAGATTTATGCCCGCCACCATCCTGACTGTTGAGCTTATCCAGACCGGAGAGGACCAGTAATTCTTCACGCACCGGCTGCAGGGGCTGCAGTGTCCGGCTGAGCACATAGTTCCGACCGATGGTCGCCGGTGTCCAGTCTTCCATCCAGGCCCCATTCGGGAAGTGCAGGAAGGCCGAACGCAGGGGCGGCTTGCCCGGGCTTCGCTGCCCGGCGCCCTGCAGTGACTCAAGCCACGGCAGCGACAGCGCAACCCCGGTGCCCCGCAGGAATCGTCGGCGACTGTTCATAAGGCGGACTGTTTCAGCAAAGTCTTGCCATCACCCACCGCGTGGCGGCTGCGAAAGGGCACACTGACGGAGATTTCTTCCAGCAGAACCGCTGAGCGCTGTCCCTGCTGCTGCAGCTGATACAGACAATGCTCGATCACCGGTTCGTCGAACCGATCCAGTTCGCGTCCCAAAGCATAGCCCAGCAGACGGCGAATGAACAGTCGCTGAAACTGCTGCTGCCGCCTTGGCTGCTGCAGTACAGAGACCAGACCGGAGACACCCTGAATCTGCGTTCCATCCGGAAGTACCGCCGACGCATCCACCGGGAATACTCCATCCTGCTGTCGCAGCCGGCCGACGGGATCGAACTGTTCGAGCGCAAATCCGAGCGGATCCATGAGCTGATGGCAGCTGCTGCAGGCTGGATCGGCCCGATGCTGTTCAAGCTGTTCCCGCAGCGAACCATGCTCGGGAGAACTTTCCCGCAGTACCGGAACGCCGGGCGGGGGAGGCTGCACAGTTTCCCCCAGCAGCGTCTCCAGCAGCCAGCGGCCCCGCAGCACAGGACTGGTGCGGCGGGGATACGAGGTCAGCAGATGCACGGCTCCCAGTGTCAGCACGCCGCCCGCTTCGCCCCGACCGACCGGCACCCGCTGCCACTGCGGCTCAGCAGGCCCAGGCATGCCGTACCACTGAGCCAGCTGAGAATTCACAACGGTTGTTTCCGAAGACAGCAGCTCCTGCAGCGGACGGTCCTGAGCCAGTACCTGCCAGACCGTGCGTGCCGCCTGTTCCTTCAGCAACGCCGAAATTTCCTCAGTGTAATCGGGGAACAGCGCCGGATCCGGTCGCTGCTGTTCCAGTCGTTCCAGTCCCAGCCACTGAATTCCAAACTGCCGTCCCAGCGATTCAGAACGGACGTCGGCCAGCATGCGACGAACCTGACGCAGCACTCCCCGCCGGGATGACAATTCACCAGCTGCTGCAGCATTCAGCAGCGTTTCATCGGGCACGGAGGACCACAGAAACAAGGCCAGTCTTGCGGCATACTGATAACCATTCAGCCGGAATTTTCCGGCCTGGGCAGGTTCCGGTTCCAGTACCAGCAGAAAGTGAGGCGACAGCAGCACAGCAGCCAGAGTCTCGGCCACGGCGTCAGCCAGCCCTGTGCCTTCGCGACGACACTCCAGAAAATGCTGCAGCAGCCGCTGCAGTTCGGCAGCCGTCGGCGGACGCCGCCAGGCACGACAAACAAATCGCTGCAGATCGGCAGCAAAGACTGCCACCTCAGACTGCTCTGACCCGGCATCTGCCAGCGGCCGCCAGGACCTCAGAGGACCGGCGATTTCACCCGCTTCCAAAGACTGCCGCAGCACGGCTGTCCGGCAGGCCTGCTGCACCGTCTGCAGCCAGCCGTCCAGCAATGACGCGGAAATCATCAGCGTGGACGAATTTGTGTCAAACCCCTCGCCACCCGAACCATCCGGGGGCGGCAACTGAGACTCAGACAGTTCCAGCGAAAGCAGGTCTCTGACCGAATTGCGGAGCTCGGCTCGTGTCAAACGTCGGCCATACCCGGCTCCCTCATGCCAGCCGTCGTCAAAGTAACGAGTGAAATCTGCATCCTCAGAAAAGACTTCCGCCAGACCGGCGGCGGGCAGCCGGGCAATCCAGTCCTGCAGTTCCACCTGCACAGCCGCGGAAAGTCCCGCGTGAGCTGCCGTTGCGGCAGTGCGATCCAGCCCGGCACTGACGGCCTGCCAGTATTCCGAACCGGCAAATGCCGCGTCGGCACCATCCGCCAGCTGCGGCGGCAGCAGCCCCTGCATCGGTCGCTCAGCATGACAGCTAAAACAGTGACTCTGCAACAGCCCGACGATGTGGCTCGAATACCACTGACGCCACTCTGCAGCACGGCGATGTTCAGTCTGCAGCAGGAACCTGCTGGTGGCGTCTGAGTCCTTCTGCTGCAGCGTCATCTGTTCCAGCAAAGCCGCTTCGGACAGAGCTGAATCCGGGCGGGATGCCGCCAGCCGGGCAAACGCTGATTCCGCAGCAGCCTCACTTTTCAGCTCGCGCAGACACTCGGCCTGCCGCCATGCAATCAGTCGCTGCAGTTCGGATGATTCGGTCCGGGACGAAGCGGAATCAAGTACAGCCAGTGCCTGCTGCGGACTTCCGGCCACCAGCAGCTCACCCGCACGCAGCAGCTCGGAAATCTGCGACGGGTCAGCAGCGGAAACGCCGGACAGCTCCAGTATTTCTGGCGGCCGCAGCCGGCTGCGATACACAGCCAGATACTGCAGGTCAAACCGAGCGGCCCCGAGACCATTTCCCACGTACCCGGCGCGCAGCCGAGTGCTGCGGGCTACTTCCTGAAACCTGCTGTCCGATCGAGTCTGACCGCAAAGCAGACCGTTCACATACAATGACAACACCCCCTGATGCCAGGTACCTGCTATGTGGGTCCAGACCGACTGGGGAATTCGCTGAATTGAGGTGACCGAGACTGGGGCGTGGGGTTTCGGCTGTCCCAGCTGCAACGTCAGACGGCAGGCCGGGAAGTCCAGCCAGAAAACAAAACCGGAATAGACGCCATCCCCCATGGAAATCAGACTGCCGCTGTGCGCCGAGTTTCCTCCGGTAACAAATCCCTGACCATGATGACGGATCAGGAATTCCACCGTGAAGGACTGTTCCAGTCGAGCGACACTGGCCTGCAGCGGCTGATCATCCAGCTGCACTGCAAACTGACCTCTGTAAAGTCCGGCAGCTCGCTGCGGCGACCGACGATCAGGGGCACTGCCACACAGCAACGGGTCCAGCCAGGCAGCCAGATTCTGACAGGGCTGCCCCGCCACACGTCCGTCCGGCACATAATACCTGAGCAGCGAGCCGTTCAGCAGCCTCACCTGGTGCTGACTGCGCCAATAAGCGTCCGTCGAGCCGACAGACAGCCCGGTCAGTCGCGGCCACAGTAAAGTGCCTGACAGCAGCAGCAGACCGGCCATGAGGTAAGGTCCACGAGCACACGCACTGCAGATGCGGGCTGCAATTCCCATGAGACCGTTTTCCACCAAAGGTCAGCAACGAATTCGGCTGGTGCAGGGGAGTCACAGCCGAGCGGCAGTTACCCGCCCGAGACGCTGGGCCAGTGCTGAGCCCAGCGATCGCGAAAAATCTCGCGGCTGGCAGCATGCAGGCGAATCAGATCGGCTCGCAGGGCGGGATCAAGTGGGCCGGAGTAATTGTGGAAGACCTGGCACTGAGTCACCCGCGGATGCTCCTGACGACGCCAGCGATCAGCGGGGTCGGCACCCTGCCGACCGGCAAGCACAGTTCCCTGCTGCAGATCATAACTTTCAAAGGGCTGTCCCAGGTACTGGGCTTCCATGGGAGTCCCATCGGAGCCGAACTCAGAGAAAATCAGCAGTCCGTTCCCCACACCGTTCTTCTCGTATTCCACGGTCACAATATGCCATGTCTCGCCATTCTTATCGGGCACTTCATAGACATGCCGATCGCCCTGCACCCAGCCATTGGCAACATAACAGGCTGACAGCTCATGCCAGGCGATCCACTGAGCCTGATCCAGGGTGACGAGGCAATTTCGGCCATCTTTGGCAAAGTTCCACGAGTGCACCCACCAGGATTCCACGTTGGCGACAGCCAGCGGATCGGCTGCCGGAATAAATCGCACTTTGCTCCAGCCGGCCAGCTCTGCCGGCAGATCCTGATCCTGCAGCACCAGATCGCCTCGCGCCGGCCCCGGCAGATTGCCGACACGACCGGATGGCAGAATGTAGCGGCAGGCGATCATGCTGAGCATCATCAGCACCAGCACAACGAACATGCGCGGTTCGCGTTTTTTTTTGACCTTCACGTCAGCTTCTGCGGTCATATCCATCCACTCCTCAAACCCTGGCAGCCTGCACTGCCCGACAGTCCTCATCCACCATCATTCGCATCAGATCTTCCAGCGACATACTGGGCTGCCAGCCCAGCTGTTGCCGGGCCTTCGCGGGATTCCCCAGCAGCGCCTGGGGATCCGCCGGACGCAGAAATTTCTGGTCCACATGCACATGCTGCCGCCAATCCAGTCCGACATGAGAGAATGCAATCTGCAGCAGATCCTGTATGGAGCACGACCGGCCAGTGGCCAGCACGTAATCAGCAGGCTGCGGCTGCTGCAGCATCCGCCACATGGCGTCCACATAGTCGGCAGCATAACCCCAGTCGCGGCGGGCCTGCAGATCCCCTAATGTCACGGATCGCTGCAATCCCGCCTGAATTCGGGCGACAGCCAGTGAGATTTTGCGAGTGACGAAGTTTTCACCGCGACGCGGACTTTCGTGGTTGTAACAAATGGCGTTGCAGAAAAACAGACCGTGGCTTTCACGATAAATTCGGACCATCTGAGTGGCGAAGGCCTTGGCACAGCCATAGGGAGAATTGGGGTTCACCGGCGTGTTTTCGTCCTGGGGCGACACCTGAGGCGTCCCAAAAATCTCGCGACTGCTGGCATGCAGAAATCTGGGAGGACAGGGAAGATCCCGCAGGATTTCCATAATCCGCAGCGTCCCCATCGCTGTCAAATCGCAGGTGCTTTCCGGAATTTCAAAGCTCAGCCCGACATGACTTTGCCCGGCCAGATGATAGAACTCGGTCGGCTGGATTCTGGTCACAATGCGGCGAATCGTCGTGGTATCGGTCAGGTCGGCGTAATGCAGCTGCAGCCTTGATCCGTAAATCTGCGGATCCTGATAGAGACGACTGAGGCGAATCCGTTCCAGCGAGCTGCTGCGCCGGACAATTCCGTGCACAGTGTAACCTTTGCTCAGCAGCAGTTCGGTCAGATAAGACCCGTCCTGCCCGGTAATTCCGGTGATCAATGCTATCATGAAACAGTGGAACTCCGCTGAAGACCACGGACCATCGCGAGCGAGGGACGGTCAGGGCCAGGGGGGAGGGAAATCACCGCTGATGCACACTCATTTGTAGCTCGGGCTTTCCAGCCCGAGCACACGACTGCGAAACACTCAGCCGGAGAATGTTTTCGAGCACGAGCACGAGCACGAGTACGAAAGGCTGCAGATCAACCGCTCATGAACGCGAATCAGCACTCAACGTTGCTCCGGCTTTCCAGCCCGAGTGGCCTGGTCCTGATGCTGCGGCAGACTTCCGCTGCTGCTATTTTCTGGCGGCAGCCAGGATGGCTTCTTCGCGAGCCAGTGCGAGGTCGTTGTCGACCATCAGCCGAGCCAGCTCTTCAAGTGACGTGGAAGCTGTCCAGCCCAGTTTTTCTTTGGCCTTTGAGCAGTCGCCCAGCAGCAGATCGACTTCGGCAGGACGGAAGTAACGCGGGTCGATTTCGATGTACTGTTTGGGATCCAGATCCAGCATGCTGAAGACGATGTCGGCGAATTCCTGAACGGTCTGAGTTCTGCCGGTGGCCAGCACAAAGTCGTCCGGTTCACTGTGCTGCAGCATCCGCCACATACCTTCAACGTAATCTTTGGCGTAGCCCCAGTCACGTTTTGCGGCCAGGTTACCAAGATACAGTTTGTCCTGCAGGCCCAGTTTGATGCGAGTTGCAGCGCGGGTGATTTTGCGAGTTACGAAGGTTTCGCCACGTCGCGGGCTTTCGTGATTGAACAGAATCCCGTTGACCGCAAACATGTCGTAAGACTTGCGGTAGTTGACCGTCTGGTGAAAGGCGTACACCTTGGCACAGGCGTAGGGGCTTTGGGGCTGAAAAGGAGTTTTCTCAGTTTGCGGTGTTTCCAGCACTTCGCCGTACATTTCGCTGGACGAAGCCTGATAGACCTTTGTCAGCTTCTTTTTGTTCAGCTGCCGGGCCGCTTCCAGCACGTTCAAGGCGCCGCCGCCGGTGGCCTGATAGGTATAGGCGGGCTGATCAAAGGACACGCGAACATGGCTTTGCGCCCCAAGGTTGTAGATTTCATCGGGTTCCAGATCCAGCACCAGATTGGTCAGGCTTTGGCCGTCGGTCAGGTCGCCGTAATGCAGAAACAGCCGCGCACCGGACTGATGCGGATCAGCATAGATGTGATTGATACGTCCGGTGGTGAACGTCGAGGCACGACGTACCAGACCGTGAACCGTGTATCCCTTTTCCAGCAGAAGTTCGGCCAGGTACGAGCCATCCTGACCAGTGATTCCGGTGATGAGTGCGGATTTTGACATGTTGATTGCTTCGAGTGCAGGGTAAACAGGGTTGGGTCAGAACACAATTGAGGACAGATTCAGCAAAATGCAGCGGGAATCACCGGCTGGCAAGCTTTTCAGCGATTTCCCGGTGGCGTTTTGCAGCAATTGCAGCAGGGAAAGCGATTGTATGGTTTCTGCAGCAGTCAGCAGGAACGCAGGGTCTGCTGGCTGAGCGACTGCAAAAAATCCTGATACGCCGACTGCAGCCCTGCAGGCAGCGGAATCTGCGGTGACCAGCCGGTCTGACGGATCCGCGAGATATCCGACAGCTTGCGCGGTGTGCCGTCGGGCTTCGAAAGGTCGTAAGTGATCCGGCCGGCATATCCCACTGTGGATGCCACCAGGCGAGCCAGCTCAAGAATACTGATTTCTTCGCCGCTGCCAATATTCACCAGATCGGGCGGATCCGATAGTTCCAGCAGGTGCAGGATTCCGGCAGCCAGATCGTCCACGTGCAGGAATTCGCGCAGGGGAGTCCCGGTGCCCCAGATCTGCACCTCGGGTAAACCTTTCTGCCGGGCTTCATGAAAACGTCGCAGCAGCCCAGGCAGCACATGACTGTTGGACGGATGATAGTTGTCGCCCGGACCGTACAGATTGGTGGGCATGGCCGAATGAAACAGCACGCCGTACTGTCTGCGATAGAACTGACACAGTTTCAGACCGGCAATCTTGGCAATAGCGTAGGCTTCGTTGGTTGGTTCCAGGGGTGACGTGAGCAGACTGTCCTCGGCGATGGGCTGTGGCGCCATGCGAGGATAGATGCAGGTGCTGCCCAAAAACAGAAATCTTTGTGTTCCGGCCTGCCAGGCGGAATGGACTGCGTTCGAGGCCATCGCCAGATTCTGGTAGAGGAACTCGGCGGGGTACGAGTGGTTCGCCAGAATGCCGCCCACCTTCGCTGCAGCAAACACCACCACATCAGGGCGCTGCGACTGAAAGAACTGCTGCACCGCCAGCTGATCCGTCAGGTCCAGTTCCCGACGACTGCGAGTGATAATGCGATTGCAACCACGCTGCTGCAGCAGTCGCACAACAGCGGAACCGACCATGCCGTTGTGACCGGCAACATAGACTGATTGTTCAGGAGTCATAGGGGAGAGCAACGGGTGAAGGGTGTGAAACAGGAAAGGACAAGAATGGTAAATTCAACGTAGCTCGGGCTTTCCAGCCCGAGCACCTGACTGTGCGATTCTTAGCTGCCACGAGGAGGGGCGTTTTCGAGTACGAGTACGAGTACCGTCCGCCAGGGCGGACTGAGTACGAGTACGAAAGGTCGGTTTTCAACACGAATGAACAAAAATCAGATGTTCAATGTAGCTCGGGCTTTCCAGCCCGAGCACACCAGCCCAGACGCCACCGGTGGCCTTAGGGCTGAGCTCGGGCTGGAAAGCCCGAGATACCGTCCGATTAAAGACCATCCGGAAATTCAGCTGGACCACAACCGTGGGTGAGGCAGCGTGACAGAACAGCGGCTTTTTTTTCAGTCAGCTTCTCCGTTCTGTTCAGCGAGCAAAGTTCGCAGTTGCGCGACCACTTCAAAATCCTTCGGCCGGCCAGCAGCAACCTTGAGATCGATCAGCTTTCGCAGACTGACAACTGGCACGTCACAGCCGTAGATTTGAATGGCTGTGACGTGTTCCTGCAGAGATTGCCATGTTCCGTTGCCAGGTACTTCAGCCAGCAGGTCGAGATCTCCCAGCGTGGTTGTCAGAGTGAAATTCAATCCCGATTTCAGTGTTCTCAGATCAAAGTGAAACGGCAGACCTGGCGGGGCACCGCGAGGATACGCTGAGAGCTCTTTC
>Ga0172373_10007859_pt1 | contig 13678 bp, 6 predicted proteins | sample Lak10m_2_FD_114546 | JGI IMG/M metagenome (GOLD analysis project Ga0172373, IMG submission 114546) | Freshwater microbial communities from Kabuno Bay, South-Kivu, Congo - kab_092012_10m | ecosystem: Environmental > Aquatic > Freshwater > Lake | place: Democratic Republic of the Congo: South-Kivu... | reverse complement strand
GAACGCCATGCGTAAACTGACAACTCCGCGTATTCTGCTCATTAATTTTTTTGTCGTTTTCCTCGGACTATTGGTGTGGAAGATTCCATTTTCCGGTCTGCTAAGTGACTACTATCTAAACCAGGGATTGGCCGAGTCCCTCGTTAATGGGATGGATAGCCAGGGAGCCATCGAATACTTTTTACGGGCAGCAGACGTGGACCCCGGCAATTATGGCGCTCATTATTGGCTCGGGACCCTTTATTACGAAGAGCAGGAGTACGAGAAAGCGGCGAATCATTTTAGGGCGTACTTGGACATAACCCCATTAAACGCAAATATTTTCTTTTATCTGGGTGAGTCGAATTTCAATCTGGGGCAACACGACTCTGCTGCAGCCGCCTATTCGGATGCCCTGAGATTGGATCCAAGGAATATCTCCCTCCTGGAGGTGATCACAGAACGTTATAAAGCGATGGGCAGGGATTTTGAGTATTTTGATTCCCTGTATCGCCTCGCATTGCTGACCCCGGATGCCACGCAAAGATCAAAGTATTCGTCGGAGTTGGCAGATATCCTGGAAAGGTCACAGCAGCAGATTCCGATACAAACAGGTTCCCCGTTGGGATTTGGACGTCAAACATCAGTAGTTGCAAACATGGATGGGACATTGTTCCTTCTGGCCCGAAGCTTCAATTATCCAAACTTGATCGTTGTTTCATCGTCAATCGATAAGGGAAAGACCTGGACTGTTATCAAGCTGTTGGACGTGATCTACGAAGGCCGCGATGCTGATGGCACGTTGACCATTGACTCAAAGGGTGTTGTCCACTTATTTTATGGAGTGATTGGGCGTGAGTCCCTGTACACAAACAGCACTTCAAATTTTGATACACGACTTCTCGTCTCTGACAATGGAAATTCCAGACAAATGGCTGTGGATTCGATTGGAGCAGCACACCTGGTATGGAATGGCGGGGAATCAAATATTTTTCATGCAGAGATTTCTCTTGGAAAATTAATGGGCATTGAAACTGTGGGAACTGGTGCCTTCCCATCCCTGGCTATTGACGGTGAAAATCTTATCGTGACCTACAATTCGGATGTGACCTTTCCTGATCAAAGGGGCGGTGTGTTTGTGAGCGAAAAGGTGAATGGAGAATGGTCAACCGGGGAAAAAATTTCAACAGAAGGTGTCTGGGCGGGCGCATCGGTGGTTGGAGCATCAAACGGATTTATATATGTCGCATACATAGAAAATACAGACTCTCATCCAATTTTGTTGTACGCCAGACGGGATGGGAAAGGCCAGTGGGAGATTAGTAAAGCGGATGAAACATATATACCGTATATTCCAAAAGGGTTGCCTTTTGGTGGACGAACTGCTCCGGGAATAAAGGTTACGGATACACATCTATATCTTTTGTGGAGATCAGGTCTGGAAGCCACACCGATTATTTTTAATTCAATTGGCATCAGGGATGAAAATAATGATGATATACAGGTTCTTGGAGAATTGGGTGATGAACCATTTTCAGCCTCACCCTCTTTTGTAGGAGACCCCTTTCACCCCGATTCTATCGGAGTATTATGGAAACAAACTGGTCAACCGGTTGTCCAGTTTCGGTAGATATTTCCCTCCCTAATCGGCAGTTCTTCGCATATCTGTCTGGTATTGTCCTCTGCTTAAATAATCTCTTTACTTCTATCCTTTGTTTTCATTGCCCGCAATGATGGTACTCCCAGAAACATTACCGCCAATATTAATTACATTGCCATGCTGTTTACGTTGATATTCGCTTTCAACCCCGTTTAATATCTGAACAATATTGACCCTTCGTAGTCCGTCGCCATCTTCCACCTTCAATATCTCTTCCCCGTCGCGTTCGAGCTTCAAAAGATACTCATACTTCAAAGGACGGGCGCTCATTGCCCCTGGGATGGGGACATACTTCTCCGGATTCAACCCCTTGATTGAATCATGTATCTCATCCAATTGATATCGTATGGCAGACAAGGCATCGCGTCTTGTGTGTTCGAGACCATCAATGGCGATGGTGATCTTGCGTTCTTCGATATCCGCCTTGACCAGCGCTTTATTGTCCCCGATTTTCAAGACCACACCCGTGCGCCAGACGAAGCCCTCCTCAATCTTCTGATTCATACGGACGATAAAGCGTGTCATCACACTTGTTGGCAGGATGGGATAATGATATTCAAAAGCGAGGACACCGCGATAATTTACACCGACCTCCTCCTTGGGCAGCAAATCAGGAACCATAAAGGTTTTATCCTGTTCAAGATCAAAACACAGTTCAAAGCGCTTCATCATGTCAATAATGAATAGCCTTTTATTTCTTGGATACTCCGGCAAATTCAATATCTCATTGAGCGCGGTGAGGGTCAGGACGCCGTGATTATCGAAAAGTTTTTTCGAATTTATGATCTTATAAACTCCATTTGTAACCCACTGGGGGTTCAGGATCCCGAGAGAGTCCAGGCGTGGGTCGTCTTGAAAATGCAGCACGATTCCCAAATCGTGCAGGACGCCCAACAAGGCTAACTGGTTACCTTCCCCAAGAACGCGATTTTCAATGCATAACTTAATATAATCATCCTGGTTGATAAAGCTGGTCTTCTCATGCCATTCCTCCAGCGCCGCTTTGACTTTTAGCCAGTCCTCCAGCACCAAATCGCGCACGTTCGGCATTTGATTTACCTGCTCGGTGATGGCCGATTTTAGATGTTCAATGCCCGCGCCAGTGGCGGCTGATGTCTCAAAAAAGCCGATAATATTTGGGTATTTCTTTTGCAGACTAGCACGATCAACATCCAATGGATGTTGATCAACTTTATTTCCAACGATCAATACCGGCGATGCATCGCTGAAAGATTGAATGATTTTGAGCCAATATTCGACACGGTTTTCCTCAGGGGTCAGGCGCGAGTCAAGTGCGATCAGGTAAATACTGCGCTTGGTAAGAAAAAATTGGTGGGTGGCGTGCATGATTTCCTGCCCGCCAAAATCCCACAGGTTCACTCGGATGGTGGATGGCGAAACAGGGGCTGAGGTATTTTTTACATGCCAGTGCGAAATGGCAATGCCATTCGTTTTGTTTTGCTGCGGGTCATAGGTATCAAAAAGAATGCGTCGAGCAAGGGAGGTTTTTCCAACACTGCCTTGCCCTACAAGAATAAGCTTGACCTCGTTAAGCGGTTTTCTACCCCTTGCAAAATATGACCTGAGAATGACATCAGGTTGTTCGATTCGTTCCAATACTTCTGGAGGAACACCTTCCATGGAATTCCCGCGCAGGTCCAGCATTTGTAGAGCTTTTAGGTTTTGCAGGGCGGACGGCAGGCTGGAAAGCTTATTCCCAGACAGGTCAAGGGAGGTTAATTGAGTCAACCGTCCAAGTTCCGCCGGCAAACTGGATAGATTGTTATTGGAAAGATCAAGTGAAACCAAATGGGTCAGCTGCCCAATTTCAGGCGGCAGTACTTCCAGTTTGGCTGCCCTCTTCCCCAATCTTAGCTTCTTAAGAGTTGTGATTTGGAACAATTCCTTTGGCAGATCGCGCAAAGGCAAATAGATTCTATTTTCTGTGACCCCATAGTTCCAGTGATCATATCCTGAGTCCACTGGCTGATAGGCATTGGAAAAAATCAAAATTCCGGTCAGATCCAGTTCCGTAATGCCCTGTTCTTTGCATTCTACAAACCAGGCTTGGAGATCTTTTTCGGATTCAAAAACATTATGCATAGTCATCCTGGCTGGTCCAGTCGATTTTCGGTGCAGGCGTATTTTGCATTCCATGATCAAATAAATCAAGACCCCTACCCCATCTATTGCCTGCTTTTATAACTGTTTGCCCTGTAGTGAGCCCTGGTAATTTATACGTCATTATCCATTTTCCCTGTCAAATTTCAGGGTGGCAGGTATTATATGGTACGAAACAAAATCCTTTGCAATTTCAAACAGGAGAATATCAATCACACTTTTATCTCAAACAACCTTACTCAAACGTCTTGGGGGAAGGCATTTTTTGACTTATAGCAGTTTGATATAACCGAGATACTCAAATAGGAATATGATTTCGAGTAATATACTGATCAATATAAGTCCGCCATAAAAGTAGCGAATTTCCCTGTACTTCAATATCCACTTTAACTTGACCGCGTTTTGAAATTCTTCCGTCCTTCGGTATTGAATGCCAACCGGATCCATCACAATAAAATTTACAAATTTATTGGTTTTGAATGATTTCTCCAAATCGGGACTGTTCAGGAATTTCGAAATTTTTTCCTGTCGATAGATCGATCTTTTTTGTAGTTGCCGCCAAATTGCGTCTGCATACCAGAACATGATTGGCAGAACAATGGTTAATATAATGAATTTTCTCAGCGCAGGTTCCCGAATCAGGATCGCCACACTGCCGGCCCATGTCACAATGGACCAGTTTTTTATGCTTTGGGTAATGTCGTCCATCCTTGCAATGGTGCGCTCGATCATTTCCATTTCGAGCTTTATCATGCTAAGTTGATATTCGAACCTTGGTGTCAGGGATTGATTCGCCATATTGAGACCTCCGCATTCTTTATAAACAATACTCACCTGCCAACCTTCTCTGGACCCACAGGAACTCCCGAATTACGTTCATCGCGCGGATGATACCCTGAAAGCCGGGGCTTTGGTTTTATGTATTCCTGCGGTTACTTTGAAGTATCCGCATACATTTCAGCGAAGTGTTCCATCAAAAGGCGGTGGATAAAGATGTATCCGCCACCGACGCGGCGCAGGAAGATCAGATCCACGCAGTGATCGAGAAAGGGGACGAGGCGCCATGGAAGAATGTTTTGGATGGCGAGGATGAGGCGGAGGGTATAGTGTTGGATGAAGGCATATCCTCCGTAAAACCATCCACCAATAAGCCCGCCAACAAGTCCAAAAAACACTCCGATTTTCACCCCCCAAATAACAACCTCGCTGGAGCCAAATAACAAGGCTCCGCCTATGCCAAAGATCGTCCCATATAAAAGAAGGAAGGTGATCCCATAGACCAGGGCCATGATCAACGAATTTTTTGCCGTCGAGGCCAGCCTTTGTCCTGGGTATGTGGTCTGTGTTTGTTTGGTGTATAGCAAGGAAATCATTCCAAAGCCCGATGCAAAAATGATTCCAAAGAACAGTCCGATACTCATTCCAACAACCAGTCCGCTAATCATCCCCCTGACCCATCCAATGCGCCACCCAACAAGCAGCCCCCCAATCACCCCGCTGATCAATCCTATTTTCAGACCCTCACGCAGGGATTCCCACATTTCAGTGCCGGAATCTTGTATTATTTCCCTCCAATTCCATGATAAAGAATGAACGGTTGAAATATCCCCATTCGTTAATCCGCCAATTATCATACCAGCGACCCCAGCAATCAGCCCCATAATCAGAGCACCCTTTGAACCGCCTATTATCCCAAAAGACATGCCGGCGATTATGCCGCTAATTATTCCAACAACCAATCCCACCATAAGGGAATGCCAATTCTTGTTTATGGCAATCCACTTAAGCTGCATTTCCTCAGGCGCATAAGGAATCGCTTTATGCGACACGATCCTTCCTGCAAGCCAGGAAAGTACACGCAACACCTTCTGATCATTGAAGCCCGAGCTATTCACACGTCGTTCAAGCATTCTCTCTGTATAGGCGTTGAAAAGGTTTTTACGCCTTTCCTTCTCATCTCCGGATATCAAAAACTCCACATCCTGCTTTTCTTTATAAGCCATGATCATAATGTTCAAAAACAGCGGTGTTTCCGCCATTTCGCGGAGAGCGCCATCCTTTTGGAGAACATGCTGAATGCCAGCCATCTCATCCCCAAAGCGGTGAAAAAATGCTGTAATTTTTTCCTGCGTCAACCGCTGGAATTCAATCGCACCTTCAAAGGATAATTTTGTACCGAGGTCTGCGTAATCCTGGCTGCGACTGCATACGGCAAGGGAGGTCAAGCCGTTTTGTTTTCTAAACTCGTTGATTGCCTCCACGCACTTGGCGCGGTTGTCCTGTCGCACTTCGTCCAAACCATCCAGAAGCAAGAGTAATTTATTCCCCGTCACCCAATCGGGCGCGGTCTTGCGCGGAACACTGTACAGGTTGTTCAACTCCTGCGCCAGCCAATCGGTAAGGGTGAGTTTCTCTGTCCATGAGGCGAGGTTGAACACCATTGGGATGGGTTGGGTGACATCTTCTCTGGCGCGGGCAATCAGTCCGCGGGCGAGTTCCAGCAGCATGGTCGTCTTGCCAGAGCCAGGCGCGCCAAGGATCAGCAGGGAACGTCCCATGCCGATGGAGTCGAAAATATCCAGCATGGATATCCCTGCGGGCAGGGCTTCGTCCGTTTCTTCCTTTTTGATCGTCCACGGATATTGGGTCACGGCTTCGGGGTCTTGCTTGATGCCCAAGTCCAATAACGCCGCACCGTGCAGGGATGCGTCCAGCACACCTTTGATCCAGGCATTTTCGACGTGCCCCAGCAGGATGCGGCGATTTCGGTGTTCGAGGGTTTCTGAGTCGCTTTTGAAGATATTGAAGAAGTTTTGAATAAAAGTGTTGTTATCCCCAATAAAGACGTTGCTGTTCCTCACATCTCCATTGATGGAGATGCTCTTTTTTTCAGAGGGAGCGGGCTTTTTGTCGGTCGCCATACTTTTTACGGGAATGTTCCCATTATTCGTCTATTATAAGACCTCTTTTTTAATTGCCGTCCATGAAACTAAATATGGGAATGGATATTAAGCTGAAACCGAATCAGGATCAAGGGAGGCAGATATTGACTCACAATGTGGATAGTTATTTCACCTACCTTGGGCGTCCCAAGGTGACTCACAACCGTATTTTTTGCGCACTGGTGTACCGGCCCACCATTTCCTTCGGTGAGTAAAAGGTGGAACCGGCGAGATCACAATCATTGGAAAGTAAGAGGTGGTTCACATACCTCCCGGTGCAGAGGTACTGCCAGCAGATGCTGATGATGATCTATAAACTGCCGAGCGATTGCACGGATTGTATCGCGGATCATTTTCTCCTCAATACACCCTGTGCGCATGGTCAAGAGTAAAATCTCATCAGGGATCGTTGGCTCGTAAAGGTTGATCCCAAAGACACTGAAGTCACCTTTGGAGAAGCGGTTAAAGCTGAATAAGTGCATTTTTATTCAATTGCACATTACAAACGACGCTTGATCCACAAAATAAAATGCATCTGGATACTGATACGGGAGCTGTATCAATATTCGCATACACGCTATTCGTCCATGGTTTATTGATTGGTGACTATCATGATGCTTTGGATTTGAATGACTGGACGAAACGATATGTAATTTGGTTGCCAATTTGGACTTTATCTCCATCATGCAATTGATGGTATCCGGCTTCAAGCTTGCTTCCATTCAAAAGAACTCCAATAGAGTTAAGTTTGTTGGCAAGATAGGATTGTCCATTTTGCTGGATGATTTCCACATTACCCTCAATAAAATTGTGTTCTTGTGAAAGCATAACTGGCTTTCCACGATGAATTAGTGCCGGATGCCCCCCACCTACAAAAGAGGAGACCGGCGTTGACGCTAGAGCTATAGTTGACCGGGGCTGACGATTCCACATATACAACACAAATATTGATGCAATCAGTGGAAGAACCACAAAGAGAAGTAGAATCACAGGGGTGTTCATTCTGTTTGAAGAATTATTTTGTGGATCTGATGGATTGGGAATTAATTCCTCGCTATTTTTAGCTGTAGAATCAGTTGATAAAAGCGAGGAAAAGATCGTTGCAGGTAAAGACCCCGATTCCTGGTCGGCTGAGAAATGTAAATCAAGTATTTGATATGTAACCCCAGTAAGGTTGGACGCCATACCTGATGAATCCAGCACACCCAACATGATACTTTCAGGTGGCACAGACAGATCACTCGCACACACAGCCAGCGATTCAAGCTGTATTGTTATGAATGCACCCTCTCCGACAACTCCCAATTTATTTCCCTGAAAATAATAAGTTAAATCCAATTGTCCGGGCTTTTCCTGAGCAAAGGCTGTGGCACCAGATATTAAATTTCCTGGTTGATGACCTATGACCTTAAAGCAGCCTGGGTCATAATTTAGGATGAGGGCGGCGCCCGTTACGGGTGTATTTACAGCACCATATAATTCAACTTGGACGAGCTGCCCCGCGGAAGTTATGCTCGCTACATCGCTTTTAACACCCACCCAGTTATTGCCCTGTGCATGAACATTTGCTGGAATTAAGATGATAGTCATCAGGAAGGCATATAGAATTATTTTGTTCATTTTTACCTCACATACAATAGAGTAGGTGGATGCCTAATAGGCATCCACCTACTCTTGAGGATCACCAAACAATCGGGGCTGTCTGATAGTTTTTTGCCAGGAGCGTTAAGTCGAGCAGGTTTACGACTCCGTCCCCATTCAGGTCAGCAGCTGCGTTAACCAATGGATTGACTTCATAGGATGCACCAAGTGACATGACATCCAACGGATCGATTTTTCCATCAGCATTAATATCGCCAGCAAGCAAGGTAACGGAAGGTATCACAGATGCCTGGTTCACTGTGATCAATTTTTCAGCTGACAAATAACCTGGGGCTGAAACTCTCAGTTTATAAGATCCAGGCTGTACTGCGCCAAAGGTGTATCTCCCGTCCGTTGATGGGGAGACGTTAGCCACGATTTGTCCCATGGAATCCAACAGCGACACTGTGCTGCGTGCTGGATTGATACCTGAATCAAGGTTGGCAGATCCTGAAATGATGAATGTTGATGACCCTTGTGTATGTAATGTGATGGGTACAGGGTTGGGAGGATTAATGGGTTCAGCAGTATTAGCCGATCCGACAGCACTGGTACGACTGGTGAGGGAGGCGTTACCAGCCTGGACCACTTTAAAGGTCAGGGTGGCGAGTGTTCCAGATTGAGTGAGCATATACCCATTGGAACCCGCCCAGATCACTTTACCATTGTTACTAAGATTAATGGGGTTGGGTCCGGCCAGAGAACTAAACTCTGTTCCTGTGTGTTCCAAGAGTCCTGCAAAACCGCTTATGTCAACCTGCAAACCCGCCAGAGGCTTTCCATTGGGATTAACATCAAGGTTACAGGTAAATGTCGTTCCAACATTTGCACTGGTTGGACACACAATGTTGCTTGTCGGAACACCTGTTTGTACATACTTATTATATAGAGGCTCCCATTCAGCTATGAGGTTGTTTACATACCCTCCGTTGCCTGAATATAGCTGTAAATTTGCCGTCAGGGCTGCTTTATCAAAGCTCTTCAACGCCAGCATCTGGCGTATGGCGCTATAGTTCCCGGCTGTGTTCTTTGTGCCTACAGTGTTGGCTGTGGCGGTCACGCCGTCAGATTTCAATACATAGTTCTTTACGCCTACCGGATTAAAATTCGTTGAATTTGGCATTGTCCAGGTTGTCGCCAGCGGATTCCAACAGGCGCCTGTAGCCTCGTATTTCTGCCAAGTTTGAAGTGCCTCGACTGCAAAGGTATTGTTTGATATTGCATATTCAGTCTGGGTATTAAGATTGTTAATGGTATCGATAAAGAAGTTCGTATCGACAGATTTCCCCGGGGTGCAGACAGCGTTGGGGGTATAAGTAACTGCATCACATAACTGCCGCCCGCCAGTGGCACCTGCACAGGATGAGCGCTGTAGTTTAGCCTGATCGGGACCAATTGGATTAAGTGAAGCAACTGTATAGTATGGGGTGCTTTCAGATACGACACCTGGTCCATCCAAATCCATAAAGGAAATACAGCTGCTATTGGCAACCGCCTGTCCATTCCAAACTTGATCGTTCTTCCACATTTGCCAAAAAACGGTTTTCCCGTTGATATTATCAGCACACACCTTTAAATTGACGGAATTAACATCAATAGAAGGAGTGGTTACACCATTGGTGAATGATTGTTCAATCGGAGGATCCCATCTTACTTTAACAGCTGCGCCACCGGCATGCTCAAAGTATTCAGCAACAATCGTATGTGAGCCTTCCGTTAATGTGATATTTGCCGGGTACTCCGTCATGCCATGGTCAAACCATTGATCGACGAGCATATTACCATCGACGCTAAGGCGGACGCCATCATCACCGGCAATATAAAATATGTAACTTCCACCCGTCAGGTTTAATGTTTTTGTAAAACGGGCTGAAAAATTATCAGCATTTAGCTCGGGTCCAGGACTGCCTGTTGTACCCCAATTCAAATCCAGATTGGCTTCATCCTTGCATATGGCACGCGGGCTGGCAAGGCTTTTGTCGTTGAAATACTCGGATTTCCATCCAGTAAAACTTGCAGGACAGGCGACTGGATCCTGATCGACAAAAAATCCAGGGTACTGTATCTGGGTGCACATTCCCATGCGACCCGATGCCTCAAGACATCCTGTCACAGGCCAGCTTGTATTAGGATATCCACCCATGGCGACCATAGCAGAATACGGAACATCGGTAAATGCCGGACCGCTACCGTCCAAATTCCAAAAAGTTACGCAGCTTCCAGTCGCAGTTTGCGGTGAAATATTCCATTGACTCCAATCTTTCCCTGGGCGTGAAAATTTTACATAAAGGGTGTTTCCCGCCAAATTATCTGCACAAACCTCAAGGTTAATGCGTTCATTGCCCTGATCAAAAAACAATCTTGATTTTGCATTACTTCCAAATGGAAATTTGGGTGGACAAACTTCTATACCACCAATGCATACATCTGAATTTTCGTTTTGAGATGTAAGATAATTTCCATAAACCAGCTCCTTCCCAGCTTCATCGAAAATGATGGGAAGTTCGGCGCTGCTATTTCCGCAGGTGAACACAGATACATGCAAATGGACTGCTGCATCATGTGTTAATTGTCCGTTGGAAACCATTGTATTGCCCGATAAAGCAATTACTTCTCCGCGCCGAACAAATCCTGAAGTTTTTATAAATTGATTAAGATGGAGGTAAAGAGAGCAGGTTCCGTCCCCGTGATCAATTTTGACCATGTTACCCCCTCCAGTCCAGTCTACATTTGCAAAGGTTATTGTTCCATCCTTCATTGCCAGAACATTGGTATTTAATGGGGTCCCAAAATCAAGCGCATGTCTGCCTCCCGCCCGGTTATGAGTTCCCGTAACCATATAGGTTGCACCCTTTGGAAAAGGAGCCCGAAACCCCACTGCATTTGCTGCGGCGGGGGCGCTATTGCCTTGCGCCGATACAGGGAAGGTTGTGAAAATCTCTGATAGTGCCAAAACGACAAGGACGAAGATCCGAACAACAACTTGGGGTTTCATTTTAAAAAGCCTCCTTAATAGTGAAGTAAGGCACCAGTGTGCTTACTATTACAGTATCGGATAATTAAATTCAAACATTATGGGTTGGCCCTTTTTTTTATGAACAATTAATGCCTTATTTACGCCACAAGTTTCACCATTTTTGATTAAGGTAAAGTCGGCCAGCCGATCTGTCCCTGCCCTTCACGCACAGCCCAATAGATGATCCCGCCCCAATTCCAGGAGCGTTGATACTGCGGGTTATCCACCCGATTGTTATCGTCCATCCGCCGCAAGGTCAGGTTGCGATCCCAATAGGAATCCAGCACTCCGTCGCCATTGGTATCCGCAGCCGCCGAGGCTGGCAACCCCTGCACCGCATAGGGCGGAATCTCCCCGCCGCTTCCATTCGCCCTCCAACGGTAATCCACGACCACCCGGTGTCCCCGACCGCTGTTGCAGTTGTAACGGCCATTGTCACCGGGGCCCGCAACACACTCGGTGATGGCGGTGTAGACGAAGTAACGCATCTCCCAGTAAAGCTTGTAAGGCGCACGCCCATTGCCGGTGAAAAGCGGCATGTCTCCCGGCAGTTCTTCCAGCCCGTTCACACTGCCTGCCAGAAGATGGGCGCCAACAGAAGGATGGGAGGGCATCTCCCACTCGAAGAGGGTCGGCGTTCCACTGTCACCCTGCACAGGAAGGCTCAAGTCTCGAACATAAGGCAGGGTCACCAGCAGGGACCCCGCAGGTCGCAGGGTCAAGGTCAGGCGCAGATTGCGCCAATCCCCCTCCCGGGGTTGGTCGGGGGTCCCCCCGCCCAGCGATAGATAAGCCCTTGTGCCCGACCCGGAGGACTCTGGCATGCCGCCATTCCGCACAGCGGTCGGCCAGCGTACCAACGTGACGGGATACGGGCGCACATCGAGATAAATTTCCGGGAAACGGACCCGGGCGCTGAGATTCCAATCAAGAGCTTCGCAGGTGATCGAACCGTTGCCAACCGAGAACCGGGTGCAGGGATGTGGAGGAACGATCAGCTGTTGGGGACAGGCTGCAACTCCCATGCTGGTGCCAAAAAGAATGACATGGGTGCAATCTTCGACCCTGTTCTCCCAAACACTGCATTGTCCCGTCCCAAGGGATGTTTCCGGACGATAGAGCGTTTCCTGATGGGTCGCGCCCGGCGTACAGGCAGCGGGTTCGGAGTTCGGGTCGCCTCCATCCTCTCCGCCCCCGCCGCCGCCACCCACCGTGCAAACAATGCTTCCATCCGCTTCAAAGGAACAGACGGGGATGGATTGCGCCTGAATGGCGTGAGGCAGGGACAGGGAAAGAACAATCGGCAGGATGAGAAATAACCTGACCTTCTTCATGGCTGCCTCCGAGAGAGCAGGCTCAGAATGGCCTGCCTGTCCTGCTCATCGGTCATGTTCTGCCAGTTGTCCGGCGGAGATTGCATGGACAGGTGGTAAAAATCCTCCAGCCATTCAGAATCCCAGGGATGGGAATCATACAGAGTGGATACCGTCAGGCGTTCATTGGCGTTGGCTGCCTGGTTTGTAATCTCCAGTCTGGGCTCGGTTCGTGTTCCCAACCAGACCCATGTCCCATCCGGCCTGTAACCGAATAAAAGAAAGGACCGCATGGGAGTGGCGGCGGAAGTATGGGTATATCCGTTCACAGAATACACGATATGGGAATTCTCGGCATCCTCCGCCACCAGACAGATCACCGGGAATTCCCCGCCCCAGGTTTCCAACTGGTTTCCCTTGACCGTCGATGTCCGGAAACAGCCGCGTAACGCATAGGTCACTGCCGCCCCACCCTGGGAATTCAAGCGCCACTCCTGAAGTCCGGGTTCCGGCGGAATGAAGCTGACAGGCACGGACATAAAGTCGTCGGCGTCCTTTGGGATCGTAACCGTCCCGATCTGTTCAATGGGCATTTCGTTGAAACCCAGAAGCTCAGTGGCTTCGGAACGGCTGTAGCCTTCACGGACAGCAAGCGCCCAGGCAATGGTTTTCTCCAGTCCCAGATAGACACAAGCAGGCTGGATGACCTGGTGGGTGCTGCTGATCACGGTCGGCGTAAAAGACCATGCTGCCGGGTCGGTCGGACATGTGGAGGAGATGGAGGAGTTATCAACCTGGGTTGTCTCCGTGATGGGAACGCTGGTCTTTACAGGCTGAATTGTTCCGGTCGGGATTTGTACTTTTTCAGGTGTGGACTGCACCGCTCTCATCAGCAAAAAGCGGTTGAATCCCCCCATGCCAAGAACCGCAAGCAGCAAGAGCAGGATCAATCCGGTCATGGCGGTGTATATGCGGGGCTGCCGTTTTCCAGCCAGGTCAGTATAGG
>Ga0172373_10007858_pt1 | contig 13681 bp, 8 predicted proteins | sample Lak10m_2_FD_114546 | JGI IMG/M metagenome (GOLD analysis project Ga0172373, IMG submission 114546) | Freshwater microbial communities from Kabuno Bay, South-Kivu, Congo - kab_092012_10m | ecosystem: Environmental > Aquatic > Freshwater > Lake | place: Democratic Republic of the Congo: South-Kivu... | reverse complement strand
TGGAGTGTCGAGGGGGTGCCGGCGCCGCCGCTCGAGTTCAGCGGGCGCACGGGGAAGAACCTGCTGTGGCGGGCGCCGCTGCCGGCGGTGGGGCAGGGGGGGATCGCGGTCGTCGGTGAGCGGTTGTTCGTGGCGACGCTGGCGCCGTTCGATGCGGCGCACACGCTCGACGAGGCCGAGCGCGCGCGCTTCGCGCATGCGACCGAGGGGCGCGCGGTGGTCGGGAAGGACGTCGCTGCGCATGCCTTCGATGCGCGCACGGGGAAGCTGCTCTGGACGCGCCGCCTTGCGGGTGAGGTGCCGTCGATCCACGCCTATCCGTTCAGCGACGCGACCAGCGCCTCGCCCGTCGCCGATGCGACCCACGTGTGGTTCACGAACGGGAGCGGGCGCCTCACGTGCTTCACGCATGCGGGCGAGCTCGTCTGGGAGCGCACCTTCACGCCGACCTTCGACGGGCCGTTCAACAAGCAGTTCGAGCCGTTCCTCGTGCCGGAGGGTGAGCGTGCGGTGCTCGTGCACATGGAGCCGTTCCCCGCGCCGGGCGCGCCGGCGGAGGAGCTGCACGGGCGCTGGAACCACCTCGTCGGCCTCGAGGCGCGCAAGGGCGAGGTCCTGTGGCGCAGCGCCGACGCGCTCACGCACTACAACACGCCGACCTTGGTGCGAACCGAGCAGGGCCTCGCGCTCCTGCACGCGCGCGGCGGGCCGCACGACGTGCCCGAGCTGCCGCTCGGCGTCTCGCTCACGCTCCTGAGCGGCAAGAGCGGCGGCCAGGCCCTGTGGCGCTACGAGGATCCGCGCCCGAACCACGAGGGCGCGCTGCAGACGATGGCGCACGATGCGAAGCACGCCTACTGGGTGCTGCGCGATCCGGCGAGCGCGCTCGTCGTGCTCGACCTCGCGAGCGGCAAGGAGCTCTTCGAGATCTCGCTCACGAAGCAGGTCACCGTCACGAGCCGCGATCCCGAGAGCGGCGCCTGGCAGCGGCGCGAGAAGCTCGACCTCGAGCTCGGCGTCTTCCCCGCGCGCTACTCGCTCGCCGCCGCGCACGGCAAGGTCTTCTTCCAGTGCTACGCCGCCGCCTTCGGCGCGCCGACCGTCGGCCCGGCGTACTCCTTCGGCCGCGTCGATCCGACCACACGCATGGTCGAGTACCTCGAGGTCCCGACCGACGTCGTGCGTGGCACGCCCGACACCTACCTGTGGCGCACGCCCCGCGCCGCGCGCGCGCTCGATGCGCGGGGCGTCGAGGTCACCGGCGACGAGCGCTCGCGCCAGGACGGCTGGGACTGGGTCTTCAACGGCACCCCGACGCGCGTGAACGAGCGCCTCTACTTCACGCTCGCGACCGGCCTCGTCTACGTGCTCGACACCGCCCGCCCGACCTTCGACGCACCCGCCCTGCTGGCCCTCGACGACCTCGGCCCGAGCGGCGCCCTCTGGACCGCGAACTCGCTCACCTGCGCCTCCGGCCGCCTCTACCACCGCACCGCGGCCGAGCTCCTGTGCTTCGAGGAGCGGCGCTGAGGCGTCGCGGGATTCCGGGGGCATCGACTAGGCTTTCGGGGCTACGCGATGCCGCTCCCGCTTCCGTTCACCGCTCCGAATCTGCTGGCGCCCATGGAGGGCGTCACGGAGCCGTGCTTCCGCGACCTCGTGTTGCGTGAGAATGCGGCGCAGGCGCTCGGGGGGGCGTTCACCGAGTTCGCGCGCGTGATCCAGGTGCCGATTCCGCGCTGGATGCTGAGCGAGCACCTCGGGCCCGAGCGGCATGCGGCGCCGGTCGGGTTGCAGCTGATGGGCGCGGAGGTCGCGCACGTGGCCGAGAGCGCGCGGCGGGCGGAGGAGCTCGGGGCGCCGCTCGTGGACCTGAACTTCGGCTGCCCGGCGAAGGGTGCGATCAAGACCTGCGCGGGCTCGGCGTTGCTCGACGATCCCGCCCGGATGGAGGAGCTCGTGGCGGCCTGCGTCGGCGCGGTGACGCGCATCCCGGTGACGGCCAAGATCCGCGCCGGCGGCGCGGACGACACGCGCCTCGAGGAGCTCGCGCGCGCGGTCGAGCGCGGCGGCGCGAGCCTGCTCACCGTCCACTGCCGCACGCGCGCCGAGGCCTACCGCGACACGGCCGACTGGGAGCGCCTGCGCCGCGCCGTGCGCGCCGTCTCGATCCCGGTCTGCGGCAACGGCGGCGTCTCGACCCACGCCGACCTCGCGCGCCTGCGCGCCGAGACGGGCTGCGCCTTCACGATGGTCGGCCGCGCCGCCCTCGGCGATCCGTGGATCTTCACGGGCCGCCGCGTTACCGCCGCCGAGGCGGCCGATTTCCTCCTGCGCTACGGCGCCGAACTCGCCCGCCGCCGCACGACCTCCGTTCGCGCCATCGCCGGCCGCATCAAGCAGCTCCTGCGCCACTGGACCGCCGGTGATCTCTGCACCGGAGCCCACGCCGAGTGGCTCGCGCTCGAGGATCTGGAGCTTCTCCGGCGCCTCCGCGGAGTCGCCGGGCCGAGTGCGCCGGATCCGTGGGTCGATGGGGTCATCTCCGGCCTCGCACGCGTCTGAAGAGGCGGGAGTTTTTTCAAGATTCCCGCGCCGAAGTGGGGGGCTCACAACAAAGTGGAGGCGGCTTCCTCCCCCTTTCCCCCTGCATTCCAGGTCATGTCGCGCGTCGAATCCCTGGTCGGTGGTCGCTGTGTCGCGGTCGTGGTTTCGCTCGCGGGTGCTGCCCTGCTCGGTGGAATGGCCGACGGGCAAGGACAGATGGCCGGTCGCCTGCAGCCTGGGTCGGGGGCGGGCTGTGTGCCGCCGATGGTGTCCACGGGCAACTTCGTGTGCGGCCCCGGCGGGGTGCAGGACCTGACGGTCGAGGCACTCCTCGCCTGTGATCTCGATGGGAACCGCTCGCCGGAGGTGGCGGCGCTGCACGGAGGGCGGCTCGTGCTGTTCGTCAATCCTGATGTGGGGGACGAGCACGTCGTGGTCGCGAGCGGAGTGCGCACGCTGGCCGCGGTTCCGGGGGAGAGCCGCTTCCTGTTCACCACGGCCACGGGTCTCGCGGCGCTCGAGCTCAGCTCGGGACAGGTCAACGTCAAGTTCCTCGAGGAGAGCGAGCCGTGGCGGGGAGCGCGGCTTCTCCAGGGTGCACCCGATGGCTCGCTGGTGCTGGTCGGGGCGGACGGCCGGGAGCTCTACCGTGCGGAGGCCCTGGATGGCCGCTTTCCGGCGCCCACCAAGCTGTTCCAGGCGCGTCTGGCCGTGCGTGAACTGCAGATCCTCGAGTGGGACGGCAATCCCGGGCTCGAGCTCGCCTGGCTCGACGCGCTGGGGCTGCAGGTGCGCAATCAAGATGGAGCTCTGCTGCGCGAGCACGACTCTCCCTCGTCGGGAGGCGCGCTGGCTCCCGTCAACCACGCCGGCAGCAAGTCCGGCCTCGCCTGGGCCACGCGCCTCGCGGACGGCGGCAGCTACCTCTTCCACCTGCGCCCGGATCTCCCGGGCGGATACGAGGGGCCGCTGGCACTCGGCGCGCAACCGGTCACCTCGCTCGCCGCGGGCGACCTGGACGGCGACGGAGACGACGAACTCCTGCTCGGACGCCCGTCGGTCGGCACGGTCGAGCGGCTCACGAACCACTCCGAGCTCGCCGGCGTTCCGGCCTTCGTCGGAGCCGAGGAGGGCTTCAGCCTTCTCTTCGCGCAGGAGCTCATGCCCCTCGGCAGCGGCCGCGTCCTGTGCGCCGACCTCTTCAACGACCGCGACAGTGACCAGGCCGTGCGTCCGGGAATCGCGACGCTACTGCTCGATCCGCCCGGGTTGCGCCTCGTGCCGCAGGAGGTCTCGGGCGGCTTCGGCTTTGCCGATCCGGGGCAGCTGCCGCCCTCGCAGCTCGTCAGTGCGGTGCGCTTCGAGAGCGCGCTGTGGCTGGCCGGCTGCGACGCGGGAGTCACGGGCACCCGCGCGAGCTGGACGCTGACCGCCGGGTCAGGCTGGAACGCTCCGAGTGCGACGCACCTCGAGCTGATCGTGCGTGTCAGCACCCAGCCCGGTCAGGCCCCGGGTCCGATTGCACTGCACCATTCGATGACGCCGATCGGCCCGGAGGGCATCGCCGGAACGGCGGTCCAGTTCGACGGACTCGAGGACGCGGCGACGCCCGAGGACTCGCGCCGGGTGTACTTCGTCCAGCTGCGACCGGTGCGGCTCGATGCGAGCGAGCGACACATCGAGCAGGCCTGGCGCTGGAGCGTGATCGGCGTGAGTGCGCACTGCGACGGCCTGATCTGGCTCGGCACCCTGCCGGGGGTGATCCACCAGACCGCGCCGATCCTGCGGGATTCCTGCCTGCCCGTGCTCGACTGCGGCTTCGGGATCCCGGTCGACACGATCGGCGGGCGGATCTACATCCCGAGCGCCGTCCCGCAGGTGCGCGTGCCGGGCAACGGCCCGGGCGTGCTGCCGATCGTGTGGCCCTGGAACTACTGAGGGCGGGCGTGCAGCGGCGCGTGGCCGAGTCCATCCAGGCGCAGCGCGAACAGGAAGAACGGATGGGCGAAGGCCGGCTCGCGCGCGAGCGCGCGCCGCGCCGCGAGGAGCGCACGGGCCGGAGTCGTACCGCGCTCGAGCTCGTCCGTGAACGCGCTCATCAGGAGCACGGTGGGCTCGAGCGCGAGCTCCTGCGTGGCGAGCAGCGTCACGCGCGCGCCGCGTGCCAGGAAGGTGCCGCCGAGCTGAGCCGCGCCGTCGTCGCCGATGCGGCGCGGTCCGAGGGCGGACGAGCAGGCCGAGAGGGCGACGCAGGGCGCTGAAACGAACGGGCGCGAAACGAGCTCGTCGTTCCACAGCAGTCCGTCCGCGTGGCGCGTATCGGGCGCGAGGACGAGCGCGGCCGGTAGCTCGCGGCGGTGGTTCGCATGGCCGTGCACGAGCACGTGCAGGAAGCTCGTACGCTGCCTGCCCAGGGCCGCGAAGAGCGCCTCGGGCGTCGCCGCTTCGCCCAGCAGTGGCGCGTCCGATCCCGGGCCGCGCAGGCGACGGAGGTCCCCGGGTGCGAGCCGGAGCGGCGCGAGGCGTGCAGGCTCCCCCTCGAGCTCGGGCGCAGGTTGCGGTGCGGCCACGAGCTGCACCGAAAAGGGGCGCGCGGCGGTGTCTTCGCGGGCCGAACGGGCCAGCGCGAGTCCGACGGGCAAGGAGGGAAGGTGTGCGAGTGCGAGCCGCAGGCCGAGTGGCTCGCTGCCGAGCGGCAGCAGCTCGAGCGGAACGTCGAGCAGTCCGGCGCCGCTGACGTAGAGCTCCTCGAGCTTCGCGAGGCGCGCGGTGAAGGGCTCGGGCAGGAGTCGCGCGGCGAGGAGTCGCGCGTGCTCTTCGAGCTGTGCGAGGCGCCGTGCGCGCTCGGAGGGGGCGAGCGGGGTCGGGCTCGTGCTCAGCAGTTCCGCGAGCTGGCGCGGCAGCGTCTCCAGGCGATACTCCCAGGGAAGGGCCGCATGCAGGACCTCCGTGCCCTCGAGCAGGAAGGCGTGCACGTGGTCGGCGCCGGCCGCGAAGACGAGCAGCGCGCGTCCGGGCGCGAGCAGCTCCCGGGTGAGGGCCTCGACGCTCGCCGCAGGAGCGCCGATTCGACGGGCGAGCGAACCCAGGAGCTGTTCGGGCAGGAGCGCTTCGAGCGCTGCGCGCGGGCCACCCCGGAGCAGGGCGAGGCGCACGCGCGCCTCGTCGACGAGGCGCCGGTGCTGGTAGGCGAGGTAACCGAAGCCGCCCGCACGCTCGGGGCGCGCGGCCAGGGCCTCGAGGCGGCGCTGGCACTGGAGCTCGAGTTCGGTGGCGCAACGCTCGAGCTCGTCGGCCGAGCCGCTGCGCAGAGCGTGCAAGGCCGCCGCGGCGCTGCGCGCGGCGGCGAGCTCCGGAGCGAGGGTGGCCGCGTCACCGAGGCGCGCGAGCCGCTCCAGGGCCCGCGCGCGCAGGGCTGCATCGTCGCGTTGCAGTCCGCGGTTGAACAGGAACAGGGCCAGGCTCGCCCGATGCGTCGGATCGAGCGCGGGGAGATCGGCCGCGGTCTCGAGCGCGGGCGTGGCGGCAGGACCGCCGAGTTCCTCGCCCAGTCCGCGCAGGAGCGCCAGGCGCGACGCCAGAGCGGCGTGCTCGACCGGGAAGACGCGCGCCAGCTCACCGTCGACGAGGGCAGCCTCGAGCTCGACCGCCGCGCTCTCCATCGGCCGCGGAGTCACCTGGGCCAGGGCCACGCTGGTGACATCGAGCAGGAGCGCGAGGCGCTCGAGCGGCAGCTCGCCGCCTTGCGCCACGAGGGCACGCTCTTCCGCCAGCGCGAAGCTCGCGCGCTCGACGAGACCCGAGGCGAGCTCGAGCTGGCAGCGCAGCGAGGCGCTCCAGCGTCGCAGGATGCGGCTCGACTCACCGGCGAGCTGGGGGGCGGCCCGCTCGAGGCACTCGAGGGCCGACCAGGCGACCGTCCAGCGCTCGGCGCGGCGCGCGGCGTCGCACAGGAGGCCGGCGAGCTCGGCCGCGCCCTTCGGATCGCTGCCGAACTCCGCCAGATTCGCCGCGGAGGAGGAGAGCTCAGCGGACTCGCCCGCGCTGGCGAGGAGTTCCTCGAGACGCAGGCGTGCCAGGACGCAGCCGAAGGCATCGCGCTCGTCCTCGCGGGGCAGGGCGCGTAGCGCGTCGAGCGCGCGCGCGAGGTGCGCCTCGAGCGCGCCGGGCGCCAGACCGGTTCGAAGCGGCAGGCCTGGCAGCACGCGCCAGCACTGGGCCAGGGCGAGCACGAGTCCGCGGGGCGGGCGCTCCTCGAAGGCGAGGCGGTCCTCCAGTCCCAGCGCGAGTTCGAGCAGCTCGCGCCCCTCGGCCGGCTGCAACGCCAGGGCCGAGAGGGCCTCGGCCGAGGCCCGCGCGAGCTCGAGATCGAGCGGCTCGAGCCCGAGGCCGGCCGCGCGGAAGTCCGCGACCAGCGCCAGGAGCTCGCTCCGCGCCGCCGCTGCCTGGCGCGGGTCGGCCGCCCGTGCCAGCACGCGCTGCACCTCGGTGCGCGCGCCGTCGTCCTGTGGTGCCGGCGCCCCCCCGAGGATCAGCGCCGCGAGACCGTGAGCGAGGCCCGCGCACGCGCCGCGTTCTCGCCATCGCGCACGGTGACCGTCACGCCCATCCGTTCCGGCAGCCGCGCTTCCTCCTCGGCCGTCGGTGCGTAACGCCCGATCGTGAGCCCCGGGTGCGTCGCCAGAGTCGCCCCGACGAGTTCCCCCTCGAGCTCGTGGAAGGAGAGCTCGTAGGACTCGCCCGGCAAGAGCTCGTGCGCCCATTCGAAGGCATCGTAGCGCCCATCGCGCACGACGACGCGCAGCTCGAAGTCATTGCCGAGCAGGACCTCGGGTGCCGTCCGGACCCGCTGGCCACTCTCGGGGGCACGCAAGAGGATCACGGCCACGACCGCGGCAGCGAGCGACAGGAGTACCAGGCCGAGCCGCCAGGGACGGGCACCGCTCCGGCGTCCGAAGTTCCGGTCTGCGAGTGCATTGCGCACCGCATCCTGATCGTCCGGTCGAGCCTCGCGACGGGCCTCGTCGAGCAGCTCGCGCTCCAGCCCGGCGTCCTGGAGTATTCGCTGCTCCAGAAGCCGCAAGCGCTCGAGAGTCTGGCGGCAAGCGGGGCAGCCATCGAGCTCCGCGCGTAGCGCGGACCCGAGGGCGCCCGGGCCCTCGGTCAGCAAGCGAGCGAGGTCCGCCTCGTGGGCCTGGTCGTGCTTCATCGGGATTCCTCTCTTGACCCGGGCCGGAGAAGTTCCTCGAGGTGCTTCATGCCGCGGTAGAAGGCGGCCTTCGCCGTGCTCGGAGGTACGTCGAGGCATCGACCGATCGCCTCGAAGGTCAGCTCGTCGTAGTAGCGCAGGCGGATCAGGCGCGCTTCGCCTTCCGGTAGACGCTCGAGCGCACTGCGGAGCCGCTCATGTTCGAATCCGGCGTCCGGACCTGGATCCTCGCGCACAAGTTCGTCGGCGAGATCCTCGGGCGAGGTGCTGGCGGGTTGCCGGCGGCGCTGCTTGCGCACGGTGTTCATCAGCCCGTTGAGGCAGAAGCCGTAGATCCAGCTCTCGAGCGCAGCCTGGCCGGTGTAGGCCTCGAGCCGCGGCCAGAGGAGCGCGAGCGTGTCCTGCGTCAGATCGGCAAGGTCCTCCTCGCGCAGTGGTTGTCCGAGTCGCCGATTCAAGCTGCGCAAGGCGCAGGGGATGAACCGCAGACGCTCCACGAGCACGCCCGTCGGGCCTGCCTCTCCCGCCAGCACGGCCCGGACCAGCGCCAGGTCGGCGGAGTGGGTGTCGGTGGCCGTCATGCCGCTGAAGGACGACGGTAGCCCGGCCGAGCGACCTGGCGCAAGCGCCCGCAGGCACGCCCGCGGCAATCCACGCCGCGCTGCGATCGAAGTTGCTGTGGGGAGGAGCATCACGAGCTTGTTGTCCCCTCGGATGCTCCCGGGCGATGCAATGGCCGGATTTCTTCGCGGGCCGGATTTCTGCGGAATTCCTCGCCGGATGCACGGGATCGCGACCAGCACCAGGCGGCTCCGGATGGAACCGGTCGCACGGTGCGACCTCGGTCGCCGGAGAGCAAGACAGCTCTGCACGCACTCGAGCGCGTGCTCTTCCAGACTCAGGAGTTTCCGCATGTTCCCCGGTTCGTTCTTCAATCTGAAGCTGGCGCCGCTGGCGCTCATGCCTCTCGTTCCCATCGACTGCAGCGGCTCGTTCAAGGTCTCCGACCAGAAGTCGGGCTGCATCGAGGTCAAGGGCGGAGAGGTCGAGTGGTCCGTCTCGGGCGGAGTGCTCAAGATCGACGGTGATGGCACGGCGCTCACCGTGAAGAAGAGCTCCGATCCCGCCTGCGTCGAGTGCTGGATCAAGGGCAAGATGAACATCCACGTCGATGAGAACGGGAATGGCGTCATCGATCCGGGCGAGACGAACTTCGAGAACAAGATCGACACGAGCAACGGCGGGCCCTCGGACGCCTCCATCAGCCTCGGCGGCCTGCAGGTCAACGCAGTGCAGGACGCGATCAAGTTCCGTTGCTCCTACGAGTTCACCGACTGCTACGGCAACGTCGTCAAGCGCGAGATCGCCGTCCGCTGAGTCCTCGGCTTCCTTCCTCCCCCTACATCCACAGCTTTCCCACCCGTTCACCATGAACCTCCGCTCTCTGAACCGTCCGATCCTCGGCGTCGCTGGCCTCGCTCTCCTGCTCGGAGCGGCTTACGCCACCAGCGCCATCGCTGCTCCCCAGCAGTCCACGGGTCCGCTCCTCAATCCCTACGCCACGAGCAAGCCGATCTACGCCGAGGAGGACGGAGCGCACGCCCTGCGCTTCGAGGTCCTCGAGGAGCCGCGCGGAAGCAAGCTCACCTGCATGCTCACCGCCTTCGTGCCGACCAACCCGGGCACGGTGGTCAATCCTCTCAGCGTCAAGCGAGCCTCGGTCTCCATCCAGATCCTCGGCGTGCAGCAGCGCTACGACATGTGGAAGGTGGGCTCCGCGTGGATCACGCAGATCCCCGCCTCGGTGGTCTTCGCCGTCTCCAGCAAGGAAGTCGTGCTCGAGGCGAACTGCAAGGACCGCTACGGATTCGATGTCAACTGGACGGCAGGGGCCTCGCTCTCCTTCTGAGCCCGTCCGGTCAGCAAGCGCCCGCAGGCCGGCCTTCGAAGGGCCGGTCTCGCGGGCGGCCTGGCGTCAGGCCTCCGTCCTCGCCCAGTTCGCGAACAGGTCCGATTGCTTGACCGGGTCGAACTCGACCAGGTGGTAGCGCGCGATGCCGGCCTTGGCGAAGGGGTCCTCGGCGAGGAATTGCTCGAGCTCGCTCCGGTCGTAGGCGCGGGCCAGGATCATGCCGCCCTTGCGCGGGTTCTGGGGGCCAGAGGCGAGCAGGAGGCCGCGCGTGTAGCCGGTGCCGAGGTGCGCGCGGTGCTCGGCCAGGAGGCGGTCGATCTCGGTCAGCGGCGCGAGGTAATCGGAGGCGATCACGAAGTGCTTCCAGGGGCGCGCCTCGGTCGGCGGCTTCTCCCGCGCGAGCTCGCGGCGCCAGGCGATGAAGTCGGTGATCGGTGGCGTGTGGCCGGCCGCGCGCAGCAGGCTCGCGAGCTGGGCGCGATGATGCGTGCCGTGGTTCACGACGTGGCGCACGATCGCCTCGAGCGGATCGGCGCAGTCCTCGCCCTTCGCGTTCTTGAAGCGCACGACGCGCGCGAAGCCGGACGGCTCGAGGCGCTCGAGGTGCGTGCGCCAGGCCCGCTGGGCGCCCTCGAGTCGGCGCGCGAGCGTGGCGAGATCGAGCCCCGTCGGCCAGAAATCCGTGCGCGGCGGCTGGGCCGCGACCACGCGCTCGAACCACGTCTCGAGCGAGATCACGACATGCGTCCAGAGGCGCATCACCTCCGCCGAGGGGCTCGGAACCTCCTGCAGCGCACGCACGTAGCGCAAGCCGGCCCAGCGGTCATAGTCGAAGAGCTCCAGGGCATCGCGTCGGTCGAGCATCGCCGCAGGATACGCCCTCGAACGCCGCGCGGCATCAGAGCCCGAGCTCGAGCGCCAGCGTGGGCACGCCGTCTCCGCCACATCGCAGGCCGGCGGCGGCGCCGCGCGTCAACGCGCTGAGCCAGGCTTGCGAACGCGAGCGATCGGTGCGCGGACGCGCGAGCCAGCGCAGCCGGACCCCACGCGCCACCCGCGGCCCGCTCGGGACCGCGGGAGATCACCGGTCGGGGCCTGGATCGTCCAGTCTGGCGGGATTTTCCGCCAGGGGCAGGTTCAGAGCCCGATGTCGAGGCTGGCCGGGCCGTTCGCGCTCCACTGGACCGGCGTGCCGGGGGCATCGCTCGCGAGCGAGAAGCGGTAGGGGCCGGTGGCGAGCGTCAGATCGACGCGACCCTCCGCATCGGTGTGCACGCGGCGGAAGGGCCATGGCTGGTCGGGGCGATCGAGGCGGAGGAAGACGTCGCGCTCGGCCAGCGGTGACCCCGCCGAATCGAGAAAGCGCACGGTTGCACGGGCGGTGACGATGTCGACCGCCACGCGTGCCGTGCCGCCGGCGGGGACGAGGGCCGTCACGTCGGAGACGTGCAGCCAGGTCTGATCCGGGCCGCGGAAGGAGAGCCGCCACGGGCCCGTGAAGGCGCGCATCGGGCCGCAGATGCCGTTCGGGCCGGCCTCGCCCTCGAGCTCGAAGTTCTGGCGATCGCTGGCCACTTCCTGTTCGGCCAGGAAGGCGAGCCCGACGGCCGGAGCGCCGTTCAGGGTCACCTCGAGCGCAAGGAGTCCGGGCGCCGCGGGCAGCGTGTAGTCCTGCACGAGGCTCGCGCCTTCGGCGAGCGTGAGCGTGCCGAGCTCGAGCCAGGTGCTGAAGGGGTTCGCGCGCACGAAGCCTCCACCCGCGAAGCTCTCGTCGGCCGGCAGGAGCACGCGCACCTTGGCCGTACCCGTGGCGAGGTCCGCGAGGTGGTAGCTGCTGTCACTGCCGAGGGCGACCGCCGTCTCGCAGGCCCGCGACCACTCGAAGCCCTCGCTCTGCGTGCCGATCCACAGGCGCAGACCTGTGGCCGAGCCACCCGGCACCGTGACGTGACCACTCACCGACGCGCCGGCGGGCAGGACGAGCGCGACATCGCTCACACTCTGTCCGGCCGCGAGCGTGCGGAGGCTCGAGAAACCCGTTGCCCCGCCGGCGGTCCGTGCGAAGACGAGGTAGTTCCCGGGGCCGGGCAGGTCGAAGCGGAAGGAGCCGTCGGAAGCGGTCCGCGTCGCGGCGAGCTGCTTGCGGAACACCTCCGGATTGCTGACGATCGCGCTCGGATCGAGGATCGGACTCGCGTTCGAGTCGTCCACGAGCGCGGGAGTGAGCAGCAGCACCTCTTCGTCGGAGAGCGTCGCTCCACTTGCCCGCGTCAGCTGCCCGGCGAGGACGCCTGCGCTGCCGAAGCGGTGGAGGACGTTGCGCGTCTCGCCTGCGACGAGGTCATCGATGTGCACGAGCTCGCGCTGCGCTCCGGCGCGGATGCGGATGAGGTAGTCGCCCGGGAACAGCGCGATCTCTCCGCTGAAGGGGCCAGCGCCGTCGTGCACGATCTCCTCGGCGGTCATGTGCGGCGTGCCTACCCTCTCGATCGTGATCTGATCCGGGGCGAACGGCGTGTCGGCTGCGTCGCGCACGTCGAGCGCGAGAGTCGAGCACGGTACGAGCTGCGGGCTCAGGGCCGTACCGGGCGCGACACCGGCCTGGCTCCAGGGCCGGAAGTGCGGATCGGTGATCTCGACCAGGTAGAGCCCCGGCGGCAGGTCGTCGAAGGAGTAGCCCTGCGAGGAGCCGGCGATGCGGCGAGCCGTGCGCTCGACGCCGTCATTTCCGCGGGCGCGGACATGCTCCACTCCAGGCAGGAGATCCAGATAGATCGGTGCGAAGAAGACCGTGAGCGTGATGCGCTGCGCGTTGCGTGGGCCGCGGTAGACGAGGTCGCCGCTGACCGTCTCGCCGGCGACGGCCACGACCTCGGTGCCGCGTATCCAGTTGGCCATCTCCGAGAAGGCCTTGAGCGCGTTGCGACCGGGCTGGACGTCCTCGAGCGTGAACGTGCCGGTGGCCGGGTCGAGTTCGGCGTTCACGCGGCACTCGTAGCGACCGGCGCTGTTGCGCAGGCCCTGGGAGTCGGCGTGCACGCGCCAGTTTTCACCGAGGATCGGCGCACCGGCCGCGTCCACGAGTCGGCCCTGGATCCTCGCGCCCCGGGCCAGCGCGATCGTGCCGAGGTCGAGCGTGCGGCCCGGCTCGAGCTCGCCCCAGCGCCAGGAGGCCGCGGCGTGACCCGGCGCCTTCACGTCGAGGGTGAACTGGAAGGCGCGCGGCGGATCGAGGGTCAGCGAGAAGACGCCGTTCGCGTCGGTCGTGCCGCTCGGATCGGTCCAGTTGTCCGGCAGGCCGTACCGGACGACCCGCTCCTCGTTCGACTGCCAGCCGTGCAGCGTCCAGCTCGCGTTCGCGGCGGGCGTGCCGTCGGCGTGGAGGAAGGTGCCGCGCAGTTCGGTGCCGGAGGCAGTCACGAGCGCGCTGGACGAGCCGCTCGCGTCCGTGGAGCGTGCAGAGGGCGTGGCGAGGATCGGCTGGCGCGTCGGAGTCGTCAGCGGGGTCATGCTCGGGGCGGCGGCGGGCGTCGCGGGTTCGACGAGTGCCACCACCGCGGGCGCGGCCGTCGCGGTCGGCGTTCCGCTCCACCACAGGGCCGTTCCGCCGCCGACCGCGAGCACGCCAACCGCCGCGAGCGCGGCCCACGGCGCGAGCGCGACCGTCGCCTCGGGCGCGAAGACGCCCAGCACGCCGGCCCAGGCCGCGCGTCCGCCGAACTCGCGGTCGAGCTTCGCGCGCAGCTGCTCGAGCGCGCGCCGCTCGCGCGTGCGCAGCGTGTCCTCGCTCGTGCCGCTCTCGGCCGCCAGCGCACGCACCGACAGGCCGCGGAAGTAGCGCGCCAGGATCACGTCTCGATAGGGCGCTTCCAGGGAGCGCACCGCGCGGATGACGCCCTCGAGCTGCTCGGCCTGCTGGCAGGTGTCGAGCGGCGATTCGTCGACGCGCTCGCCCGGCGCCGCGTGCGCCTCGACCCGCGTGCGGCGCTCCTCGCCACGCTGGCGGTTCCGCG
>Ga0172373_10007857_pt1 | contig 13682 bp, 9 predicted proteins | sample Lak10m_2_FD_114546 | JGI IMG/M metagenome (GOLD analysis project Ga0172373, IMG submission 114546) | Freshwater microbial communities from Kabuno Bay, South-Kivu, Congo - kab_092012_10m | ecosystem: Environmental > Aquatic > Freshwater > Lake | place: Democratic Republic of the Congo: South-Kivu... | reverse complement strand
ACGGAAGTCGGTCGTATAGTCGCCCGCCTTGGCGCCCCAGTTGGAATGCGGGAAGACCAGGGTCAGATAGGGTTTGGCGAAGGGCGCCAGTTCGGGGACGTCGAGGGCGTCGGCGCCGGATTTGGCGCGACGCCACTGCCCGAGTTGGTTGCCGTGATCCCGCCAACCGGTGGTGTGATTGTCGAGCTTGAGCCGGACTTGCCAGTCGCTGGCGGTGGCCTCGACTTGGGCCACGGCGGGCGCGGCCTGGCTGAGCGGCAGGTTCGTCTGCTCGGCCGGGATCAGCAGTTCGACGTTTTGGCCGGCGGCGCCGGACAGGACGTTGACCCAGAAGGACTTGAAGTATTGCAGGTTGCCCTGATTGGGGGCGAGGTCGGTAAAGGCCACGTAGGTGGTACCGTTCCAGATGTTCACGGTGTTGCTGATGACTGGCGGACTGGCGTTGCCACTCCCGGCGAGGCCGGCCGCCTGCTGTGGGGTGTAGGTCGTGCTCGACCCATTGACGCGCACCCGCACCTGCGACCAGTCGATGGCGTAGGGGAAAGGATTCCCGACTAGATTCCAGCGGTTCTGCCCACTGACCGTGGTGACCGTCACCGCCTTGCAGCCATTAGCCGAGGCGCAACCTGCGGCCTGATTGACGTCGGTGACCGTCGCCGTGCCGGCGACGCTCAGCATACCGTTACTGGGGGCTTGGTAGCTTTTGATCCAGTAGCCGGTCCCGACCGCCAGGGCATCATCCGTGGTCAGCCGCACATAGCTGGACGGTGTGGTGGTGACCTCGCGGCGGTCGATGACCCAACCGGTCCCGGCGCCGGGGTTGGGAATGCCGTAATCGGCGGTGGTCAGATTCGACAGGCTGCCCGAGCCGAACACGCCCTTGACATCCGCCGGGCTGGCGCTGGGCACGCAGGGCAGGGCCAATTGCTGCCAGAGTGCGCCGGCCCCGCCGGTGGTGAGGGGGATACCTAAACCGCAGGGAGGGGGGAATGCATCAAAAGCGCCAAAGGACTGTCCGCTACGCACGAGACGAACGTGGAAGGAGTTGGACTGGAAGTGGGCGCTGGCGTTGCCACTATTGAAGAACACGTACCAGGCGCGGGCCGGACTGGGCGCATAGACCGTGGACGACCAGAAAAAAGAGGAGGGGGTATTGGGGAAGGCCGCGCCATCAATGGCAGGACTTTGGGCAGCGTAGTTGACCAGCGACACCAGTTCGGTGCGGTTGGGCAGGCGCCAGTCATTATGGCCGCGATGCCCGGCCGCATTGGCGGTCTTCGCCAGGGTCAGGGAGGCGGTCCAGTCTTGAGTGCTGGCCGTGCCGGTGCAACTGCGGTTGCCCGGACCGCTGCCGGCATTCCAGGTCAGGCCCCAGGCGCACTGATCCCACATCAGCCCGGTGACGGTATCGGTGACGGTGCCATCGCCATTATCGGTGAAGGCGGCTTGAACCGGGCCTGCCAGGCAAGTCAGCAGCAGCGGCATGAGCGGACGGTAGCGGTGGCGACGGGGTGTCATGGCGTTCCTCTTGAATCAACGGTGGAAGGGGGCATGGGCCGCCACAGCCGAACCAGGGCGCGGCGGCGGAAGCCAGTGTTCAGGTGGCCGGTCTGATCGACCCGGACATGGGCGATGCCTTGCCGACGCCAGCGGCGGCAGAGCCGCCCGAGGTCGTCAGCGCGGTATTCACGGCAGGGCCCCAGCCCCGGGCGCGGGCGCGCGGCCGGATCACCCGGCGCGGTCAGCAGCCAGCGGTTGCCGGCCTGCAGCAGAACGCGGGCGTCCGGATGGCGCTTTGTGAAGTAGCGGTATTGGCTGGCCAGGCCGGACACGCGTTTGGGTTCCCAGGCAGGCCGCAGCAACTGGCGCAGGGCGTGTTCGGGCTGCTCGAACAGATGCCGCAGCCAGGGAAACCGGGCCAGACAGCGGCGCCAGGTCCGTTCGGCCCGGGCATGGCGGAGATGACCGAGGAAGCTGGCGATCTGGGCCCGCAAACGGTCACGCGCCGGAGGCGCCAGCCGCAGGGCGCCGGGTCGGACATGGTGGCGGGCGAAGGCCGCCAGCCGCGCCTCGAAATGGGTGACGACCCGTCGGCGCGCCTGGCGGTGGCGCGGCCGGACGATGTAGCCGAGAAAGTCGACACCCTGGGTCAGCGCGACCGGTTCCGCCCGGGTTTTCAGTTCAAGCCGGAGTCGCTCGGCCAGAAAGGTCTCGATGGCCTGCCGCCAGGCCCGCAATTGGTCGGGGTCCTCGTGCAGCAGGACGAAGTCATCGACGTAGCGCAGGTAATGACGGGCCTTGAGGGTATGCTTGACGAACTGGTCGAGTTCGTTGAGGTAGACGTTGGCGAAGAACTGGCTGGTCAGGTTGCCGATCGGCAGGCCCTGGCCGGGCGGCTGCTGGGCCAGCCGCTTGTGCGGCGGCACGGCGCGATGCCGGCCCGGCGGACCGAGGCGCAGGGCATCGGCGCCGGCGTCCTGGCTCAGGATGACGCGGCACAGCCATTGCAAGTCGCCGGCCTCGACGGCAGTCAGGCCCTGGCGGCGCACGGCGCGCAGCAAGCGGCCCTGGAGCAGCCGGAACAGGGTCGGCCGGTGGATACGGTTGAAGCAGTTGGCGATGTCGAGTTGCAAAGCGTACGCGGGGCGCTGGCCGCCCTGACTGAGGCGGCGCATGAAGCCATGCAGACGATCGACCGCGGCATGACTGCCCTTGCCCAGGCGGTTGGCATAGCTGTCATGAATGAACACCGGCTCATAGAGGCGCTGCAGCCGCTCGACCAGCAGGTGGTGCACGACCCGGTCGCCAAACTCGGCGGCATGGATTTCGCGGCGCTTGGGCCGCTCGACAATGAAGCATTGGGTGCGGGAGGGGCGCCAGCCATGGCTGACCAGGGCATCGCGTGTGTCCACCAGGCGGTCGAGCAGCCTGGCGTGGTAACGCTGGGCGACGCGGGCCTGGCGTTTGCCCCGTTGGCAAGCCCGCCAGGCTCGCCACAGGGCCCGCAGCGAAAAGACCGGCTCTGCGATGGCCGGGGCTGCGCGATATTGGCCCGCACGTTCACGCTCCGCTACGCACGAGACGAACGTGGTTGTTGTTGGTCTGGTTGTTGGCGTTGGTGTTGCCATTATTGAAGTTCACGTTCCAGGCGTTGGCCGGATTGGGCGCAGGGGACGAGAGGACCCCGTCCCCCCGGTGCATCCGGGTATTGGCCCCGGCGCTTGGCGCGCCCCTGCGCCAGGGGACGCAAGGACACTGGCGGCCGGCACAGCCTCGCGGTAGCGCCGCCCACCCGGAAGGACCCGGCGGAGGATTCCGTCGGGTGGCCAGGGCGCACAGTGAACATCGGCGCGCGCCTCATCCTGGCCGTTCGACTTGGGATGAGGCTTCGGTCCGTGCCCGACGCCAACCCCCGCTCTGTTTGCCCAGGCTCACCGTCAGTTCGGTCGCCCCGGCGAATTCGTTGAAACTGGCGAAGGCGCGGACTTCCTGAGCCAGCAACAGCAAGGTTTTCATGTCCTCCACCGCCAGCACCAGTTCGTCCAGTACCCGAGCGCGCTGCTCCGCCCGCGCGGCATTGGCGCGCGTCACCAGCCGGCAGAGCCGCCGCGCGGTCTGGCGCAATTCACTGCCCAGGGCGTACTTGTGCGCACGGGAAAAACGCGCCACGCAGCGCTCCAGGTGCGCGGCCAGATCAAACGCCGTGCGCCAGATGGGCAGGTGCCGGGTGCGGGCCATGGTTCTACAGTCTTAAAATAAAGCGTCAATCACTGTCCGCTACGCACGAGACGAACGCGGAGGCCGCCGTTGGACTGGTCGGTGGCGACGGTGCCGCCATTACCGAACGCCACGTTCCAGGCGCTGGCCGGACTGGGCGCATACACCGTCTCACTCCAGTAGAGCATACTCATGGTGTTGGGGAAGTAGGCGGCGTCGATCACGGGACCGCTGGCGCGGTCATGGTCGACGATCGACAGCAGTTCCGGCAGGGTGGGCAGGCGCCAGTCATTGGCGGTTTCACCGCAGAGGGTGAGGGCATTGACATCGGCGATGTAGGCATTGCTGCTGCACCCGCTGCCGCCGGAACAACTGCCGGTGTTATTGCTGCCCCAGCCATAGGTATAGGCTTGATTCTGCAAGCCGCTGGTGGTTTTCACCTCCCAGATCAGGTTGGTCACCCGGTCCCAAATACAGCGCGGCGTGGCGGAAGGCACGGGCGGATTGCCGCTCAGGGCGATGGCGTTGCCGCTCACGTCCAGCGGCGTGAAGGCGAAACCGCCGGAACCGCCGCTGCCGGCGGGCCTGGTCAACCCGCTCTGCGTGGGGTTGGCGGCGGCCGGGTCACGCCCGAAGCGGCCATCCTGCCCGGGCCGGGTGCTGGCGTTGCCGGTGTTGGCCTCGCTGCACGCTTCCAGCGCGTTACCCGCCACGTTGAGGCAGCGGGTCTGGCCGGTGTCGTTGAGGTGGCCGGTCGGTTCGGCGTGGGCGGCGGGCGCCAGGGCCAGCGCCAGCACGGCGGGGGGAAGCAGCAGGCTACGCATGAGGGTCTCCGGGGTCCGTGAGGTTTCGTTACAGCATACCGGGGGGGGGGGGAATGTCAAGCCGATTGATTCATGGCCATTCCCTGGCGCGGCGTCAGGTGTCAGCGGGGCAGCCTGCATGAAGCGCAACGGCATCCGGGGAACCGCGCCACCGTCAGCCCGTATTCCGCTTCGTTTCACGCGGGCTACTTGCTATGCTGACGCCATACCCCCACCCGAGCCCCACCCCATGCGCTTTTTCAACACCGAAGGCCCGGTCCGGGCCGACCTGCATTATTGCCTGCCGCCGCTGGGGCGCTGGGATCTCGACGAGGTCCTGACGTTGATCGAGCGGCAGAAGTATTGCCTGCTGCACGCCCCCCGCCAGACCGGCAAGACCACCTGCCTGCTGGCCTTGCGGGAGCATCTGCACCAGGCTGGGCGTTATCGGGCGGTGTATGCCAATCTCGAAGGCGCTCAGGCCTGCCGCGAGAACGTCGAGCAGGGGATGGCCATGGTGACTAGCGGCCCGAAAAGCGCCACTGATAGCGCCGCACCTTCTGTCGGATCACGACCGGGTAGCCCTGGGCATAGGCCCTGGCGGTGGGGTCGATGCTCCGGCTGGTCTGGAGGTCCACCAGGCGCGAGCGCTTCAGGATCGCGGGGTCGCCCCGCCAAGTGAGGAAGGTCTCAGCCGCCGCCTTGCTCGAAGCGGATCTGTTGTTGCTCCGCCAGATCGGCGATGGCGGTGAGCAACTGGTCGGTCTTGCGCAACTGACCGGCGTTGTCCGGCGCGCGGATGGCAAAATCGACCAGCAATTCGTACCCGGTCAGACCGATGTGGGTCAGAACGACCTGGATGGCGTCCTGCTTGATGTCGGCATCGGCCTGCAGCAAGGCCTCGACCGCGTCCCGGAAAGCGCGGAGGCGGGCTACCGGGGTGGCGGTACTCAGATACAGGGTGCGCTTCACGCGCCATAACTTCCGGGCCGTCAGGTTTTCGATGGTATGGCGAATCAGTTCGTTGCTGGGCACCAGCATCAGGGTATTCTCGGGTGTGCGCAGCCGGGTGCTGCGGAAACCGATATCCTCGACCCGGCCCTCGATACCGACGGTGCGGATCGAATGCCCGATGCGAAAGGGCTTTTCGAACATGATGATCAGGGAGCCGAACAAATTGGCCAAAGCCTGTTGTCCCGCCAGGGCCGCCGCCAGGCCGCCGATGCCAAGTCCCGCGATCACGGAATAGGACGGCAGGCCCACCCGGTTCGCGCCTTCGATCAGGATGCACAGCGCCAGCACCATGGCAATCAGGCGGGCGGCCAGCCGAATCAGTTGGCTGTCGCTGCTATCGCTTTTCAAGCGTTCGATGCTGATCAGCCAATCACCCGCCAGGCGGCCGAGCACCCAGACCAGCCAGGTCAGCGCCAGATAGAACAGGCCCCACAGCGCCAGTGTCATGGCCTCATACAGGCTGGGCGAGACTTTGAGCACTTCACTCATGACGAAATTGGTGGCGGGCGTGAGGAGCAGCAGGCTGATCGTCGGCAGCAAGGTCCATGCGTTGGTGGTCGGTGTGTTGCCGCGCCGCATTTTCCGGGCGATGCGCAGACAGGCCCAGAAAATGCCCAACTGCACCGCGAAGACCAGTGCCATGGCCGCCCAGCGCCATAAGGGCTGGTCAAGGATCAGGGATTCGGTCCACGCCGGCAGGGTCAGGAACCATCGCAGCGGGACAAACTTGACGAAGAGCACCCCCAGCCCACTGGGCTTGTGAAACACCAGGTCATACAAGGCGTAGGCATAGTGGCTCCGGTCGGGCTGATCCTTGATCCGTTCGTAGAAAGCCGGGATCTGCCGGACGGTCTCCTGAGTGAAGACATATTCCCCGGCCCGAGGCCCGGTCTCGATCAGTCCGATACGAATTTCGGTGCCCGGCACGGTCCATTTCTTGAAAGGCAGGGATTGCATCATCGCCGCGTCCGGAATTTCGGCACTGGAGGGCAATTCGATGCGGTCGAGGATTTCCTTGAGCTGCATCGTCAACCGCCAGGAGACCTGCTCCAGCGTCGCGGCCGGCAGGGCGCCGAGGTCCAGATATTTGCCGGCCACGGTGCGCCCGCGGGAAATCACGGCGAAGGCCCGCTCGAATTCGGCGTCATCCGGAAACAACCGGTCCGACCGGAGATACCGGGTCACGGCGCCATTCTGGCCGACCATGCTCTCATAGCGTTCATTCATCACCTGGAGAAATCCCTCCAGGGTACCGCGCGGGCTTGAGGTGTCCGCTGGCTCCAGGGGATTCACACCCGGCCCGGGCGTGGCGAAGGCGCTGCCGCCGATGAGCCAGAGCAAGCCAGCCAGTGCGAACGCAACGGTAGGTGAGCGCCCAAGACCCAGTGGCCTGGACCCTAGCCGCCTGCGCAGAAAGGAAAAAAACCCATCCGACTCGCGACCGGAGGGCGACGGTTGGCATTCATTTTGACGCCGTAAACGGAGTGTCGGCGGGTGTGGGTCACTATGGCGCATGGTATTCATCATCCACTTATTCCGGGCAGGATTGCCCGGGATTCAATCCGGTAGGGAGCTCCCTCGACATGCCGCGATGGCCGCTCCAGGGTTACAACGACTGGCGGTATCCAGTGTACCGGTGGCGAGGGCCAACGTCGCGGCGGCGGAAAGCGCGGCGCTATGGGCCTCGGTCACCGCGATCCGGGCCTGCAGCCATTGGGTTTCGGCCAGCGTGACATCCGTGATCGAACCGGCGCCGCTCCGGTAACTGGCCAGGGCGGCATCGAAGGTGGTGCTTGCCGCCCCGACCACCGCTCCGGCGGCTTCATGGGTCGCGATCGCGGTGCGCAGCGTGTGATTGGCCTGGACGATCTGCCGCACGGCCTCGTCGCGGGTGCGCGCCAGCTTCAGTTGGGCGTTTTCCGCCTTGGCGTGGGCCTGATGCAGCATGGCATCGCGGGCGCCGCCATCATAGAGGGGCAGGGTCAAGCCGCCGAACACCGTCACGCCGAATCCGCTGGAGCCGAAGTTCCCGATCGATGACTGAGTTCCAATCGAGGGAATCTGGGTCAGATACAGGCTCCCGTTCGTATAGGCTCCCGTCCCGGACAGAAACAGCTTGGGGTAAAAATCCGCCTCCGCCGCGTCGATGCTCGCCTGTGCCGCCTTTTCGCTGGCATAGGCTGCCAGCACATCCGGGCGTCTGGCAAGCGCCTCCCCGATGATTTTTTCCACGGAATCCGTCAGGCCGGGTTCCAGCTTCCGGTCGGAAACGTCCACGATACGGATGGGCGACAGCGGCGAGAGGCCCACGGCGGACAACAAGGCCAATTGTGTGTTTTCCGTCGCGCCCCTGGCCTGCACGACACTGAGCCGGGCCTGGGCGGTCATCTGTTTCGCCTTGTCGAGCTCAATCACCGTGCCGATGCCTTGATTGAGGCGTTCCCGCGCCGCCGCCTCCACCGTCTCCGTGTTGCGCAGGGACTGTTCAGCCAGTTTCACCCGGGCTTCGGCCGCCGTGTGGGCGTAAAAAGCCAGTGTCACCGCATGGATGACTTCCTGGTGAGCCGCGGTGAAGCCGATGTTCGACACCACCGAAGCCTGAGTGGCCGCCTCGACGGCGGCCTCGCGCAGACCGAAATCGTAGAGCAGCCAGTTGAGGGAGACGGAGGAAATGCTGCCCTCGCCGGAACTCGAATTGCCGGCGCCGCCCAGCGGGTTCGAGACCGTCATGCTGTAATTCTGGTGACCGCCCACGGCGGCGGCCGTGAGTCGCGGCAGATAGGCGCTCTTGGCGATGCCGGCGGCCAGGGCGATCTCCCGAGCGGCATTCCAGGCGATCCGCGTCAGGGGGTTGTTCGATTCGGCCAGATCGATGAGTTCTGGCAGGGTGTACGGGTGTTCCCGGTCAATCCCGGGGGAGGGGGCAATGCCGGCAATCCGGGTGTTGCCCGGCAGGACATGGGCCGACGAGCCGGTCCCCCCGGAGATGGCGGGCTCGCCGGCGAGGATGGCGCCGCTCGCGTCCGTGCGCGGATGCCAGGGACGGTCAGGTCGCGGCGGCGCGAGATTCAGGGCATCGCTCGCGCAGCCCCCCAGCAGGCACGCCAGCGCCAGACGCCAGAACCGCGGTTCAAGCCGCTGCACGAGTGTCACCGGTCGCCATGGGCTGGAGTTCATCGAGGGTGTGCCCGAGGTCCGCCAACGGCCCGTCGATCCAGGCGCCGGACGGGAGTTGCGCCGGGCGTTGGCGCGATGTGTCCGGCCCGGCGGATGCGGACGGAGGGTCGGCGCTTACCCGGCGGGGAAATACGACCCTGGCGTCGAATTGGTCTGCCATCCACTCCAGTTGTCTGCCCGCCCGGATGAGTTCCCGGGCGTTCCTGTCACTCAGGAACAGCAGGTTCCCCGCCAGCAGCCGGATGATGTCCAACAACCGTTCGCGTGGTTGCAGGGCGGCCTCGGGGGGCCGGATGGACCTGGGTTCGAGACGGGAGAGATCCAGGTGCTTTTCCAGGGTCGCGAGCGTTCCCCAGACCTCGGCGGCGCGGCCTTGCCGCTCGCGGTCGCCCCTGACCCGGGGCATCGCGGCCAGTTGTCTCAACACTCCGAGCAGCAGGCGGTCGATCCGTTGACCGATGCTGACTGGCCAGACACGGGTGAACATCAGATAAGCCACCAGATTGCCGAACAGGATACCGATGACCCGATCCCGGGCGATCGTCAAATCGAAGGCAGGAGCGGCGCCTTGCAGGACGCACAGAAAAAAGGCAAAAGCCACCTGATAGCCGGCATAGGCGATGCGTTCCGACCCGGCGGCAATCCATCCGGCCAGCAGCGCGCCAACGAACACCAGCGCCATCAGGGCCTCGATCGAGGTGAGTTCGGGTATCAGCCAGAGCATGGCCGCCGTTCCCAGCGCCGCGCCGGCGAGACAGCCGAACAGACGCAGGCCGAGTTTCTCGACCGTCTCCCCGGTGGTGCCCAGCGAGACGATGTAGCAGGTGATGAAACAGGTATGGATGCCCGGCCAGTCCAGCAGCGTGTAGGTGACATAGCAGAACAGGGCGGCGGCGGTGGTCTTGAAGGCGTAGTGCCGGTGTTCCGGGTTGGTGAAGGCGTCGGGCAGGAAAAATCCCTTACGCGCCGGCTGGGCGGGCGTCACCACCGGCGGCGCGATACCGAAGTCGGACAGGATGCCCGCCAGTCGGAGCAGCGCATCCCGAGCTTCGGGCGTCACCGCCGCCAGTGATACCGCATCCAGCGGCAGGCGCAGGGTCTCGGGACAGTCGCCCCGGCGGATGGCCACCGCGGCCTCCCGCAGGAGGCGAACCAGCTCGACGCATAGTGGGGCGTTTTGCCTCGTGATGGCCGGGGCGAGCCGCTCCGTCAGCGCCAGCAAGGCAAAGCTGGAGCCGGCGGCTTCCCGCAGCCGCCGTCGCTCCACGGGATCTCCGCTGCGTTCGAGATGAGCGAGCTTGAGCCATTTGGCGATGGCTTGATTGCCCTCGCACAAGGCCCTCTCCCGCTCGGCCGCCATCTTCGAGCCGGGGCTTTCGAGGCTGTGCGCGATGAGTTCCAGCCGCTCTGCGATAGCTAGCCTGGCACAACGGAGCGGGCTGGGCGCAAGGATGGCGTTGACCATGAGCGAGACACCGGCGGGCAGCGCGACCATCAGCCAGGCATAGAGCAGCCCCCGCACGACCACCTCTCCCGCCGGCGCCGAGCCCACCAGATCCAGCGCATAGGCGACGATCAGGGCGATCGTGGCGGCGATCGGTCGCAAGCGGCTGGCCGACGCCAGGAACAACAGGCCGCAGGAGAGGGCGGCCATGCTGCCCAACCGCCAGAACGGATAGTCGATCACGACATCGGCAGCGAAGAGGATGCCCGCGATCAGAACCGTAATCAGGATCACCATGGCGGCGTGCAGGATCAGGCTGGTTCCGCGATCGGGCTTGTTCAGGAAGAAAACGAGGTAGGCCGTCAGGGCCGGTTCCGGTGTCTGATAGCGTTCGACCAGATAGGTGCTCAGCGCGCAGATGAGGCTGAGCCGCAGGGCAAACGCCAGCCGGCCCGGGGTGGGCTCAAGCAGGTGGGTTACAAAACCTGGATGCGGCATCGTGCTAGCGGCCGCAGGCGCTGCCATGGCGGATTTCCACCACGGCGCTCGCCCCCAGCCGCATCAGGGCTTCGGGCGGCTCCTCAAGACGCACGCGAACCGGGAAGCGTTGCGCGACCCGGACCCAGTTCAGCGATTTCTGTACATAAGGCAGGGCTTTCGGCAGATTGACGCGGTCCGCGTCCATGACGCCCCAACCGCTGCTCTCGACCACGCCCTTCATGGCCTGCCGCCGATCGATCATCGAGTAAACCGTCGCGCAATCCCCTTCGGCAATGGCAGGTAGTTCGGATTCCCGAAAATTGGCGACGGCCAACCACTCGTCCGTGGCGATCAGGGTGAACAGGGATTGTCCCGGGGCCACGGTCTCCCCCGTGGTGACGTTCAGTCCCACCACGCGCCCGGCATGCGGCGCGCGGACTTCGGTATCTTCCAGGGCTCTCCGGGCAATGGCGAGAGCCGCCTGGCGGGCCCGCAGCGTGGCCAGGGCGCCGGCATCCTTGCCGATCAGTTGCTCGGCGGCCGCCTTCTGCTGCTCGGCCTGCTGCAGTGCGGTGGCCGCTTCGCGCTGCGCCGTCTGAGCCTGGTCGAAGGCCTGGGCGGGCACATAGGCTTTTTCACTCAGCGGGCGCAGCCGCGTGGTCGTCCGCTCGGCCAATTCGAGATGGGTACGTGCCTTCTGCTTTTCCTCCGCCGCGATTTTGGCGTTAAGCTTCTCGCTGGCGATCTGCCGGCGTGTCGTCTCCAGCGCCGCCAGCGCCAGGTCCAGTTCGGCCTGAGCCTGATTGACGGCCAGTTGCCAAGGGACCGGATCGAGGCGGAATAATAAATCTCCCTTGCTCACCCTGGCGTTTTCCTTCACCGTAATGTCGATGATCCGGCCGCCCACCTGCGCGGCCATGTGCACGACTTCGGCATCGATGGAGGCGTCATCCGAGGTGGGGTGAACGTCGTTCCAGCGATGCAGATACAGGCCGAGCAAGAGGGCGGCCGCCACGATTAGCAGGGTGATGACTCTTACCAGCACGGAATCACCCGCCGCATCAATGCCGCCATCCGCTCCCCTTGATCACGCATAGACCAGCAGCCAGCTCAGGCCGGCGGCGATAAAGCCGATAGCAACGCTGAGCCATAGCGGATGGGGCAAGCGCCGGTCGAAATCGCGGAGGGTCAGCAGCAGTCGCGTCAGCAGGGCCAGCATTAGGGCGAGCACGGCAAAGGGCAACCAGGCCGGAAAATAGGCGCCAAAGAAATCGAACGAGGGCGCGCCGCCCGGCGCACACGCCGCGAAGAGAAGGGCGGAACCGCCCAGGGTGAACCGGCGTCGCGCGGAGCGTGCCGTCATGTGACCGTCGGTTCTGCGGGACGGGCGAGCCATTGTCAGCGCGCGCATCAGCGCACCGGCAATGTCAGTGTCGGACCAATCGACTTGGCCGCCCCGGCCTGCAAGCGGAACAGTAGGGTCAGCAGCAGGAAGGTCGATTTCGATTCCAGGTCATTCCGGGCGATGTAGTACCAGCGATCCTGATAGGGTGTGGCTAGAAACGCATGATCCGGCCGGTCGTCACTCTCGCGGATGTGAAACAGTCTCCCTGCCGGGGTCTCGCCCCAATCGAATGCCGACCCATCGGGATTCCGGGTTACCGTGACCAGTCCTTCGCGTTGATGCGCTTCCGGCGTGTCAACCCGATGGGACAGGTAAAACAGTGTGCTCATCAGCGGGCGCGTCACGATATAGATCGTATCCGGCTTGCGCTCGATGGCGTCACCCTCGACATTGAACACGCGGCGTTTCGGATCCAGCCCCAGGATGGATTTGATTTCATATATGGCCTCCGCGTGCTCTGGGGTCGAACGAATCTCGATCTTCAAGCTTTTAGTGACAGGGTCCTGCCGCGCCTGAATCAGATAATCATCGGCGACTTCCTCAAACAGTTCCACCAGCCGGTTCCACTCCGCATAGTGCTTGGGCGCTCGGACGGGCGTCGGCCCCGAGGCCGTGGGTGCGTTGGCGATGCCGTTGACGCTCTCCACGCATAGGCCGAAGACGCGCCGCACCGACCAGCCCGATCCCGTCAGGGCCAGGATGGCGTCGATCGAAATGGGCGACAGCAGGCTCTTGACGAAATCCTCGCCCTGGAGTGGGGCATAACTGATCGTGGGGAAAGTTTCGTAGGCAGCGCCCAGGCCCACGCTACCGGAATCCGTGGTGTCGAACTGGGCTCCTGCATCGCCAGTGACGCCTAACTTCATGGTAGCGGCGACGCTGGCGACATCCAGAAAGAAGGTCGGATCGCGATAGTGCAGGCGCACCAGATTGTTCAGGAACTGCTCATTGGTCGTATCGACGATGGCCGAGTTATAGAGCGAGTGCGTGCCGCGCAACTGATCCGGTCCGAATGAATGGCATCCGGCCATGAAGAAGCAGGCCAGAAGCCAGCCGCCTCTGGCGGAGCGCCGTGAACAGCAGGTGAGGGTTGCCGGTGTGTTATGCATAAAACTCAGGTGGGCCATCCCGGTTACACGCGGATGGGCGTCTGTCGCCAGGGTTAAGGGTTGAGAGTAGGGCCGGGGCAAGTCATAAAGGGCTTTAACACATCATGTCCGTGTCCGGCGCCGGCCGACCCCCAGCAGGAAAGCGGTGGTGATTATAGCCTGTACACCCGTGCATGGGTATTTGCACAACTTGCAAGGCATTGATTCTATTGAATTCACCATGAAGGAGAGGGGTTAGGGGGGGTACAAACATCCGCATTATCAAAAGTAAGGCATGGTGCAACGCCGAGCGCGGCGTCGTTGATTCGGACGCCCATGGCCAGACCCGTCAGTTCAACGCTTCGGGTGGCCGCACCGGTGACGGTTGCCGCAGGTGCGGGGATCACCCAGCGAGGTAGATACTTGCAGCCTCTTGAGGGCCCAGGCCACCTGGATTAAAACTGGAGTTTCCAACACCCTGTTTTAACGAGGATCACGACGATGACTGACAAGACGCTGCAGACGCATGATACCCAACCGGTCCGGCTTTTGGT
>Ga0172373_10007856_pt1 | contig 13683 bp, 10 predicted proteins | sample Lak10m_2_FD_114546 | JGI IMG/M metagenome (GOLD analysis project Ga0172373, IMG submission 114546) | Freshwater microbial communities from Kabuno Bay, South-Kivu, Congo - kab_092012_10m | ecosystem: Environmental > Aquatic > Freshwater > Lake | place: Democratic Republic of the Congo... | reverse complement strand
CGCGCTCATTCAGGACACGCTGACACGCTTGGAGCGGCTCAAATGGCTGGGCGAGCAGCCGCCAGCGGGCACCCCCACCAGCACCCCCACCGCGCCGACTGCCAAGGGCGCTCCGGCACCCGCCCCGAAACCCGACTCTGCCACCGAAGCGGAGAACCGGCTGGCCTTGGCGGAACTGCAACAGATCGCCAAGGAGTTGGGTGCCCCGGCCAACGCCCAGAAGCTGGGGCCAATCCGGCAGGAGTTTCTGACCAAGAGCGCCGCCTATCTGAAGCGAGACCCCGACAATCTGCGCGTGTGGACCCTGCGCGGGCTCGTGGCGCTGGATGCCGGGGATGCCGCCGTGACGGAGGCAGAGAAGCAGGTGGTGGCCCTGCTCAAAGCCGGCCAGCAGGACGCCAAGGCGGAGGAGTTTGTCACCCTCTACCGGCGTCGCAGCGTGGCCAAGGACGCCAGCAAGGACGCCCCCTTCATCAATTCCCTCGGCATGAAGTTCGTCCCGGTGCCGGGGACGGAGGTGTTGTTTAGTGTGTGGCTCACACGAGTGCAGGACTTCGAGGCGTTTGTGAAGGAGACAGGGCACAACGCGACGGAGGGTATGTTTTCGTTCCGAACAAATGAGTGGAAGCGGCGTGGGGACAGTTGGAAAAGTCCCGGTTTCACCCAGAGTCCGCAGCATCCGGTGTGTGGGGTAAGTTGGGATGATGCGCAGGCTTTCGCCCAGTGGCTCACGGGCAAGGAACGCGGGGCAGGCATGCTCAAGGCGGGCCAGAGCTACCGCCTTCCGCAGGACTGGGAGTGGAGCGTGGCGGCGGGGTTAAGCGAACCTCGCGACGGCACGCCGGGGGCCAAGGATATGAAAATCCCCAACGTGTATCCTTGGGGGACGCAATGGCCGCCACCCAACGGGGCCGGGAACTACGCCGGGGAAGAGGTGAGGGGTGCTGACTGGGCCCCCAACCGTGGATACATTGAGAATTATCGGGATGGTTATGCCCGAACCTCTCCGGTGGGCAGCTTTGGGGCGAACGCTTTTGGCCTCTACGATATGGGTGGAAACCTTCGGCAATGGTGTGAGGATTTTTATGTAGAGACTCAGACTAGCCGTGCCTTGCGGGGAAGCTCGTGGTTTAATGCCATATCCCAAGCCCTATGGCTGTCAGATCGCTCCAGCAGCGCGCCCACCGATCGGACTGGCTTTAGCGGATTCCGATTGGTGATAGTGATGAGTGTTCATCCTTAGACAAGCTTCGGATACTTGGTCCTTGGCCAAACTCCGTGGGTTAATGCTTATCACATGCAAAGCGCGGCCCAACCAGCCGTAGGAGACGGCGTGAGAAGTCTCTAACTTGATTCCACGTTCCGGGCTTCGCCTTCCGCGTTGATTGGAGACTCGTCACCTCGTCGCCTACCTGCCCAAGCAGAACAGCGCATCCCGCCTGCCCACCCGATTGACAACGCCAAACCGGCACCACACTTTCAACCCATGCCAACCGTCAGCATCAACCTGCCGCCGGACCTGAACTCGCTGGTGGAGCGCAAAGTGACCTCCGGCCAATTCCACTCGGCGGAGGAGGTCGTCGCCGAAGGACTGCGGCTGCTTCAGGAGCGCGAGGAACTCGGCAAGCCGGACTTTGAGTTTTCGACCTTGGAGGAGCTGGAAGCCAAGCTTGCAGTCGGACTGGAGCAATTGGAACGGGGCGAAGGCATCCCAGGCGAGCAAGTGTTCGCCGAACTAACGGAGCACAAGTGATTCGTAGGAATCGGTGTGGAACGAAACGCTTTGACTCCCTCTCCCTTCATCAGATGAGAGGAGAGGGCCGGGGTGAGGGGTTGCATGCGTCGGCGTTGGTGACCACACCCCTCATCCGGCCTGCGGCCACCTTCTCCCCTCCTCCGAGGAAGGGAGAAGGCGCGTTCCGAAGCTCTCGGTTCACATTCCACCGACTGGCATTGCTAGCCGGCATGACCACTTCCCCATCCGTGTTTCATCCGTGTTCCATCTGTGGCTAAAGCACCTCCCATCCTCTTCGGCATCGAGACCGAATACGGCATCGCGCGGGATGGCGTGGCGGACTTGGACGTGGTGGCGGAGTCCATCGCGCTGGTGCGCAGCGCGATGGAGCCGGGCGTGCGGATGCGCTGGGATTACGAGGCCGAGAACCCGCACCACGATGATCGTGGCTGGGACGTGCCGCAGCTGCGGCAGGACTTCGACGAGGCGGATTACTTCGAGCAGGACACGCACCGCGAGCTGACCTTCGCCGAAATCAAGAGTGACCTCGCGCTCGGCAACGGCGCGCGCTTCTACAACGACCACGCCCACCCCGAATACTGCACGCCCGAGTGCTCCACGCTCGCCGAGTTGGTCGCGCACGACCGCGCGGGCGAGCGCGTGGTGATGGCCTGCGCGCAGCGGCTCTCGAAGGCGCGCGGCGCGACGGTGCGGCTCTACAAGAACAACACCGACTTCCGTGGCCACAGCTACGGTTGCCACGAGAACTACCTGCTGCCCCGCGCGCTGCCGTGGGACCGGCTGGCGGCGGGCGCGCAGGCATTCCTAGTCACAAGGCAAATCTTCGCGGGTGCGGGCAAGTTCGCCATTGAGGCGGAGGACAAGTTCGTCTCGCCGCACTTTCAAATCGCCCAGCGCAGCGACTTCTTCAGCGAGTTGCAGAGTGTGGACACGATGCAGAAGCGCCCGCTCATCAACACCCGCGACGAGCCGCACGCCGACCCGCGCCAATGGCGGCGCTTCCACGTCATCATCGGCGACGCGAACCTCTCGCCCTTCGCCACGCGGCTCAAGGTGGGCACCACCGCGCTCGTGCTCGAAGTCATCCTCCGCGACTCGCAGCGCGCCTTCCCCCAACTCGCCGACCCGCTTGCCGCCCTGCCCGCAATCTCGCGCGACCCGCGTCACCGCTGGGAAGTGAAGCTGGCGAATCGCAAGCCTTCCACCGCGCTGGCCGTGCAGCGCGACTACCTCGCGGCGGTGAAGGAACTTTGCGACCTGTCTGACCCGGAACGCGCCACGCTCGTAGCCGATTGGGAAACTGTGTTGAACGATCTCGAAGCCGACCCGATGCGTTGCCGTGACCGCTTGGACTGGGTCGCCAAGCTCGCGCTCATCCGCGAGTTCCAGGCCGCACAGGACATCGCGGACGACGACCCTTGGCTGCAAAGCCTCGATCTCGAATATCACCGCCTGGACTTCGACGAGGGGCTTTACTACGGGCTGGAGCAATCCGGTGCGATGCGCGGCGTGCCAGCGGAAGCTGAGATTCAGCGCGCGATGTTCGAGCCGCCGGAGACCACCCGCGCGCTCATTCGCGGCAAGCTCATCCAGAAGTTCAGCGCCGCTGTGCTCTCCGCGCAGTGGGACCACGTCACGCTCGCGTGCGACGACGGCGAGTTGAAGGTGTCGCTGCTGGAGATGTTCGCGCCGGAGCGCATCGCATTTGTAGCGCAAGCCATCTCTGCGGCCAACTCACCGGCGGAATTGCGCGAGCGGCTCTTCCGTGCCACTGTCCGCCAGTAACACTATGCCCGACCAAGCCCAAAAGACCCGCCCGATCACACCCAGCCCCAGCGGCGGCGGCGACGACGGCCCCAGCGCGCCGAAGGTGGACAAGCCGAACGTCGAGGAACTCCTCAAACGCATGAAGAAGGTGGACCCCGACCAGGCCAAGCGGTATCGGCAGCGCACCGGGCAATGAGCATGAAGGCCGCTCTGCTCTGCGTTCTGGTCACTGCCTTCACGGCTCCCTTCGCGTCGCCGAGTGGCGATCCCTTGACTGTTCTGCTTTGCGTCTTCGTTGCGGCGATCGTTTCCTTCGGAGCCACTCTCGCCTTGGCGAGAATTCGATGGTTTGAGGAGCTGCTAAGGATGAAGCGATGGCTGGCAGTGGGCGCAGTCTGCTTGGCGGTTAACGTCTCCTTGTGGCTGGTCTTTCAAATCTTGGTCGGACTCAACAATCGCCATGCCGCTCTCTAGCCCAACTATCTCCGGCGACTTCGTCTCGCTGCTCGCCTCGCATAATTTGTCGCCGCTGCGGGTGGACGCCACGCACGCAGCGCCGGTCGAGACACAAGCCACCACCGTCTTTGCCTTTCACTTCGCGGACGGCGTGCTGATGGCCGGCGACCGGCGGGCGACAGCGGGCAACGTCATCGTCACCGACCGCGTGGACAAGGTCATCGAGCTGGACGCGCACTCGCTGCTGGCCATCGCGGGCGTGCCGGCGACGGCGTTCGAAATGGCGCGCGTGCTGCAAACTTCGTTTGAGTATTACCGCCGCAGCCAGCTCCAGTCGTTGAGTCTCCCGGCGAAGGTCCGCGCGCTCGCCCGCCTGCTGCGCGACAACCTCCCGATGACCATGCAAGGCGTCGGCGTGGTGGTGCCGATCTTCGCCGGCGTGGACACCACAGCCCAGCCGCCCAAGCCGCAGATTTTCTTTTACGACCCGCTCGGCGCGCAGTTCCAGGCCGTCGGCCACGCGGCGAGCGGCTCCGGCTCGCAGACCATTCGCAGCGTCCTCAGCTTCCAGGAACGCTACGGACGACCGCGCCCATCGCAGATGAAGCTGAAGGAAGCCGTGCAGTTCGCCCTGCGGCTGCTGATGACGGCCTCGGAGTTCGACTCCGCCACTGGCGGCGTGCATCCGGAAACGCTGGCGTTTGCGACGCTCAAGGTGCTGCGCGCGTCGGGCGTGGAGACGATTTCCGACAAGCAGCAGGCGAAGTGGCTCAAGGGCTAGTCCCCCGGCCAGGTTCTCCAGCTTTGCCCGCCACCGAAAATTGTGCGTGCGGAATTGTGTCCGTTTTGTGACAACTGCCGCGCATGTTTTCACTCGCCCGATTTTTTGGTAAGGAAGACCGGTTCTTCGCCCTCCTCGAAGCCAGCGCGGAAGAGGCGCGGCACAGCGTCCAGGCGATGGTCAAACTCAGCAAGGCCGCCGGCCAGCCCGGCAGCCTGGAGGAATTCGCCGCGTCGCGTCGCACGGACAAGAAAATCACCCAGGAGATCAGCGAGGCGCTCACCACCACGTTCGTCACCTCGCTGGAGCGCGAGGACATCGAGGCGCTCTCCAATGCGCTCTACAAGATTCCCAAGACGGTGGAGAAATTTGGCGAGCGCCTCAACCTCGCGCCCGACCAGGTGCGCGGCCTGGATTTCTCCCGGCAAACGGCCCTGATCGAACTGGCCGTCGAGACGCTCGTGACGATGGTGGGGGGGCTGCGCCGACCGAACTTGGAGCAGGTCAAGTCACTCAATGACCGGCTGCAACAGCTTGAGGGCGACGCGGACAAGGCCGTGCTGGACTTGCTGCGTGATGTGTATCAAGGCAAGCACCCACCGCACAAAACCCTTTTGCTGAAAGACCTCTACGAGCTGCTGGAGCGCGTCATTGACCGCTGCCGCGACGCCGGCAACGTCGTCACCCACATTGTCCTCAAGCATTCCTGACGCCCGCGCATGACCCTCGTCCTGACCGTCGTGCTGGTGGCGTTGATTTTTGAATACATCAACGGCTTTCACGACACCGCCAACGCCATCGCCACGGTCGTCTCCACCAAGGTGCTCACCCCGCGCCAGGCGATTGTGCTGGCGACGGCCACGAACCTGTTCGGCGCGCTTTTCTTCGGCACCGCCGTGGCCAAGACGATTTCCTCCGGCTTGGTGGACGCGAAGTTTGTCTCCACGCACACGATCATCTGCGCGCTGATGGGCGCGATCTTTTGGAACCTGCTCACCTGGTGGTTCGGGCTTCCGTCCAGCTCCAGCCACGCGCTGGTGGGCGGCCTCGTCGGGGCGACGCTCGCCTCGGCGCATGGCGACTGGGGCGCGCTCATCTGGTCCAAGGCACCCGCCGCCACCGCGCACTGGTATGAGGGCAGCGGCCTGCTCTACAAGGTCTTCCTCCCGATGATCCTCTCGCCGCTGGCAGGGCTGGTGTTCGGCTTCCTCATCATGTCGGCGCTCTACTTGTTCTGCCTCCGCTGGCGGCCGCGCACCGTGAGCAACACGTTCGGCAAATTGCAGATTTTCAGTGCCGGCTACATGGGCCTGAGCCACGGCCAGAACGACGCGCAGAAAACCATGGGCATCATCGCGCTCGCCTTGGTGGCGGGCACGAAGGCCGGTGATCTGTCCGGCGTGCCGGAGTGGTTGAGCTTCTTGAAGATCGAAGACCTCGGCCCGAAGAGCGACCACATCCCCCTTTGGATCAAGGTCACTTGCGCGTTGACGATGGCTGCCGGGACGGCTGCGGGCGGCTGGCGCATCATCAAGACCCTCGGCCACAAGATGGTGAAGCTCCAGCCCATCCACGGCTTCGCCGCTGAGACGACCGCCGCGAGCGTGCTCGCCGTCGCCGCGACCCTCGGCATGCCCGTCTCCACCACGCACGCGATCACCACGAGCATCATGGGCGTGGGCGCGGCCAAGCGGTTCAACGCGATTCAGTGGAGCGTGGTCGAGCGCATCGTGTGGGCGTGGGTGCTGACGTTGCCGGCGACGGCGGCGGTGGCTTACGTGGTGATGAGGTTTTGTCAGGCAGCCGGATGGGCGAGGTGAGGGGGAGAGTGATTAGTAATTGGTCCTGAGTGAAAAGCGCTCTGCCGCACGGACTAATTACTTAGCACTAATCACTTCCCAGCTCCCAGCCACACCGCCGCCGCGCTGGCTGCCGCGTGGATGGCCAGGATCACCGCCACCGCCTGCGGCTTGCCGAAGCCGCGCCGCACGAGCCGGTGCGAGAGATGGTTGGTGTCGCCGACCCAGACCGGTTTCCCCGCGCGCCAGCGAAGCCACATCACGTATGCCATGTCGCCCAGCGGCACGGCGAGCACCAGCAGCGGTGCCAGCACGGCGAACTGGCGTGGGTTTTGCGCTGTGTAGAAGTGCGGCAGGATCGCCAGCACCGCGAGCAGGAAGCCCGTGAGATGGCTGCCGGAATCGCCGAGGAACGCGCTGGCCTTCGGGTAGTTGTAAGGGAGGAAGCCCGCCAGCGCGCCCGCCGCCAGCAGCGCGAGTGAGGCAACGAGGTATTGCCCCTGCCCCGCTGCGATGGCAGCGAACGCCGCCGCGCCGATGGCCCCGAGGCCGGCGCAGAGGCCGTTCATGTTGTCCATGATGTTGACCGCGCTGACGACGGTGAGCATCCACAGCACCGTCACGCCGCAGCTCAACACGGGCGACAGCGGGCTTTCAGGAAACAGCTTGATGCGCACGCCCGCCAGCGCGACGAGCAGCGCGATGCCGAACTGCGCGGCGAACTTCGGCCCCGCGCGCAGCTCGTGCTTGTCGTCCAGCCAGCCGAGCAAAACCATGCCCAGCGCGCCAACGAGGATGGCGGCGAGTTGCAGGCCACGTTTCTCGAAGCCGTAGCTGATTTTCTCCACCGCACCGGCGGGCAGGAAGTTGAACTGAAGCGCCGTCGCGCCGAGCAGCAGCGGCACCAGCAGGCCCGTGAGCACCGCCAGCCCGCCCGCGAGCGGGATGGGGGTGTCGTGGATTTTCCGGTGGCCGGGGTCATCCACCAGTCCCGTCCGCACGCACCACGCGCGCCAGAGCGGCAGCGACACGGCGGTCGCCAGCGCGCCGCCGAGGAACGCGAGCAGGTAGCCGTTGGCGGGGAAAGTCATGGGAGTGCGGAATGTGGAATCCGGAATGCGGAATGGATGAGCGGGCGTGGGCCGCTCGAACGACCGCGTTGTTTTGGACTGCGGCGGGAAGCGGAGCGCCACGCCGCTTTGGCGTCCCGCGGAGCGGACGAGCGCTCCTGAATCATACCGCTCCGCGGGAAGCAAAGGCGGTGTCGCCGCTGCGCTCTGCCACCGCAGTCCAAGACGCGGCAGATGGGAGGACGCGGCGGGTTCATCGTTTCACCTCCGCGTGCAGCCGCAGATACAGCGCGTGCAGCTCGTCCACCATGCGCTGCGTGGGAAACCATTCTTTCACCAACTCGCGACCACGGGTGCCGAGACACTCGCGGAGTTGTGGCTGCTCCATTAGTTCACCCAACCGAAGTGACACGCTCACCATGTCTCCGGCAGGTGCCAAGAAGCCGGTCTCGTTGTCCAGGCAAACTTCACGAGCGCCATCGCAATCATAAGCGACCACCGGCTTACCCGCAGCTAGCGCCTGTGGCAACACGCGTGCCAAACCCTCGCGGCGGGACAAGTGCACGATTGCATCCATGATGCCAACGTAATCCGGCACTTCCTCTGGCCGGAGCAGCCCGGCGAAGACCACGCGGTCACGAAGTGAGCGCGACAACGGGCCGGTCCGCACCATTCGCTCCAGTTTGCCTCTGAGGTTCCCTTCACCCACGAGCAGAACCTTCACCTGCGGAAAGCGGTGGGCCAACCCCAACACAGCCACGAGCAGGTCCCGGTGCCCCTTGTGCTCAAACAGCCGCGCCACCTTGCCGATGACGAAGTCGTCCGGGGCGATGCCGAGTTTCGCGCGCAGGGCCGGATCGTTCTTCGCGTTGAGGAATGGCTCCAGGTCGAAGCCGCTGAAGATGCGGGTGTATTGATCGGGCCGCCCGATGCCGGCGGCGAGGTATTGCTCGGTCATCGCGTTGGCGACGGAGACGAAGTGCGTGGTGACGCGGCCGGCGCGGCGTTCAGCGGCGCGGAAGGCGAAGTTCGCCAGCGCGCTTTGAAACGGGCCGAAGCTCGGGCCGTGGATGGTGTGGACGATGAGGGGCACGCCCGCCGCGTGCGCCGCGAGGCGGCCCAGCACGCCGGCCTTTCCGCTGTGGGTATGGACGAGGTCGGGCCGCTGCGCGCGGAAGAGTGCGGTGAGCTTCCGCAGCGCGAGCCAGTCGTGCCACGGCGAGACGGGGCGGATGAGTTCGGGGACGATGGTGAGCAGGCCGGGGATACCCGCAACGCGCGGCTCCAAGGTGCCTTCCGGGCCGGTGGTCGGGCCGGAGATGAGGGAAATTTCGAGGCCCGGCTTCGCGCGCAGGCCGAGGACGCTGGCGATCGTGTTCTCCTGCGCGCCGCCGACGATCAACCGCGTGATGACGTGGGCGACGCGCATGGGTCAGGGGAGGCGGAAATCCCAAGCTCCAAGCTCCAAATCCCAAAGAAGCTCCAAGCTCCAAATCTCAAACGGCCGTTCATCCACCTCAGTCCGGTCCGCACATGCAGCCAACGAAGATGTCGGACTCAGGCGCGCGCTTGGAGCTTGGAGCTTGGAGCTTCTTTGGAACTTGGAGCTTGGGATTTGGAGCTTCATCTCCACGCTACCCTCACTTCCCGCCGCCCAGCTCCTTCAGCCGTTGCTGGGCGATTTTGGTTTCGGGGGCGTCGGCGGGGGCGAGCTTGAGGCCGGCTTCGTAATGCTTTTTGGCGTCGCCGGTCTGCTTGCGCTGCCAGGCGATTTCGGCGAGGCCGAAGTGGCCGTTGTGCGTGGCAGGGGCGAGTTCGATGAGCTTCTTGTAATCCTTCGCCGCGTCGTCGAGGCGGTTCAGGCTCATCAAGGCGATCGCGCGGTTCAGGTGCGCCCCGGGATGGCTGGGCTGCAACTCGATGAGTTTGTTCAGCGGCGCGAGCGCGGCCTCGAACTGTTTCATCTGGATGAGAACGCCGCCCTTGTTCACCAGCGCGCGCGGATTGGTGGGCGCGACCTTGAGCTGCGCCTCGGTCACGGCGAGCGCATTGGTGAACCGGCCGGAGAACAGATAAACTTCCCCGAGCGAATCGAGCAGCGGAAGGTCGGCGGGGAATTTCTTCACCGCGTCCACGAAGGCCTGTTCCGCCTCCGCCTTCTGGCCCTTCTGCGAGAGATAGAGCGCGTCGAGCCGCAGCGCGGTGGCCTCGCTGGCAGCAAGGCCGGCGCGCAACTCGGGCTTGGCGCGCGCGGCGTCGAGCGCGGCCTTGGCGCGGTCGGGGATGCCGAGGGCGATGAAGGTGTCGGCGACGGCGAGGTGGGCGAGGTGGTTGGTGGGCGCGAGTTCGGTGACGCGGGTGAACTGGATGATGGCCTGGCGCGGCAGGCCGGACTGCCGGAAGAGCTGGCCGAGCGCGAAGCAGAAGTTCGGCTCGTCGGGCGGGCCGTGCTTGGCGAGGACGGTGGCCCAGGTCTGGCCGGGGCCGAGCAGTTCCTGCGCGATCTTGGCGGGATCGCTGGCGGAGGGCTTGCCGGTGCGGAGGGCTTCGTTGAAGTCGCGGTTGAGGACGGCGACGAGGTTGGAGGGGTTGGCCATGACCGCCATACTAAAACACGAATAGGCGTTCGTGATTTGGCCGGAGCGCTGTAACTCAGCTCCTACTGAGTTCTGAACGGCCGAGAACAGTGATAGCAGCGCTTGCACATCCGGTGCTATGCGGATGGCTTCTGTGTCCGGGTTTGAGGATTCGCCCACTTTTTGAACGAACCCCATCCTCTCCAACAGCTGCAAAGACCAAACCAGATTCTCCTGCTGCTCTACCCCGCCAAGCCGAGGTGGAACAATGTCGTTAGTGCCATAGAGACGGAGTTCCAGAACTGGGCCATGCGGCACAGCATACAAGTTCTCCAAATACATCGTTGGCAGCGGCGGGTGCAGCAGCACGACATGGTTCGAGCGCGTTTGCATCCCAAGGAAGCTGGCGATGGCGGTGGGCGGGATGACCTGCGTGTCGGGCGTCGCGCCGGGGTCGGGCCAGCGCCCGGCGTGGCGCTTCGCGAGTTGCCGATGATAGCGCGTGAGCTGGAGCATCCGCGCGTCGAGGAGGAGGTGCGGCGAGGCTTGGCCGTGGAAGTGCGCGGCGACGAGGAGCAGATGCATGGACTGTTCGCTCAGTGCGAGCGCGCCTTGGCCGGGCAAGCCTTTCGCCAGTTGCGCGGCAAACTCGCGGACGGCCGGGCCGTTCTGCGCGCGGAGCGACGGAAGATTCTTCATCACCAGCCAGCCGGGTAGGGCGAGAACGCCGAGCCAAATGATAACGACGCACGCAAAATTCAGCGCCTTGCCGAGCGGGCCGGGCTTTTGCCACGCCTTCTCCTCCTGCGCGCCGCACACGAGCAGGAAATAGCCCGCGCAGTAGCCGATGACCAGCGCGCCGAGGTAGTAGAACAGCAGCATCGCCCGCCCCTCGCCGAGCGCGCGGGGGCTGAACGCCTGGTCGAGCGTCATGAAGACGCAGCCCGCCAGAAAGAGCGCGTGCATGAGGCGGAAGAGCAGGTTCGAGAGGAAGCTGCCGGCGGCGCTCACATCACCGAAGGTCGAGGACCAGCGCACGCCGATGAGCGCGAGCGGCAGCAGCGTGGCGAGGGAGAGCAGCAGCACGCGGCCCTTGGGATTAAACAGCAGGTTGTTCTTCTGCGCGCCCAGCTCCGCCGTGAGCAAATCCCCGAAGCTGAAGCCGAACTCCGGCGATGCGGTGAGCGGATTGAACAGGTAGAGCAGCAGGCCCGCGCCGCCCCACACGGCCAGCCGTCCGACGAAGCGGAGGTTGAAGAACTCGCGGCCCTTCACCCACACGAGCGCGACGAGCAGAAACGGCGCGAAGCCGGCCATCGCCCAGTTGTTCGCGAAGCCGAGGCCGCACGCGAGGGCGAAGCGGGCGAGCCATTTGTCATCGCGGCCCTGGCGGAACTCCAGCAGGCACCAGATGGCGGCGGCGAAGAGCAGGAGGTCGAGCGCTTCGCCGGTCGCGGCGGTGGCGTGTTCCCAGAAGCTGAGTTGCAGGCCGCACGCGAGCACGGCAAAGAGCGGCGGGAGCCAGTTCGCGGGGATGGCGAGCAGGCTGGTTTCGTCGCGGAGGCGCGCGCGCTGGTCGCGGGTGCGGTCCTGTGGCAGGAGCGCCACGCTGCGGGCGAGCAGCGCGAGCGTGAGCGCGGAGCAGAGGGCGGCGAAGGCGTTGAGGGCAAAGAGTTGTGCGCCGACGGGAAGCACCTTCACCGGCAGCGTGAGCAGGTGGTAGAGCGGGCGGCCAATTTTCGGATTCCACCAGTCCCAGCCGAGGACTTGCGCGGTCAGGCCGAGGGCGGGCAGCGTGACCCAGCCGGCCAGCGTCGCGAGGTAGAGCACGAGCGCGGTGGCCGCCACGGCCCACGGCAGGACGGAACGGGTGAAGTCGCGCGGCGGAGTAGGTTGGTTGTCCATGCGGGCAGTGACCGTGTGCGTGCGGGACATTACGGGCGGCGGCGGCGAGCGACAAGCCCGTTGCGCGGCGATTCACCGCTTGCGGGGGAATGGGCGGTTCGGCACAGTGCCCGCCCCTGTCGCCGCACGTCACGGACAGGCCAAATTCATGCAGAGCACGCACAACTGGCACATCCAGGCCACCCGGCCCATCATCACGCCGCGCCAACTGGCCGACTCGCTCCCGCTCACGCCGGAGATTACTCAGACCGTCGTCACCGGCCGGCGCGCGGTGCAAAACATCCTCGACCGTAAGGATCACCGGCTGCTGGTCGTCGTCGGCCCGTGCTCGATCCACGACCCGGTGGCGGCGGTGGACTACGCGCGGCACCTGCTGCCGCTCCGGCAGGAGTTCGCCGATCGGATGGAGATCGTGATGCGCGTCTATTTCGAGAAGCCGCGCACCATTCTGGGCTGGAAGGGCCTGATCAACGACCCGCATCTCGACGGCTCGTGCGACATCGAGACCGGCTTGAAGGTCGGGCGCAAGCTGCTGCTGGACATCGTCGGCCTCGGGATGCCGGCGGGGACGGAGTTCCTCGACCCGGTCGTGCCGCAGTATCTCGCCGACCTCGTGAGCTGGGCGGCGGTGGGGGCGCGCACCACGGAATCGCAGACGCACCGCGAGATGGCGAGCGGGCTGTCCATGCCCGTCGGCTTCAAGAACGGCACGGACGGCAGCCTGGAAACCGCCATCAACGCGATGAAGGCCGCGCGGCACGAGCACAGCTTCCTCGGCATTGATCCCGACGGGCGCACCTGCATCATCCAGACCACCGGCAACAAGGGCGGCCACATCGTCCTGCGCGGCGGCAAGCACGCGACCAACTACGACGAGCGCAGCATCGCCGAGGCGGTGAAGCAGTTGCACGAGGCGGGCCTGCCGGGTGAACTCATCGTGGATTGCAGCCACGCGAACTCGGGCAAGAAGCACACGCGCCAGCAGACGGTGTGGCAGCACGTCATCGAGCAGCGCGTCGCGGGCAGCCATTCCGTCATCGGCATGATGCTCGAGAGCAATTTGGAGGAAGGCAGCCAGCCGCTGGGGAGCGACCTGAAGACGTTGCGCTACGGCGTGTCCATCACCGACGCGTGCCTGGGCTGGAAGGACACCGAGGCGCTGCTGCGCAAGGGCCACGCACTGCTGGGGTAGGAGACGAGGTGACGAGTCTCTGACTGGGTTCCGCAATCTGCATTCCGCGTTCTGCATTTGAAGTGAGACTCCTCACATCGTCTCCTACGGGGTGGCTGCCGACGGCAGCAGTGGGGTGCTTCTGGGCGGCTATTACGGGAAAAGTGCCTTTTTCAGGAGTATCCACAGTGAAGGCAACCGTGCAAGCAGGTCGATTACAGTGATGGCCGTCATGAGGGCCGCCAAAATTATTACAGAATTGAGAACGCGGCGCAGCACTCGGCCGGGCAAATTCTTTTCTGTAAATTGATTGAGCATCAAACTGAGGGTGGGTTTTGGTTTTCCATGCTGAGGTAGATTTTTCCGGTTTCCCAGTCGTCGCTGGTCTCGGCCAGGAGGGCG
>Ga0172373_10007853_pt1 | contig 13685 bp, 18 predicted proteins | sample Lak10m_2_FD_114546 | JGI IMG/M metagenome (GOLD analysis project Ga0172373, IMG submission 114546) | Freshwater microbial communities from Kabuno Bay, South-Kivu, Congo - kab_092012_10m | ecosystem: Environmental > Aquatic > Freshwater > Lake | place: Democratic Republic of the Congo... | reverse complement strand
TTTATTACATTGGGATGAAATTAAAGATACAGACGCTATTGAAATATACACTATGTTTTTAAACGCAGTAATGGATGAATTTATTAGGAAATCTTCCACTATGCCTGGTATGAAACGCGCACATCGATTCGCGTCAGCTCATCGAGCAATCGGATTAGGAGTGTTAGGATATCATTCATATTTTCAATCTAAATTAATTTCGTTTGAATCGCTGCAAGCTAAACAGTTAAACTATCAAATTTTCAAATTAATAAAAGAGCGTAGCGAATTTGCATCGAAATGGCTTCATGATGAAAAAGGCTATACGTCATTACGTGATGGTTTTGCGAATACTACTCTGGTGGCAATAGCCCCTACAAAATCTAGCTCGTTTATTTTAGGTCAAGTGTCAATGGGTATTGAGCCAATTAAATCAAATTACTTTATTAAAGATTTAGCAAAATCAAAAACGATTTATAAAAATCCTTATTTAGAAATAGAATTGGAAAAGTATGGATTGAATACTCCTGAAGTATGGGAAGGAATTTTAAAGAAAGACGGGTCAGTGCAACATTTAGATTTTCCGACCAAAGAAGTGTTTAAATCTTTTATTGAAATTTCTCCTAAGGAAATTATATTGCAAGCAGCGCAAAGACAGAAATTTATCGATCAATCACAGTCTTTAAATTTAATGATTCATCCTTCAGTTGCTGCAAAAGACATTAACCAATTGTATTTATATGCACATGAAGAAGGCATTAAAACTTTATACTATCAGTTTAGTCAATCTTCAGCACAGTCATTTGCTAGAAATATTTTAGAATGTGTAAGTTGCGAATCTTAATAAAATAATTATGAAAGTAGGAATTAAAAAATTGCACCCAAACGCAGTGGTGCCAAAATACGCAAAGACAGGAGATGCTGGATTAGATTTAACTGCAATTTCAAAATCATTTGACGACGCCGGAAATGTAGTTTATGGCATTGGTTTAGCAGTTGAAATTCCTGCTGGTTATGTAGGATTGATATTTCCTAGATCTAGCAATGCTAAAACAGATTTGTATTTAACTAATCATGTAGGAGTAATCGATTCTGGATATAGAGGAGAGTTGATGTTTAAATTTAGAATTTCAGATTCTGCAAAGAACTTTCAAGACGCAAGATTATATGAAGTAGGAGATCGCGTGGGGCAGTTAATTATTATTCCATATCCTTCTATTGAATTTGAAGAAGTTGAAGAGCTTTCCGATTCTGAAAGAGGAGCGGGAGGCTTTGGATCGTCCGGAAAATAGTTGATTACATATTTATATTAAAGTAAATACATAATATGCAATATCCAAATTCAACAGTGCAAAATGTAATATCAACTCAGTCTGATGTTTTAAAGCCGAAAACACTTCCAGAAAATATCGTATCAAAATTAAACGATCGAATTGGCGACGAATATACAGCACATTATTTATATAGAGCAGCAGCTAATTGGTGTGCTGGAGTAAATTATCCTAACGCCGCTGCTTTTTTTGCAAAAGAAGCTGCTGCTGAATTAGAGCACGCAGAAAAACTTCAGAAGTATTTAGTAGATTGGAATTGTGAACCTATCATACCTCCAGTTAAGTTTTCCGGAAAATTTGACAGCTTAATTGATATAGTCAATAAAGCGTATGCAATTGAATTTGATTTAGGAGAAAAGTACAATGAAACTTCTGCAGATATATTTACTATGCATTTACCAACATTTGATTTTCTTCAAAATTTCAGAGAACTTCAAACAGAGTCTATTGCAGAATATTCAGATTTGCTAAATGCAGCACAATTAATTGACGTAACAAACAAGCTCGATCTTTTACATTATGAAGAAAGATATTTTAATTGATTTAGACGCTCGACTATCAAGCGCTAGCATTACTGAAAGTACTACAGTTAATACTGCTGGACAAGTTCCTGATGAAGTTGTTGCTCGCATTGATTTAGTTGAAAAATTTTCATACAATCAACGAGTAGTCGATCAAATGACTACTTCAGAAGTTCTTCAAGAATATTCAGTGAGAAAATCAATGTCGACATATCAATTGCCTGATTTAGATGCTATACTTGAAGAATGGTCTTGGAGATGTGATAAAGGATATCCTAATTTCAATAACACTTCAGATAGAATCAAGCTGCAAGAGGTACTTGATGAGATGGGAATACCCGTTCCATTTGAGAGAATTGTGAAAGAAGATACGGCATCGGCTTGGGATGATTTGAAAACCGGAACCCCTAATGAAAAGGCATTTAAAACGTTATTAGATACTACCGAATTAAATTTTGAAAATAATTCAATATATCAAAGTGTATATGATGTATTTATTAAATTGTCTACGGTAGAACAAACGGAAGTAATTGAAAAGTTCCAATCAATGACCGTAGATCAATTTGCAAATGGGGGGTGGAAACCTTTTAAAGCGTTTTTTGACGCACGTGGATACGGGGGAACACTACCAGGTCGCGGAGAGATGATGGCAGTTTTAGCAATTAAAGGAGCTTCTTCGGGAGGATCAAAAGAAAAAGATTTACAAGTTTCTGGAGGTAGTTGGGAAATTAAAGAAGCTCCGAATTCAATACGTATGGCTAAATCAGGAGCTATAGGAAAATTTGAATATGTAGATTTAGCAAAAGATTTTTATAAACTTTTAACTAATATAAAATTAAATAATCCAGATCTAGATAACAACCTTAAAGCTAATTTAGCTAAAGTGTTTACTACTAAAGAAATTGCAGATGATATATATAAAATTTTAATTACTAACTTTCGAGGTGATTTTTTTAAATCTACTGAAGAAGATGTACAAGATGCTGATACTACTACATCAGAAACATTTTTTAACAGAACAAAAACTAGTGAATGGCCAACTGGAGTTATTGATTTGCATTATCAAGGTTTTATAGCGCTTAAGGAAAAACGAGATGAAGTTCTTAATAATAAAGAGCTAATAAATAATGCAAAGTTAATATTACGTACTGCTAAACAAGATGACAAAGAGTTTTATATTAATCCAGAAGATTCAGAAGAAATTGCAAATGCAAAACCTGGAACTGACGTTAACATTAAAGTAGCAACTCCTGCAAAAGGAGATATAGTTGAGTTTTTACAAAATATGCTATTAATAATGAAACATCCGTTAGTAAAAGATCCTTCTAGTATACCAAAAGATTTCTTAAAAGTAAGAGATAGTTATTTTACAACTTCAAATATTAAGGGTATAATGTATTATGAAAAAGGAAAAAACAAAGGATTGGACCCTACGCCACATTTAGGTTTTCCTAAGGATTGGATTGTTTACGGAATTTCTACTAACGGTAAAATGCAAAAAGCTAGCACCTCTGCAAAAAGTAAAACAGAATTTTTACGAGCTCAAGTAAACCTGAATAAATAGTAACTGGTTTTATACTTCATCTATATTTATTAATAAATTAAATCAACTTATAAACAACAAATCAACATGAAAGCATCTGAATTCAGAAACCTAATCCGCGAAGAAGTTCGCAAAGTGCTAAAAGAAAATATTATTGCAGACTTAGAAGTATCTCCTAAGCTTTTAAAAGTAACTGACCACGATCCGGAGTCTACAATGGACGCAATTGAAACTAAATACAAACTTAAGCTGTTGAAAAAAATAAACAGTGATATGGCAGATTTGCCAATTGAAATTTCTCAAATCATCGGAACTCCTTACATTGTAGTAAATGAAACAGGCTTTGGTGTTATTTTCAAAGCAACTGATTTGAATAAAGTAGTTGCTGCTATTAAAGACGAGTCATACTTTGATATGTAAGATTAAGATATACTAATTAATGCCTCAAATGAAAGTTTGAGGCATTCAACTGTTTATACTAAACAAATTTGGTTAATTGAAAAAACTTTCTTATATTTAAACAAGACACTGTCACGCAAACAGGCGGCTCTGGTAAATTATCAGATTTAGAAGTAGCTGGTCAAGGATTATCTTTAAAAACTACATTAGTAGGATCTGCTATTAATTTAGGCTCGGCAGCTGGCGAAGGCGGAATCAAACCTGAAGATTCTCAGATGCCTAATAAAAATATTACAGATCCAAATTTAAGAAAAGGCAGAATAAAAATTCAAGATTTAAAATCTAAATATCAAGAATCATGGGAAGCGGTTGATCGCAAAGTAAGAAATATATGTATAAAAATAGGAAATGATTTATTTTTATGGGCTGCAATATCAAAAGATAAAAATAAAAAATTAAAAGGGTTTACATTTTATTTATTAGATTTAGATGGTGCATCTTTATATGATGATATTATGAAAACTGGATATATAGAATTGCAAAGCCAGGGCCAAGGAAAATCATTTAATATCCTTACTAAAGACGGTAAGATGTTTAGTAAAGGAGATGTATCGGGTAAGTATTTTAATTTAGCACCGGAATTTGTACAAAATCAAATTAATCAAGCAGATACAAAATTACGCACTGAAGGGCAGACAGCTGTAAATACAAAAGACGTAAATACTACATATGGAAAAAGTACAAAAATATCAATCAAGGTAGATCCATTACAAAACAAAGGAACTAAATTTAATTATGATGAGGTTTCAAAACAAGTATTTAGTACTATATTAGATATTTTAACTGATACTCAAAATATGTCAAAAATAGTAGCATCAATACCAGTCTAATAATAATTGTTTTTTTTTCACCTACATATTTATTAATAAATTAAATCAACTTATAAACAACTAAACAACATGAAAGTATCTGAATTCAGAAACCTAATCCGCGAAGAAGTTCGCAAAGTGCTAAAAGAAGCCAATGCTCCGGCACTTTCTTTTGACGAAATAACTAATATAATACAACGACATTATTTTCCGTCGACTGATCAACGCCGTCGCAAAGAGTACGAGAAAATTTTATTAAATATTGGTTTTTTAGAATTAAAAAATGGTATGTATACAGTTAATCGAGATGCTAGTAATAGTTATAGGACTACTGATAATAAAACAATGCGTGACATACTAAAATGGTATGACTCCACTGCCATTAGTTCTCACCAAAAATTTGGTACTGCAAACAAAAAGCCGAGCCAATTATCAAAGCTAAGCCAATCATCAAAGCCAAGCCGGTCACCAAAGCCAGGCCAAAAAATAACTGACTCAGATTTAGTCGATGATGGCTATATAGCAGACAATCATATGGATTACTGGTTAGATCTTTTAGGGGATGCAAGAATGCCGGATGAATGGTATACTAATCCTAGACTAAAAGCAAAAGGATTAAAAGTAGCTAACACATGGTTAAAGCAAAATGGTTACGCTTGGCAAGTTGCTGACGCTTTAGACCAAGATGAAGAAGGTGTAGTTACCTGGAAAATTAAATAATAAAAATTTATTAATAAATTAAATCGACTTATAAACGACTAAACAACATGAAAGTATCTGAATTCAGAAACCTAATCCGCGAAGAAGTTCGCAAAGTGCTAAAAGAAGCCACTGAAACCGATGCTATGTCGATAGCTACACAATTTGCTGACGCGGTAAAGAAGAAATATAAAAATTATTTGTATGATGTTAAAATGTTTAAGACGAGAGGAACGAGAGGAGATTATATGGTACAAGCATACGTAGATATAAAGTCATTCAATGGGTTACGAGATAAGTATTGGGCTAATAAATTTACTAAAGATTACGGAGGGAACATCCCAGGCCTCACAGTAAATTTCTCTATCGCACCGGTACCGACTGGTACGGATGTATCTGATAAGCCAGGCAAGACTGTATTGTAAGAATTTAAAACAATAAAAAATAAAATACCCTGTATGAAAATTACAGGGTATTCAACTGTTTATACTAAACAAATTTGGTTAATTGAAAAAACTTTCTTATATTTAAGAAATTATTAAATAAGTTATGGCAAGAGAAACAAAAGCTAAACTAGCACCTAAAGCTCCTCGTAATGGCAATTTAGGTACTTTTGTGGATGCAGTTACACCTGATCCTAAAATTATTACGGAAAATTTTATTAACTTTGAAAAGCTGACAGAGGTCTTAAAGAAATCCTCTGCAGAGCAAAAAGAGCTTGTTAATCAATTAATTGACATTGCACTTTCTTCAGTAAAGCAAGAGCAGTTTCTTTCTTTTGGCGAGCAAATTGCAATAAATTCACTACGCAAGCAAGGAATTCTTGTTTAGTAAAATAAAATTTATTATATTAAAGTAAATGAAAAAATATCAATCGACAAAACTTTTCGATGGCTTCAGTACAGTATTTCGTCAATGGGCTGCAGAAGGTACACATTGTAAATTTTATTATTGAATTCGGTATAGTATTTTTTGAATTCGGCGGTATTTATTATAAAAAATACCATGTTTGTGTATATGACTATATGTTTACTCAATAATAAAAAATACATTGGTAAATGTGAACAACAAGAAACTTCAGATTATCTAGGGTCTGGTAAATTAATTAAACGAGCTATTAATAAATACGGTAAAGAAAATTTTCATAGAATTATATTAGAGAGATATTCTACACGAGAAGAATGTTGTATAGGAGAAAAGATGTGGATAGATAGATTTAACGCATGTAATTCTGATGAATTTTATAATATAGCAGAAGGCGGCACAGGTGGCAATACGTATAAAGGTATATTAGGTAATGATAGATTAGTACTACTAGGTAAATTAAAAAATAGATCTAATTTGGGAAATCATTTAAGAAATCGAGATACTATATCAGTAGTTGACTTATGCACTGGAGTTACAAAATTAGTTGAGCCTACTGAATTTTATCAGCCAAATTATGTCGGAGTTGCCTGTAAGGGAATATACATATCACCATTTGGAAATTTTACTTCCTTAAAAGCATTATCTAAAATATTTCCTAGTGAAAATATTGATATGTATTCATTTTCTAAGCGATGTAAATTAAATAATAGAATAATAAAGATATCACATTTGCAAAATATACATACTCAAAGTATGTACTATATACATACAAAAAATAACATTGGTAAGACATTTAAAGAAGCTGGATATGATCTAATACCTATATCAGAATTAATTGGCAAAGATTTGGATTTTTATAAAAAATTTAATATAATTAAAGTAAATTAACATAATACTATATATGAATATGAAAAGTAAGTTTACTAGTAGAAAACGAATAGATGGTTATTCAACATGCTTTCGACAATGGAAAGCAGATGGCACTCATTGTAAATATTTACATGGTTACGGTATTTACTTTGACATAACATTTGAAGGAGATTTAGATTATAGAAACTGGGTAGCTGATTTTGGTTTATTTAAAAGAGCCAAAACTAAAATTCATGGAATGAAACCTAATGACTATTTTGCATATCTTTTAGATCACACTACAATTGTAGCTGAAGATGATCCGTATTTGGAACAATTTAAACAAATGGATAGAGATGGAATTATTCAATTACGAATATTACCTGCCACAGGATGTGAAAGATTTGCAGAGTTTTTGTACAATAAAATAAACGAATTCCTCAAAATAGAAACTGATGGTAGAGTACAAGCGACAAAAGTAGAAGTATATGAACACGAAAAAAATTCAGCAATTTATCAAGAATAATTTAAAATATGAAAACAGTATATAAAAATGAAACATACTATCGCCTTTCAGACAAAGAAGCTGCGCGGCAAGTAAATGCTGGAATTGCAGCGTATGCTCCAAAATCTTCTTGGAAGACTGAAGTGCGAGACGCTGCTAAATTAGCAAAAAGTCAAACTGATCAGCTAATTATTGACAGTGCTAAACAACCTAAAAAATCTAAAAATGTCAAAAATAAACGAAACTAACAACCTAAAAAATCTAAAAATGTCAAAAATAAACGAAACTAGTTTGCTGATTTCATCAGATTTCTATTCAGTGCAGGGCGAGGGAATTTCATCAGGTATCCCGTCATACTTTGTACGTTTAGCTAACTGCAATTTAACTTGTGGTATGTCTCGTAAATTTGCCAATCAACTAATGAAAGATAAATCGCTAGAAGATGGAGAAATATTCAAAGGCGATTTAGAGTTAGAAGGTAAAGCAACTTGGACTTGCGATTCAACTTCTCAATGGTTATGGAGAGGTGAAGATAAAGACTTCCAGTATCTAATCGACAGATGGAAAGAACAAGGTATCTATCAAAATATACTAGATGGTACTATTCATATTATTTGGACAGGCGGAGAACCTACAATTAAAGGACATCAAGAAGCTATTACTAACTTTTTATTTCATATACATGACATAGAAGGATGGAATAAACCACCATATAATGAAATAGAAACTAACGGTACTATTGTATTTGAGGATAATTTATTTTATCTACTCCAACAAATCAACTGCTCACCAAAGCTATCTAACTCAGGTATGACTGAAAAGCAACGTATTAATCCTGAAGCGATTAAGCGTATAATGCAACATCGTAATTATCAATTCAAGTTTGTTATCAGCACTGAAGACGATGTTAAAGAAATATTTCGTGACTTTATCGAGCCATTTAACATTCCACTAAAGAATGTTGTGTGTATGCCTGGGTTAGATAATCAAGCTGACTTTCATGAACGTACTCAGTTTGTACTAGAAATGGCTAAAAAATACAAATTCAGAGGCTTAACTCGATTGCACATTTCAGCTTGGGATAAAACATTAAATGTATAAACAATAAAAATATGGAAAATAAAACAATTAAACCTTTAGGTGACAGAGTTCTCGTAAAAGAGTACAAAAACAAAGAAGATAAGAGAACAGCATCAGGTATTATAATTCCTGAGACAGTTACTGCTGACGAAGCAAAATTAGGAAAAGTAATTGCTGTTGGGGACGGCCTTTTCACTCAAAATGGCGTTGCAATACCAATGACCGTAAAAGTCGATGATGAAGTGCTTTTACCATCATATGGGCAAGGTCAGGAAGTTAAAGTCGGAAAAGAAACGTATATATTATATAGAGAATCTGATTTGTTAGCAGTTTTAAAAGATTAAACCATTTTATTTTTGCTGACACCATATTTATTTTAAAAATTAATATGATGTCAGCAAAAATAAAATGTTTAATTTGCAGTAAGGAATTGCAATTTATAAATAATACGCACTTAAAGACTCATGGATTGTCTATACAAGAATATAAACAAAAATTTCCGGATAGCCAGATAAAGTCAGACCAATTGCGAGATAAATGTGCAATTGCGACTCGAGGTAAAACATATGAAGAAATATATGGAGCACAAAAAGCTAATGAATTACGTTTAGTGCGATCAAAATGCGCTTCAGTGCAAATGAAAGATGACCAGCAGCGTTATATACGAAGAATTAAATGTGGCGCGCCAGAATATTATACAGATATTCGAAAGAAAAATATGTCAGAATCTAGTACTACAGAAGTCGTTAATAAAAGAAAAAATACATTTCAGCAAAAATTAGAAGCTGGACTTTATACTAAAAAAGTATTCGGTAGACAAAGTGTTCAAGCATTAAAATTCATTGAAGATTATATTAATAAAAATTTAATTGCGGAATCTTTATGTTATTTTGATAAAGGAGGAATTTCGAATAATGAATATTTTGTTGTTATTCATAATCCAATAACGAATAAAAAATTTACAGCAGCGTATGATCTAGTCGTAACATTAGATGGTAAACATAATATTCAGACTATTATTGAAATTAATGGGCCATGGCACTATCGTTTAAATGAAGTGATATCTGATCCAAATGGTAGAGCATGCCCTTTAAAAACAAATAAATATACGAAATTAGAATCGTATAATATTGATGCTATGAAACTTAATAAAGCTTTGGAACTTTCAAAAGAAGTCTTTATATTTTGGCTTGACACTTATGAATTAATAAAAATTACAGAACCAATTAAGTTAATTAAAAATGGATAAACATTTAAAATATGGCAATGATTCAATATCATTGACACCTGAAGAAAAGCAATTAATTATCGAAGAAGCCTCAGTGCATTATGCGGCTTTTATAAAAGCGCTTCGATTTACGAATTTCGAGCAAGATCCGAATATGGCTGACACTCCGAAAAGAGTAGCAAAAGCTTTTGTCGAAGACCTATATCAAGGTTGTTATAACACTCCTCCTAAAATAACAGCATTTGACAATGTAAATGCGTACGACGGAATAGTATTTCAAGGTAATATCGAAGTCAATTCTACATGTAGTCATCATGCACTTCCTTTTGTAGGCAAAGCTCATGTAGCGTATATTCCTTCAGCTAATGGTAAAGTAATTGGGCTGTCAAAACTTAATCGAATTGTAGAGTATTTTGCGAGAAGACCGCAAGTGCAAGAAAATTTAACGTCTCAGATTCATTCATATATAAATGACGTATGCGAAGGAAACAGAGGTGTAGCGGTAATGGTATCCGCAAATCATATGTGTGCGTGTGTACGAGGTGTTAGACACGACTCTACAATGATGACTTCAAAAATGTCTGGTGCGTTTTTAGAAGACCCAGCTGCTCGTAATGAATTTTATCGGTTTGTTGATCATTTAAAATAACATGACTCCATCAGAAAGAGAACGTAGATTAGAGTTGTTTTTATGTTTATCAGAACAGCTTCCCAACGCAGAATCGACAATTAACGGAGTATATGATATCGTAACTCGATTTGATGTACCTAAACATTGCACTGCGACTGAGCGAGAGTTTATATTTGATTGTCTATTAATGTATTTTAGTAAACTTGAAGAATATGAACGTTGCGCAATTTTACTTGAGTTTAAAAATCAACAAAATAGAAAAAAACGAATTACTGCGTCAAAATTAAATAGAAAAGATTTATTGCATCTGCGAATGTTTGGATTTGACATTTCAGACAATGTTGTAATGAAAGTATTAACAAAATCAGGATCTATATAGTATTAGTCGTGTCAGACAATTTTAAAAAAAGGAGATAAAAAAATGGAAACACAAGCATTGTTTTTTACTTTAGGAATGCTACTGATTATTTTTATTGCTGTAACGGTAATAACAGTTTTTAGTTTTGTTAAGGTATTAAAACTTCAAAACAGAGTCAAAGACGAGTTTAATGGTCTTTGGCAACAAACTTCACAAATAGAAGACAATTTCTATAGAAATGAAAGTCAACAGAGTCAAGATTTATATAAAGAAATAAATGACACTCGCGCTCAATTAGATGACATTCGCGCTCAATTAGACAGAGATCGAGAAGTACTCGATACACAACTTAAAGAGGTGTATAGTTACGTAGACTCAAGACTCGATAAGTCGCTTAACAGTATAAAATCAAAATCAATAATTACAGATTAATAACAAGTTCTGACACGACTTTACTATTATTAAATGAAACGAATCGCATTTATCATCAACGTTAAAAATTTTCGACCTAGCTCTGGACATGGTATATTTATGAAAGGAGCTGTTGAAACATTTCAGCGTCATGGACATTTCATAGACATTATCTGTGATGGAGACCCAGAAGAAAATTTTCTAGAAAATTATCAGGTTAATATATATACACCGCCAAAACATTTACGCACTTCTTACGTAAAACATTGTAATTTATTTGAGTTTGAAGATTCATTTAATTATGAAAAATGTATTAATTTTCGTACTGCATTAACAACAGCTTTATCTAATCATGTATACGATTTAATTATTTGCAATGACACTGAATCTGCATTTGTATGTTACCAAATGCAATTGCATAATAACATAGCAATTGCAACGTATGCACATGAATGCGCGTCGATAAACCCTGAACTTAAATCTGGAGTATTTAAAAATTGCTATTATGATTTAATTGATAAAATGATGTTCTGGCCAGAAATGCAAACGCTTATTCAGACCGAGCAAAATCAAGAAAAATTAACTGAAAGATTTCAAACGCCTACTAATACAAAAGTTCAGTATTATCCATTAACTGACTCGACTGACTTACAAATCAACACTCGTGATGGGTTGTTATTTATTGGTCGTCATGAAGAAAGAAAAAACCCTGCAGAATTTATTAAAGTTTTAAAAGGAATAAAAGAAAAATACGGTGTTGAATTAAAAGCTAATATAATGACGCGAACTTCACACGTTAAAAAATGGAAAGCAGATTTTGAGTCGATTGGTCATTCAAATTATGAAATTGTAGCGGATGTAGTAGGGTATGAAAAAGAACGAATCATACAATCTTCCAAAGTAGCGTTTATGCCGTATAAAAATGAATCATTTGGTATTGCAGTTTTAGAAGCACTTCGTTGGATGCCGACAGTTGTTATAAGCAAATTTAACTGGCATTACAATTTTAAAAATTTCAAAAATTATATAGCAACTGACACTGCTAATTTAGTAGATGTTATTTGGAACGCGTATAATAACGGAGGGGCTAATCAAACAGAAGTTGAGAAAGAATTTGACGAATATCAATTAAAATATGAGACGGCACTGTTAAGTCATTTCAAAGACTTTGCTCGATCCAATTCATCCGAGCCAAGAAGTCGACTATATTTGAAATTAAAAGAGAAAAAAGGCGAATGGCTATCTTTAGAAGAGTATTTTAGCACGGAAAATTCCAAAGCTGTTATCTATTTAACTTCAGATATTGAATCTATTTATACAAATTTAAGTTGGTATCAGATACTTCATACAAATAAATCAACTTACTTAGGAATTGCTGACGAAGCTGGAAATGTTGTAATGAAAGAAATATCAGCACAAAAAACGCAATTATCAAGTTTTTTTGAATAAATTTCAATTTAATTTGGTTATTTAAAATAAAATTCTTATATTTAAGAAATAATTAGTTATGAAAAAAAGTAAAATAATTTACATTCCTTTAGAAGAGTTACCGGCTCGGTACACTCAAATGATGAACGCTGCTATTTATCCTTTAGTAGACATTTCATTATATCCGAAAGTTGATATCAGCACTGAAATTAAACGAGGTCAGTTTCTAGATATCATTAACACTTGTAAATTCAAAGCAGCGCAATTGCAAATGATCGCTGATGAATTTAATAAAGGCACTATTGAAAATGGCGATGTGTTTTTAGTCGGTGACATTTTCTTTCCAGGAATTGAAATGATAAAATATATGGCCGAATTGCAAGATCTTGACGTTAAAGTATATGGCATAAATTACGCAGGCCGAGCTGATTCAACAGACTTTGTGCAAAAATTATCTGCATGGTCAGATGCGTCTGAGTTAGGATATCATATGATTTGTGATGGCATTTTTGTTGGCAGTGAAGATCATAAACAACATGTAGTTGAGTATTTCGGTCTTAATCCTGCAACGGTGCATGTAACTGGTCTAGTATGGGATTTAAATTACATGTATAATTTTGAAAAATCTATTACAGAAATGTATGGCGAAATTCATAAAGAAGATTTTGTTATTTGGCCTCATAGATGGTGTGAAGAAAAAGGTATTGATGAGTTATTACAATTTGCAAAGCAAACTAAAAAGAAAATTGTAATTACTTCTTCAGGACCTAAAAAAGCTTTAGGTAAGCTTCCGAAAAATGTCGAATATCGTTATGGATTGACAAAGGCTGAATATTTTGAATTAATGGCAAAAGCCCGTTGGTATTTAAGTACGAACATTCAAGAAACTTTCGGATATTGTACACAGGAAGCTATTTTCTTTGGCTGTAATATCGTAGCATCGCCTAGAGCTTGCAATCCTGAAATGGTACCAAATAAATGTATATA
>Ga0172373_10007849_pt1 | contig 13693 bp, 10 predicted proteins | sample Lak10m_2_FD_114546 | JGI IMG/M metagenome (GOLD analysis project Ga0172373, IMG submission 114546) | Freshwater microbial communities from Kabuno Bay, South-Kivu, Congo - kab_092012_10m | ecosystem: Environmental > Aquatic > Freshwater > Lake | place: Democratic Republic of the Congo... | reverse complement strand
GTTTACGATCCCGCACAAGCAAAGATCGAAGCCCTTTCAGTTAAGGCCTGCATGGAGAAATACGCTGCATCAAGCGATCCAGATTTCAAGTCACGCGCTGTTGCAATTAAGGAAGAGCGCTCAAATCAAGTTAAAGAACATCTCTGGGTGCTTTGGACCGATTACTTCAAGCCCAACCACTTCGAGGCTTACCCACAACTCCATGCTCTCTTCAATGAGGCAACCAAGTTGGCTGGCGCCACCGGCACCAAGGGAACAAATGATGTTGCTGTTGCCGAGAAGCTAATCTCGAAGATTGATGAAATCGCAGAGATTTTCTGGGCAACTAAGAAGTAAAGCGGTCGACAGATTTGTTACGCGCGACCCGGTTAATCTTATTCACTGGGTCGGGGGTTCGATCCCGCCACAACCCAATACTGTGATCACGCCAGAAGCCTAATGAATTCGTAACGTTGTTTATCTAACTTAATTGTATTTTTCAGTGAACTTTTAAACTTTCGGAATTTACTTGACTCACCGAGTTAGTGTTAGACATAATATCTACATGAAAGAGCGTAGAATTCCCACATATGGCTCATCACTTCATTACTCCGGTGAGTCTGGGGCGAAATATTTAGCCTGGCAAGATGCTCAAGGGGAAATAAATGGGAAAATTCATGCGAAAAAATTCAAAGAATTCAATTTTCGGGATAGCGTAGTACTCGACTTCGGGGCAGGTACCGGAAACCTGTTACAAAATATTGATGCAAAAAAGAAAATTGCAGTTGAGATTAATCAGGATGCTCACGAACTAATCATCAAACGCGGGATAGTTGCATATTCACAACTTGAAGAGATTCCTTCAGGAACTATAGATTTTGTGATCTCCAATCACGCACTCGAACACGTACCCTTCCCAATCCAAGCTTTAAGGGAAATATATAGAACGCTCAAACCAGGTGGGTTACTCATTTTGGTAGTACCAATTGATGATTGGAGAAATCAAAGAAGATATGATTCGAAAGACATCAATCATCACTTGAATACTTGGACACCTCTTCTACTAGGAAACTCGCTAAATGAAGCAGGGTTTTCTGTCGATAGACACAGTATTGAAGTAGTCACACATGCTTGGATTCCTGGATACAAAAAATTTTACCGACTTCCCGGTTTTGATTTTGCATGCTATATTTTCGCGATACTTCGGCGAAGACGTCAGTTGATGGCAAAAATTAGAAAATAGAAGACTTCCATTTAAGAGAGTATATTAAAACCAGAAAAGGTTCTATTAGGCCAGTGACTCTTAATCACCGGGTCGCAGGTTCGAGTCCCCTCACAACCCACTGATCAGCCTCCTTCAGCAGCCTTGCAGGGGAAATGGAACCAAAACACTGTGTTCACGCATCTCATTTTTATCGCAGGCCAATCCACCCAACTGAAAATTCGCTCAATTGTTCAAATACGAACTTCGATGATGACTGAAAAGCAATAAATCATATAAAGTAAAGAGATGAAGTATCTCCTAAAAATTTTCAAATCTGGTGATGCAAATAGAAAATCCCGATTTCATACCCAAAATGCTAAATTAATCCCACTCCATGAAATGATTCAAATCCCAGCAGAACTGATTTTCAGATTTTTGGGAATTGATAGAAGCGGACCATGGCTCCCAAAGAGAGCTGTGAGGGAACTAAAAAAAATTTTGGGTTCGCATCAAAAAATCCGAGTTCTCGAAATCGGTGGTGGGAATTCCTCGCTATTTTTTGCAACTAGGTCCGCTCATCTGACGACCATTGAGGACAATAAAGAATGGGCAGATTCATTGAATTCTAAGTTGCCAAAGCTAACTAAAAACTATCAAGTGATAAATATGCAGATTAGCCAATTCCTCGAATCTAAATATTATGAAAAAATTGACTTCAACCTGGTATTGATTGATTCAGGTACACCAATCGAACGAAAAAAGGCACTTGTCGAAATTTCAAGAACAAATCCGAAAGCCATGATAATCCTTGATAATTCTGACTGGCAGGAATTTCAAAATATCCAAGAATTAATTCCGAAAAATAGGGTTGAAAAATACCTAGGTTTAATGAGAAAACCGTTTCAAGTAAATGAAACTTCCTTTTTCTACTTTAAGTAAAAGTACAATGGTCCAAAATAGATATAGCTACACACTGAAAATATTCAAACACAGATAAGTTTAGATTAAATAGGCTTGATTTCCTGCGGACTGTCGCGGCTTCCTAAGTTCCTGAATTTGACCCAACATCTACAAACAAATCATCTGGTTCGAGAACGAGTAACAATAAACTTATTTCACGAAATTCACGCGGGCCTACGTACATGTTCCCTGTAAGACCGGTCTCCCCATTAATAGATAGATGTCTGATCTATTTATCCATCTCTAAATAGAAATTTTCTTCACGAGCCTGGAACGAATTTGCGACTTCAAAATCTAAAGACAAAAGGTACTTCCAGAAAACCTGATAGAGGATGCTCCCAAATAATTTTTTGAACACAAATCCTATATTATAAAAACTATAACAGATTAGATACAAATTCGATCGGAAAAAGATTTATTGAGTCTTCTTTGACTTCCTCGCAAGAATGACACAATTCAACAAAATCTACGAGTAGACTAATTAATCATGATAAACTGATAAAAGAAATCTCTGGCACGGCATCTCAATAATTTTATAACTCAACAAGGCGCACAGGTAAATCACAATGAGTTGGTAAACAAGAAAAAATAATGTATTTGGTAATTGACTGGTAATTACCAGAACCATAGGATGCCAAATGTACATTGAGTACGAAAGCACTCCAATTTGCACAAGAATTTGACTTCTTAATAGTTTATTTAGTAATGCATACTTCTGAAGGGAGGATAATGAAATCGTAATGAGCGATACAGTCAATAAAGCTGCGGCAGTTGGAACTCTGAATGTAAAAAATATTATTAGGAGAATGACAATATATGTTCGCGATGTTAGAAGCCAGAAAATTCCAATCGACGATAAATCTTTGCGACTAGATACGGAAGCCAGTATGACTCCGAACAAAATCTCACTTGGACGGTACACCACTAAGTTAAAAATAGCCGAGGAATTAAAATTACCAGTTACGAATCCAAATATGGTCCCAGCCAGACTGATAACACATAAAAAAGGAATGAAAATAAAAGCTATTTTTTTTGAAAATTTGAATTTTCGATTGCAAGCATATGTAAGACCTGCAAATAAGTAGAATTGCTCTTCTGCGGAAAGTGACCAGTAAGTCCCCAGGGGCCAATCGAAATTTTGAAAATTTTTTATGTAGAGAAAAGAGTAAATCAATTCTTCACTAGTAACTTGATTATTTAAAGAGGGTATCAACAAATATAGTGACAAACTAACTAAGACGAGTGGAGTCAGTCTGGCAAATCTTCGAAAATAGAAACTGCTTAATCTTAATGATGTGGTAGAAAAATAACGTCTATAAATTACATATCCACTAATTACAAAGAATACATCCACTCCCAGAAATCCAAATGGGAATAATCTTCCAGAAAGGTGATGGCCAATAACTAGTAGAATAGCCACACCCCTCAAGCCATCAATCTCGGGAAAATAGCGAGTAGGTTCGTCCAGTCTCCTGGATGCTCGGAACATGATTCATTATTGCAGAATTAAGAGAAAGAATAAAGTCCTTTCAAGAATGCCATTTTGCTCGTAGTTCTTGAGCACTCTATATTGATATGCACCTAAGCAAAATTCATTCGAACAGAAAGGTCAGAGTTGAATCCTCGACTCGAAGAAATCTTAGAAATGTCAATTTCGCCATTTGTAAAATTCAATAATTGATTCTACAAAAAATAAAGCGTTTGGCTTAAATGCAAAACGTTGACAATTAATTGACATTCGAGGAGTGCGTTTGCAATACTCATGGAAGAAACGTGATGTAGAACTATTCCATTCAATCCGGAGGATACGTGCGACTTCACCGCTCCAAATGATCCACTTCAATCTTGAAACAATAACTTGATTATTTACAATACTTGTAATAGAGTAAAGACTTGTGGGATTATGTTTAGGTTTAGTGTGAACAATCGTCAGATAGAAATTCTACAAGTATTAACACTTTTTGATTCAAACGGAACATATGGCGGGCCAGTAAGTGTCGCATCACAGTTCCTAAATCAGTTTAGGAAGCGCGGCATTAACTCTAAGGTCATTTCAGGAGTTAATTCCACTTCGATACTCAATAGCTTGGATGAAGATTATATTTTTTTTCCGGTCCATCCATTGATTAGTAGATTGCCCATTAGTACCTTGATGGGCAAGTCAATGTTTACTTCACTTCTTCAAAACATAAGAATTGCAAAAGTTGTGCACATACATTTTGCTCGAGATTTCATCTCTTTTTACGCAGCAGTAGTTTGCATATTGCTAAAAAAGCCGTATTTTGTACAAACTCATGGCATGGTCCGACCCGATACCCGATTAATGGCCAAGATTTCCGATACGTTTTTTACTAAGTTCTTATTGAATCACGCAGAGAAGTGCTTTTACCTGAATCCCAAAGAGGCCTTTGACCTTCGGGTTGTAGGTGTAAATCTACACAAATTGAGACTCCTAGAAAACGGAATTGCAGCCAATAGTTTAATTCGGGAGCAGAGTTTGAATACCAAAGTTCTATTTTGTTCGAGATTGCATCCAAACAAAAATGTTTCTCTTTTCATTGAATTAGCCGAATTTATGATTCGTCATGGGAGTTCTTTTCAGTTTCTAATTTGTGGGCCGGGTGGTCCCGATATGCCGAACGTACTCTCCAGGGTTTCAACATATGAAACCAAGCAACTTTCTTATATTGGTTCCAAAAATCGATCAGATGTAATTGAACTTTTGTCCTCCGTTGACTGCCTAGTTCTACCGAGTATCTATGATCCATTTCCGATGATAGTTCTTGAAAGTTTAAGTTGCGGCACTCCTGTACTAATATCTGAAATTTGTGGACATAGCGAAAAAGTTAAAGAATTTGATCCCCTCTTTGTTTTTTCGGAGGGGAATGTAGATAAACTTTCCCAACAGCTTGCTGAAATAATCAACAAATACAGCACCTTAGATGCAAAAAAACAAATTGCACAGAAGAATGAATCAGTTTTTGGAATTAATCAAATTACTCAAAGATTGCTTGGTTACTACCAAGCGACCAACTGACCTATCAAGGACGTAAAAAATCCAGCCAACCAATCTAGGACAACGACTTCCGATGGAAAAATTTAAAGAGGAGCACAGGCATCAAACCAACTATCAAGGGAAACGCACATCGTTGAATGTCGACTGACAAGTCACCTCTCATAAGGTAGATTGCAAATGGTGCAATCCAAGAATTTAGATAGATTCCTATCGTTGTATTTTCAACCACAGATAGCCTGAACAAGCCCTGCCAGAATACGCCTAACAAAAAGAAGAACAAAATCACTCCTGGTGGACCGAAATTAAGATAAGGTTCACATAGCGCAGAAAAGGCGAATCCTGTAGATCTAGATACTTCAGGAAAATTTTCAGCCATAATTCTTTGCGAAATTGGGTTAGGTTTCCCCTCCCAAATTGAACGTGGTATTGGCTTTGAAATAATGTGAAGATAGGATCTTCCTTGCAATTTAGTCTTGCTAAACTCATTGTTGGCAAGCAAAATGGCAAAACCGGGAGCCATGGCCAAATCCTCGCCAGAAAATGTCTTTGTCAAATTCTCTTGGGAAAGCAATTTTAGCAATTTCGTGGGAGAAGGTCTCTCGACCAAACCCCGATATTCACGTGGAACTACTACCACGAATACAAGAATCACTAGGGAAAAAACAATAAATCTTTTTCTAATATTCCTTCCGGAAGCTAAGAAAATCAAGATTAAAACCATAGTGTAGTAAATAGTAAAAAACCTATTTCCTGTAGCCAATGAGGGGATTAAAAGAATAGAACAAAATATCAACGGGTATCTAGCCTTCTTCATGTTTCTATTCAGAAAAACTAAATACCAAAAAGTAAAAACGCCGAAAATACCAAATAATGAATCAAGTGCATATCCATTACCTAAGTCCACCTCTATTGATCTTCTCAGCGCTCTAGTTCCAAATAATACCCGTGATACTCCTCCTTGACTAGAGATCCATGCCCCGTAGTAAAGAGCAAGAACAAACACAACTACAAGTGAATATAGAAAAATTATATGCAAATCCCTTTTGCTCAACTTAAAACTTGCTATTTTTTGACGCTTCAAGTCGGATGCAAATTCGTGTTTTCGGAATTTTTCACCAGATTTAAGCGCCAGAATTGCAGACGAGACAAGCAAATTCATATTTGGATAATGTGATTCCCAATCACGGCGCGCAAATACTGTTGGCAAATCAAGGTCAAATAGAAACCTAAAACTTGGGGTTATAAGAAAAATTAAGGTCAGCGTACAAACAGCAAGAAAATTACCGTGCATAATTGGATTCACTTTAAATCGTTTAGATACAATGATGCTTGAAGCAATTGCATAAAAGACAGTACAACTCAGAAGAAAAAACGACAGAGCTAAGTCAAAATCATTGATGAATGACAATAAAGCAAAAACACATGAAAATATTAACAACAAGAGACAGCCTTCTTGTCTACTTGCAAGATTACTTGAAATCACGACTCTTAATATATCAATAAATAACTTTCAAGCGAGATTGATGAATTATAAATTACTAGATTTTACGAAAATGCCAATCGGAATTTCTTGCAGGCAATGCTACTAAAGCAAAGACTTTGTGACAATATGATAGAAAAGAAATAGATCAGTAAACGTGTATCTAAGTTCAAGCGCTGGCTCATTAATAAGAATGCACTCGCCGATATTAAGACTAGCAAAGAAATCTTTGCAAGACTTTGCAAGGATTTTTGATCAGTCAATCCTAATGCAGGGACAATCCAAAGGGGATATGTCGAAATCAAAATCAGAGCTAGAAATAATTCTCTAAGATTTAAACTCAAAACTCCTATTGACTTCAAAACAATAGTTACAAATATAATGCCACATGACATTAATGATCCGGCAAAAAGTGACCAACGCATAGTGTGCATGAATGCATCCACCATATCTTTTGAGCGAGATAAGTACCTTAGTTTTGGGCTCAACCAAGCAACAGGAATACTCACTACGGAAAGAGCCGGCAGGAGAAAGGCTATGAATACACCATAACGAACAAGATTATTGGCATTATTCTCAAACCCAAAAAAATATCTTGGTAGCTGGAAAATAAGCGCCATATTAGTAGTCAATACAAGGGATGTAAAAGCTGTTTTCCAGTTGTTAAGACTGAAGATTGGCAGGGATCCTATTAAAGAAAAATCCAAAAATTTCGCGAGCTTTGACTTTAGAAAGATGATTACAGTGCTAACCAAATATGAAATGGCTGGAGCCAACAATGCAAATTCGGCAAAACTTTTCACTATCCTCAAACAGAATATGGATAAGGCAAACGTAATGAACGGAATTAGTGCTTGACCGACTATAACATAATGACTCAAACCTTCAGCCTGAAGCTTTCGAGCTCCTAAACTGAAAGGGGTTGCTGTCAACCAAATCAAAATGAAAATTATTGCAAATGTAGAATTTCTAGAAGAATTAGACAAAGGTGTAATAATTTCCTGAAATAGACAAATTACAACACTCATGGAAATCCATGTGATTAGGCAAAAGCCAGCAACGATGACCATACTGTTGGTGACTATGCCTTTGGTCACTTCAATTTTCTGGCTCATATGTAGCGTATCGGCGAAGTGATTCAAAATTATTATGCCCAATCCTAAATCTGCGAATGGGACAAGCAGACACAAACCAACAATCCAAATGTAATTGCCCAAAAACTCTGGTCCTTCTTGCCGGAGTATTAAGTCCAATAGCCAAATGTTTGAAACAAAGCTAAGAATCATAGTTAAAATACGTACTAGGATTCCCGTTGACATCGGTAAATTCTTCATTGGTATCCAACAATTCGCGTTAGTTTTTCAGCAAAACCATCTAAAGTATACGAGCGTGAAATTTCATAAGATAAGAAGCGAAGCCTCCGAAAATCGTGATTCGTCAATTTCCCTAATCGAAGGATATTTTTCTCCATATCTGTTGCCGATCCAGGCTCGATTATGAACGCTTCCAAATCTGTACCTTCAAGAATCTCTGAGACTCCCGAATTGTAAGAAATTATTGGAATTAGGCCATAACTCATAGCTTCGATGCAAGCAAGACTAAACCCTTCTGCGAAGGTGGGAAAGAGGAAAACACTAGAGCTTCGGAATGCGCTCTCTAAGATTAGTCGAGACGGGTTATTGATTATATTTAGTCTATCTACTTCTGAATTTGTAGACATTTCCTCTTGCGCCCTGGTCGAACTATTTGTAACTATAGAAATTTGTACGTGGGCATCAACTCGATGACTCAGCGCGGCAATGGCCGGAACTCCTTTTCGGAAACTTAATTGACCGACGTATAGACACTTTATTCGTTTAATGTCTTCAAAAGATTCCATGGTGAGTATCTGTTTATTACCGTTTTTCGGGCCAATATTGATCGTATGAAGGCGACTTCTTTCTATTCCGAACTTTACAAACGATTCGGCAGCATAATTGGAGAGGACAACAAAATTATCAGCTCGATCATATAACTTTTCATTTAATTGTAGTTTTTCATTTTTTTGGAACTTCCAATTGGGGTAGATTAATCGTGCTTGATTAACCCTTGAATTGAACTCTTTTGGATGTGCGACGAGAGCAATTACAGTAACTCTTGAATTTTTCGGTATCAATAGGTTCCTATGATGGTCATAGCAAACAACAATAGAAGGGTTAGATACTCGCAATCGTAAATTCAAATATAGGATGTGGGCAAAATACAAAGCGTCTTTCACAAAATTTAAAAACTTAGATTCAATAGACTTCCGAAAAACCCAAGAAAAACAATCGCGTATGGCTAGACTCCGAACTATTCTTATTTGGTCGAATTCTTTTGGGAGCACTCGCTTTGACAACTGCTCAGAAACTCCAAATCTACTCATAAGTTTGGCACACTTTTGAAATTCTCTGTCTTTCAGATAAAAACCAACCGAGACAACACATTGTTCTGCTTTTTGAGTGATTGTCGATGCAAGACAGATAATTTCGGGATGAGTGTCTCCAATCAAGAAATAACTATTTTTTTGCACTTTGCTTGCTTACTCTAAGAAGTTTTACTGCTCTACGAAAATTCCGTAACTCCGTATTCATATCAAACTTTAATTGCCATCATTATTTTTTTTCTCTCATCGCGAAATGATAAGACCACGAACTTGAAAATTCTGTATACAATATGCAGAGTATCATTGCCAAATTCTCTTCTGCAACGCTGCTTGTCTGCCAATCTAAACTCTTCGCGATACAACAAATTTTTGAAATTTGTTTGGTCAATTTTAGGAACTGACTGCAAAATTATTCTGGAATTCTCTCTGTGCACTATACGTTGATGTTTATGTGTACTATCCACATCATCACCGAGGTTGGTCACGAGGCTTTGATTGCTTTGCATAATCATTCCATTTTTTGATAAAATAAATGAATGCCAGGATACACACCATGAATCTTCTTGATTGTTTTTCACCCTTAGATATTCTGCAATACTTGCTAAGCTACCAAAATATTTTGAATACACTCGAACAGCATCTAATCCTTTCCTCAAAACAAAGCTTTCTGATCGAAATGAATTCCATTTCTCGCGAGTAGTTCCCCAGCCATGCGAACTAGAAAGTAGTGAAATCCTCCAAGATAAATTGTCGTAGGGAGGTTTCATTGATACACTATTGAAAAGATTTACCGAATACACTTGCGTACTTGTCTCGCAATAATTCAATGCTCTATCTGCATATTTCAATGTGTTTGGACGTACAATTATGTCATCTTCAAAAATCCATCCGGAAGTATTTTTTTCAAAGAACCAATCTATTCCGCTAATCACTGCCCATTTTAATCCTTCGTGGCTGGAAGAAATACGGTATTCCTCAATTTTATTATCTTGAACTAAATTTTCCAATAGATTTCTTATTAAGTCACTACTTTCACTTAGATCGCATGAAACGAAAATTGGACCGTGCTCTTGATCTAAAATGGAATTTAAAACATTGCGGAGTAGTTCTACACGCTTATAGCCAAGAACTAATATAGGACTAAGATTCCTATTCAATGATTTACTCACGTTTCATTACCTTCAATTCTCCATTTCGACGAAAATCATGAGTTTCTATGTTAATTGTACTCATAACGTTGTGTAAATTTGACTATGCTCACCACGATACAAAGTGGCAACCAATTTCAAGAGATATCAGGCTGCTAATTAAAAAATTTTGACAAAGTTCTGAGCGAGATGCAAGTTTGATGATTAATCGAGTGCTGGTTGGGTTACCGTTGATACCATCTATTCCTAGGGATTTCTGGTAATATATGTCGGACAAGGGATTCAGTGAGGTCATAGCGGTGCTATCAGATGATTTTTTATCCTAGCGATTTTCTCGGATAGAGTTTATGCTTCGTACGTCAAAATTTCTCCGAAAACAAAAAAATTATTTGCTTAATTTTGTGGATTTGGCATTCTCTCCACATGCATCAATTTCCTCGTACCTTTCTCGGAACAATATAGATATAATTTTTGATGTTGGGGCAAATGTCGGTCAATTTGGTATTGATATGAGAAGTGCTGGGTTTAAAGGCAAAATATTATCTTACGAGCCCGCATCAGCTGCTCTCATAAAATTGCACAAAACTGCCTTTAAACATCCTCCATGGGAAGTGTTTCCCGTCGCCTTAGGAGCTTTTTCAAGCACGAATTTTCTAAACATTAGTGGGAATAGCGGGTTGAGTAGTTCAATATTGGAAATGGACGAGGTACACCTACATAACTTTCCTAAGAGTCTCACAGTTGGACGTGAGGAAATTCTTGTGTCGACATTTGATTCGCAGTTAAGCTTGCAAAATATTGATCCCAGAGGTGTTTTGTTAAAAATAGATGTCCAAGGATACGAGCATGAAGTTCTCAAAGGCGCTAAGAAGAATCTTTCTAAAACTCCTTACTGTTTTTTAGAGGTTTCACTAACTCCCTTGTACAAAAATGAATCGTCACTTTTGCAATTGCTTAATTACTTAGATGAGTTCGGGCATGACGTCATAGACATATTTAGAGGGACAAAATCTAGCAATGGTGACTTATTGCAAATTGACATTTTGACCAAAAGAAGAGTTCGTTAAACTACAATGCCAAACGTTTTAGTCATATCTACCAATTACTGGCCGGAGCCAACTGGAATTTCAATTTACACAACAGACTTGGCTAACACTCTTCGGTCCAAAGGATACCAGGTCACGGTATTGACAGGTTTACCACATTATCCATGGTGGAGAATTCCAGAAGAGTTCAAGAGCATGAGAGAGGGCATTACTTTACTTGATGGAATAACGGTTATTCGTGCTAAGCATTATATTCCTGTACACGTGACAGCTCTTAAAAGAATTGTTTTTGAGATTTCACTTTGGTTAAATTTGGTCAAGTCTCTGCGAAAAATGTCGGGGCAGAGTTTCGTCGCAGTAATTGCCTTTATTCCAACTGTTGCGGCTGGTTTGGTTGGAAAAAGAATTGCCCGGAAACTTGGAACTCCTCTGGGACTAGTTATACAAGACTTGTCAGGAGTAGGTGCCAGGCAGTCTGGAATAAAGGCGGGATATCTTTTTTCTGGAGTTGGAAAACTTCTAGAACGAAGCGTTCTCTTGGCGGCGTCAAAGATTGTCATAGTTTCGCCTGCCATGTTAAAGCCCATTTTGGATTTCTGCGTCGCGCCAACCCGAATAACTCAGATTACTAATTATGCGGCTCGCGCTATCGAGCTGAAGGACCGTCAGCAATCAAGGCTTATTTTTGGCTGGAACGAGGAATCCTTTATCGTCGTTCACAGTGGCAATATGGGAGCAAAACAAGGCTTAGAGAATCTAGTAGAGGCAGCAAAAGGGTTAATTAGTGATACGAAAATTAAAATTTTTCTTGTTGGTCACGGAAATCAGGAAGCGAAATTGAAGAAGTTATGCGCTGGGCTAAAAAATATTGTCGTTATAGCGACGGTAGCGGATGATCAGTATTCCGCTCTGTTATCGGCGGCAGACTTATTGTTGGTGAATGAGAGAAGCACGCAGATGGAGATGAGCCTGCCGAGCAAGTTAACTTCATACTTGTTCAGCGAGCGCCCAGTATTGGCTGCCGTTCCACGTGGAGGGGCAACGTGGAAGTTTTTGGACGGAATTGCCGAACTCGTAGAGGCAGGAAAGCCGTCTCTTCTTGCCAGCGCCATAAGGGAATTGAGCCAAAATCCATTGAAAAGAAAAGATTTTGCGTCTAAAGGTCTCGAATTTGCGAAAAACAATCTTGATGCAGAAATCGGAAGAAGGAAGTACTTAGATTGGGTCAACAGTCTCATACAATCTAAGCGTGGTTGAGTCTCTTACGTTGCAGAAGTTAAGGTCACATAAGGTCACTATCAGTGTGGCACTAATTGTCGTCGATGCCGTGGCTCTACTTTTGGCCGCTGTTATCGCTTATGACTTTCGATTTAGTTCCTCTCTCTTTGAGTCCGAGGGGCAACCTTCTATTGCAGAATTTGATTACGAACTTATTCTTGGTTTCGTGGTTTTTGGATGGTTATTAACTTTTGGCTTGAGTGGCATCTATAGTTTGAATCACGACAGTCTCTTTATTTTAAATTCACAGATCCTCATCAAGCGGTCAATAGTGTATTTCTTTTCTTTGGGTTTTCTCTCGTTTGTTACACGTGCGTCTTTCTCTCGAACAGTATTCATTACTCTTCTTCTATCAGGACTTATTAATTTAATATTGGTTCGTACACTTGTATACTTTATTTTTTTGAAACCTTTAATCAGAAGTAAGAAATTGTCTACTCGCTTAATGATTGTCGGTCGCACAATGCGCGAATCTCAACAATATAGTAATTGGATCATTAAGAATCGATTGTTAGGTTATTCAGTCGTTTCAAGAGTGGAATGTGCGGCGATAAGTAGTACCTGGCTAGATGAGTTCGAAAGGATTCTCAAGTTCACTCCCATTGATGAAATCTTGCTTCTGCCTGGAATGGAAAGTGATAAGAACTTCTCCAGATTTGTTCATCACTGTGAGGACCTAAGAATTAAGACGAATTGGATTCCCTTAGATTCTGGAAATCTTGGATATTGGTTAATTCCAAAGCCACAAGTAGGAATTCCATTCCTTGCATTCTCTCAATCAAAGATTTCAATTATGGAGAGAATGCTGAAGAGATCATTTGATTTGGTGTTTGCTGTTTTAGTTCTTGTACTTCTAAGTCCGGTGTACTTCGTGATCTCAGTACTCATTATCATCACGAGCGGAAGGCCCGTTTTTTACTCTCAGAAGAGAGTTGGGCTCAATGGCAAGGTTTTCAATTTCTATAAGTTTCGCTCGATGGTCAAGAATGCTGATCAATTGATCTCATCAGCGGCCAATGTTCATGCGAAAGATCATGTGATCTTTAAGGATAAGAAGGATCCACGAGTGACCCCCATTGGACGCATATTGCGAAAGTACTCTCTTGATGAGCTCCCCCAATTCTTTAATGTGTTGATAAATGACATGTCGGTGGTTGGGCCGAGACCTGCACTTGTAC
>Ga0172373_10007848_pt1 | contig 13694 bp, 8 predicted proteins | sample Lak10m_2_FD_114546 | JGI IMG/M metagenome (GOLD analysis project Ga0172373, IMG submission 114546) | Freshwater microbial communities from Kabuno Bay, South-Kivu, Congo - kab_092012_10m | ecosystem: Environmental > Aquatic > Freshwater > Lake | place: Democratic Republic of the Congo: South-Kivu... | reverse complement strand
GTGGCGAACCAGTCCAGGAAGTCATTCCAGGTCCGGGGGTAGTCTTTTCCGGAAATCGGCGGTAGTATCTGGACGTCCATCCAGTGCATTCTAGCTCAAGTGGAGCTAAGTGGATACCCCGTATAAAAAATCAGCTATATTCCCGCCATGTCAGCCCTGCCGGCCTACGCCGAACTCCACTGCCTTTCCAACTTCAGCTTCCTGCGCGGGGCTTCCCACGCCGAGGAGCTGGTGGCACGCGCGGTCGAGCTCGGTTATGCGGGGCTGGCGATTACCGACGAATGCAGCTTTGCCGGCAGCGTGCGCGCCCATCTGGCGGCGCGCGGCCGGCCGCTCAAGCTGATCCACGGCACCGAGCTGGTGCTGGCCTGCGGCATGAAGCTGGTGCTGCTGGCCTGCAATCGCGCCGGCTATGGCAACCTTTCCGCGCTGGTCACGCTGGGCCGGCGCCGCGCGGAAAAGGGCAGCTACCTCCTGTCGCGCGCCGACCTCGCCGGCTGGGATGGCGGCGGCGTGCCGGATTGCCTGGCGCTGTGGGTGCCTGCGGTAGATTCAAGGGTTATGCCTCCGGCAGAGCCGGAGGCGGTATCCCTTGCGGACGGCGCTGGCTCGCTTTGCGCGCCTGGAACGCCGCTGCGCGGGCAGGCGACGGCGATCTGGAGCGATGAAGCGCGCTGGCTGGCCGAACATTTCGCCGGCCGTGCCTGGATCGCCTTCGAACGGCATTTACGCCCCGACGACGGCGAGCGGCTCATCGCGCTGCGTGAGCTTGCCGCCGTCGTCCGCCTGCCGCTGCTGGCGGCGGGCGAGGTGCAAATGCATCTGCGTTCGCGCCGGCCCTTGCAGGATGCGCTGACCGCACTGCGCCTGAAGACCACGGTGGCGGCAGCGGGCCACGCGCTGTTCGCCAACGGCGAGCGCCACCTGCGTTCGCGCCTGGCGCTGTCGCGCCTCTACCCGCCCGAGTTGCTGGCCGAGACCCTGGCCGTCGCGGCCCGCTGCGAGTTCTCGCTGGACGAGTTGCGCTACGAGTACCCGGAGGAAGTGGTGCCGGCCGGCGAGACGCCGGATTCCTGGTTGCGGCGGCTGACCGAAGATGGCCTCGCCCGGCGTTATCCCGACGGCGTGCCGGACAAGGTGGTGACCCAGGTCGAACACGAACTGGCGCTGATCGCCGAGATGGCCTATGCGCCGTATTTCCTCACCGTGCATGACATCGTCGCCTGGGCGCGCGGGCGCGGCATCCTCTGCCAGGGGCGCGGCTCGGCGGCCAACTCGGCGGTGTGCTACGCGCTGTTCGTCACCGAGGTGGACCCGGCGCGGGCCAGCATGCTGTTCGAGCGCTTCGTCTCGAAGGAACGCAACGAGCCGCCCGACATCGATGTCGATTTCGAGCACCAGCGGCGCGAGGAAGTGATCCAGTACATCTATGCCCGCTACGGCCGCGAGCGCGCGGCGCTGGCCGCCGCCGTGATCTGCTACCGCACGCGCGGCGCGCTGCGCGACGCCGGTCGCGCGCTGGGCTTTCCGCTGGCGGTGATCGACGGCCTGGCCGGCAACCTGGCCTGGTGGGAAAAGCGCGAGGAGCTGCCGCAACGCTTTGCCGAAGTCGGGCTCGATCCGGCCGATGCCGGGGTGCGGCGCTGGCTGGCGATAGCGCAGATGCTGATTGGCATGCCGCGCCACCTGACGCAGCACGTCGGCGGCTTCGTCATCAGTCGCGGCCGGCTTGACCGCCTGGTGCCGGTGGAAAACGCCGCCATGCCCGAGCGCACGGTGATCCAGTGGGACAAGGACGACATCGACGCGCTGGGGCTGATGAAGGTCGACGTGCTGGCGCTGGGCATGCTCTCGGCAATCCGCCGCATGCTGGAGGCGATCTCGATGAAGCGCGGGCGGCCCTTCGGTCTGGCCGACGTGCCGGCCGAGGACCCCGCGACCTACGAAATGGTTTCGCGCGCCGATACCGTTGGCGTGTTCCAGATCGAATCGCGGGCGCAGATGGCCATGCTGCCGCGCCTGAAGCCACGCTGCTTCTACGATCTTGTCATCGAAGTGGCGCTGGTGCGGCCCGGCCCGATCCAGGGCGACATGGTTCATCCCTATCTGCGTCGGCGGCAGGGGCTGGAGCCGGTCAGCTACCCGGGCGCGGCGGTGCGCGGGGTGCTGGAGCGTACCCTGGGCGTGCCCATCTTCCAGGAGCAGGCGATGCAGCTGGCCATCGTCGCCGCCGGCTTTACGCCCGGCGAGGCCGACGGCCTGCGCCGCGCCATGGCGGCCTGGCGACGCAAGGGCGGGCTGGAGCCCTTCCGCGACAAGCTGCTGGCCGGCATGCTGGCGCGCGGCTATGCCGACGAGTTCGCCGCGGCGCTCTACCGCCAGATCCAGGGCTTCGGCGAGTACGGTTTTCCCGAGTCGCACGCGGCGAGCTTCGCGCTGCTGGTGTATGTCTCGGCCTGGCTCAAGCGCCACGAGCCGGCGGCCTTCCTGCTCGGCCTGCTCAATTCGCAGCCCATGGGTTTTTATTCGCCGTCGCAACTGGTGCAGGATGCGCGCCGTCATGGCGTCGAGGTGAGGCCGGTGGATGTCGCCGCGAGCGACCGGGAGTGCACGCTGGAAGGCGAGCGCGAGCTTGGCAAACCCGCCGCCGTTCGCCTCGGCCTGCAGCAGGTGAGGGGCTTCCCCGCTGCTGCTGCCGAGCGCATCCTTGCCGCCCGCCGGCAGGCGCCTTTTGCCGACCTTGCCGACCTTGCGCAGCGGGCCGCGCTGGGACAGGGCGAGCTCGATCTGCTGGCCGGCGCTGCGGCGCTGCGCCGCCTTGTCGGCCATCGCCGCCAGGCGGCCTGGGCGGCAGCTGCCGTGCCGCTGCAGCACGACCTGTTTGCCGGGGTCGCGCCGCGCGAAGAAGTGGTGGTGCTGCCTGCCCTGCGTGAAGGCGAGGAGATCGTCGCCGACTACGGCAGCCTTGGCCTGACGCTCGGCCGCCATCCGCTGGCGCTGCTGCGCACGCGCCTGGCGGCGAAGCGCTATCTCACCGCCATGGCCTTGCGCGAATGCGGCGACCGCGCCGTGGTGCGCTGCGCCGGCCTCGTCACCTGCCGCCAGCGCCCGGGCACCGCCAGCGGCGTGATCTTCGTGACGCTGGAAGACGAAACCGGCAATGCCAATGTCGTCGTGTTCAACGATCTGGCGTCCCGCCAGCGCCGACTTTTGCTCGGCAGCCGGCTATTGGGCGTGGCCGGCCAGTTGCAGGTCGAGGGGGCGGGCGAGCATGCGGTGGTGCATCTGGTCGCCAAGCGCCTGTTCGACCACAGCGAGCTGCTCGGCACGCTGCTGACGCGCAGCCGGGATTTTCATTGAGCCAAAGCACGTTACGCGTTTCCTGCCACTTCAGCCCAGTCGTGCGGCTTCTGCGGCAATGTGGCCGGCGAGCGCGGTAACAAAGGTTTTGAGCCCGGTCATCTCCGACATTTCTCCGAACTCACCCTTGACGGCGTTGCGCTTTGATGTGATCAATCCGGCTGTTGTGTAAAGCTGCTCTTGTACCAGTTTCTGACACAGAAGATCGTAGCGTTCGAGGTAAGACGCGTTCTTGAACTCCGCAAAGATCGGGAAATGCGGCGAACTGTCCTTGACTGGCGATCTGGATTTCGGATCATCCTCGACCATCATCAACCAGCCGACAAAAGGACGCGGTTGTTTGCCAAAAGCCTCTTCACGGTATGCCGTCCAGAGGTCGTGTGCGGTGCCAATGGCTTCTTCGGTCCGATTATTGAAGTTGTTGCCGAACGATGGCCCGACCTGACTCTTCAGTTCGATCGCGGCGATCAGGATTCCCTTGTGAATGACCAGCAGGTCCCAGAGCTTGGTAGGTCGGAAATAGCCTGGCAAGGTCAGTACCGCTCGCCGCTGCAGAATCTGCGCATGCGCCAGCCCATTGGCGCGCACAATATCGATCACCAGTGCAATGAAGCCATTCATGTTCTTTCCGCTTGTGACCCCTGCCCGCTCGCCCTGATCGGCCTTGCCGGATGCCATCTGTTTCCGCGTGGCGGCTTTTCGTTGTTTCCAGAATGCCCTTACCGCGTTGCGGGCCTGCTGTTCAAAATCGACAAGATCGAGAGCCATTTAAATTCCATTGCCTCCAAGGCAGGATCTTTCCTCGCGGTTAAGGTCGTAAAGCTTGAAAACCGCCTGGTTGCACGCAGCAAGGTCGCGTTTGACGGCCGCCTCGATCAACTCTTCTCGTAGCGACTCGGAAACACAGCGCCAGAACGGCAGACGCAGGCGCCTGAGGTACTGTGCCTGGAATCGCAGGAAACCACCCCGCATCTTCGTCGAATAGGTGGCGACGAAAAGCCGGGTTATTGCTGAAAGCATCACCGCCTGAAGAGCCCGCAAATTCCACTCTTCAGAGGTAATGAAGTAAAGATTGTGATGCGGGTAAAGCGTGCCGCCCTCGAAAACGATATGCGCCTCGCCCTTTATGTCCGGGATCAGAAGTTTTTGCCTGCTGGCGAGAGTTGGTGTGATTCTGTCAATGGTGCGAAACCAGCTGTCAGGCGATTTTTTGGCACAGTGGCGCCCTGCGATGATGTCCCGTCGCGCGTCAAGGTAGCGGCGCAGGCGAGGGTAATCCCGCAGGTCGACCAGGCCGCCGTTCTCGGAAAAAGGATTGATGACCCCTTGTCCACGCCAATTCACTTCGCCGGATGCTATGTCTCGGGTGGTTACCAAGGGCAGCTTGCGATCCGATTCAACGTCGAGGCTATCGAAATCACCGATGAACGCTTTGTCCGCCCCTGTCGCAACGCCAATTCCTACATTGCAACCCGCTTCCTGCAAGCTTGGAAACTGCCGCTCAAGCCTGCGGATGAGCGCCATCTGGTCAGCGGATTCAATCAGCCATGGTTCCGCGCCATCGGTAACGTCCACCAGTTCCCGAACGGCCGTGCAGTCTTTGGGTAGTTCGGGGGCGCACATGGTTGCCGCCAGTTTGCTCAGGGTCGCAAGGTCAATTGTCGGGCGATGTGCAATACGGGTCATTCCCGGAGCTTCCCGGCTGATAATCGTAATGGCTGGATAGGCAATAACATTGGAACGGAAGGCCGGGGTGCCGACCATGTCTATATGGATCTTGAGGTGAAACTGTTCGGCAACCAGCTTGCGTAGAGGTCCGCCATAGCGGTTCTTCATCCAGCGATCAGCGCAGATAAAGCCCAGGCTACCTCCGGTAAGTAGCACCGACAGCGATCGTTCGATGAACGGGACATACAAGTCAGCACGGTCATACATGGTCGGATAGCAGCCTCTGTATGCCTCCAGAAGTGCTGCAGGAATCAATTCCTGGCGTACGTAAGGCGGATTTCCGACAACGAAATCGAATTGTCCATCCAACTGCGTCAAAAGGAAATCGTCATGGATAAGCCATTGATCGACGAGCGCGCGCGCCATGTCCGATGTCCAGCCATCGCTCTCAAGCAGAGCAAGCAATTTGGCACGAGTGCTACTGAAGGTGGCGTGATGCAACTCGACTGCTCGAATCGAATCGCTCAATTTTTCCAGCGACATGCTGTCGGGTGAGTGCGCACGCCACGAGCGCAATAGACGTTTCGCCGCCGGCAGCAGAAAGTCACCGCCACCAAACGAGGGTTCCAGGAGTCGTTGACGGTGCAGTGGCTTGTCCTCCGTATAGCCGACCAGATCGAGAATGAATTCGACGACTTCAACGCGAGTGAAAACAGCACCCCGGGACTCGACCCCGGATGCTGAAGATAGTTTTTCGATTGCGGCAGCGATGCTGGCGGAATGAGGCCTGCTCAATCCGCCTTCCAAATCAAGTGCAAGTTGTCTGGACGCCACCTTCAAAGCCCTCAAGAGATAGCCAGGAAACTCAATTTCTTCGTCTGCCGACATGCGCCGAACTGCGATTCGAGGCAGCGAGTTCCATTATGCCTGTCACCGACTGTCTCGGTTGCCGTGAGTCGCCCTGATCAATACTCTGATCGCCGTCGTCACCTGCGCTGCTGTGGAAGCCGGGATAAAGGCAGGGCTGTCAATGTCCAGCGTTCGGCACGCTGCTGACGCACAGCCGGGATTTTCATTAGACTTGAAGCGTGGAACGCATCGCCTTTGACGCCGCCGACGGCTGGCCACTCGTCGCTTACCGCTTCGACCCGCACGGCCCGCCGCGCGGGCAGGTCGTGATCGCCGCGGCGATGGCCGTGGCGCAATCCTTCTACGCCCCCTTTGCCCGCTGGCTGGCAAAGCGCGGTTACGCCACCTGGACCTTCGACTATCGCGGCATCGGCGAATCGCGCCGCGGGTCGATGCGTGGCGTCCGTGCCGATCTTTCCGACTGGCTGCTCAAGGATTATTCCGCGCTGCTGGCGAAGCTCGCCAGCGAACAGCCGGCGACGCCGCTGTTCGTCGTCGGCCACAGCTTCGGCGGCCAGGTCGCACCCCTGCTGCCCCTGCGCGAGCGGCTCGCCGGGCTGGTGAACATTGCCGTCGGCAGCGGTTCGACGCGCCACCTGCAGCCGCGCATGAAGCGCTCCGCGCCCTTCATGTGGCACGTCATGGCACCGGCCCTGTGCCCCGTGTTCGGCTATTTCCCTGGCGCCAGGATCGGCGTCATCGGCGACCTGCCGACCGGCGCCATGATGCAGTGGCGGCGCTGGTGCCTGACGCCTGACTACCTGCTGAGCGGCGAGCCCGGCGCGCGAGAGGCCTATGCCACGGCAAGCTATCCGGTGCTGGCGCTGACCTTCGCCGACGACGAACTGCTGCACGAATCCGGCTCGCGCCTGATCCATGGCGCCTACCGCCAGCCGGGCGTGGACTACCGCGTGATCGACCCGGCATCGCTCGGCCTGGCGCGCATCGGCCACTTCGGCTTCTTCAAGCCGCCCGGCGAGGCCCGCCTGTGGCCGCTGGTGGCCGAGTGGCTGGACCATGCCGCCGGCATTGCGCGCCGCGCCGGCACATGAAAGTCGGCGCTGGCGATACGGCGATGGACGATAAGCCAGACGCCCCTTCCTGCGCGCGCAATCGCGAGCCCATCCTCGCCGTGCTGCGCGTGCATTTCGCCGACCGTCGGCGCGTGCTGGAGATCGGCAGCGGTACCGGCCAGCATGCGATCTTTTTCGCCGCTGCCCTGGCGCATCTGGAATGGCAGACCTCGGATCGCGCCGAACACCTGCCGGGCATCCGTGCCTGGCTGGCCGAGGCGGGCCTGGCCAACACGCCGCCGCCGCTGGAACTCGATGTCGCCGGCGCCTGGCCGGCCACGCGCCACGACGCCGTGTTTTCCGCCAACACGCTGCACATCATGCACTGGCACGAGGTCGAGATCCTGTTCGCGCGCCTGCCGCAGGTGCTCGCCGCGGGTGGCCGGCTGGCGATCTACGGCCCCTTCAACCAGGGGGGCCGTTTCAGCAGCGAGAGCAATGCCGCCTTCGATGCCTGGCTCAAGGCACGCGGCGCGCACCAGGGGATCCGCGATATCGAGGCGGTCGATGCCCTGGCGGCCGGCGCCGGGCTGGGCCTGGTGGAGAATCGCGCCATGCCGTCGAACAACCGGCTGGTGGTCTGGCAACACGGCAGGCCGCCGGCGCCGGCAGCCTGATCAGTCGAGGGCCTGCCGCAGATCGGCGATGGTGCCGCGCAGTTTGGCGACCAGCACGACGCAGGCGGCATCTATCTCGGCGGCCGTGCCGTCCTTGAGGATCAGCGCATGCGCCGTCTTCGAGGCATCGGCCAGCTGCATGGCGCCGACGCTGCCGGCGGAACCCTTGAGCGTGTGCGTCAGGCTCTTCAGCGTGGCCAGGTCGCCGGCGACGCGGGCCTCGTCGATGCGCGCGATGTCCTTGGCATGGGTCTCGGCGAACAGGGCAAGGATGCGCGAATAGGTGCGCACGTCACCGCGCACCACATCGAGCCCGCGCTCGAAATCGAGGCCGGGCACGGCTTGCAGGCGCTGGCGCCATTCCTCGGCATCGCGCCTGGGCAGCGTGGGGATCGCCGGCATGCCGCTGCCGGCGGCTCGCGCCGGTGGCTCGGCGACCACTGGCGCCGCGGCGGGGGCGGGGGCCGGGGCCGGCGCCTCGCTTACGGCCGGCGCGGGCGCGGCGGCCTGGCTTGCCTCGGTGCGCTCCAGCCACTCCAGCAGGGCGGCATAGAGGTCGTCGGGTTCCACCGGTTTGGCGACGAAGGCATTCATGCCGGCGGCAAGGCAGGCCTGCCGGTTCTCCTCGAAGACATTGGCGGTCAGCGCCAGGATCGGCACGTCGCGGTAGCCGGGCAGGGTACGGATCGCACGCGTCGCCTCCAGGCCATCCAGGCGCGGCATCTGCACGTCCATCAGGATCAGGCGATAACGGAAGACGGTGGCCTTGTCGAGCGCCTCGCGGCCGTCGACGGCGATGTCCATGTCGAAGCCGGCCGCGTAGAGCAGTTCGAGGGCCACCTCGCGATTGATCGCGTTGTCTTCCACCAGCAGCACCTTGGCGCCGCCGAAACGCTGCCGCAGTTCGGCGTCGGCCGAGCCGGCCGGCAGCGCATCCTCGGCCGGCATGACGCCGTGGCCCCGCTGCAGGCGCGCGGTGAACCAGAAGCGGCTACCGCGACCGGGCCGGCTCTCGACGCCGACCTCGCCATCCATCAGCTCGGCGAGATGGCGGTTGATCGCCAGGCCGAGCCCGGTGCCGCCGTAGCGGCGCGTATCCGAGCCGTCGATCTGGGCAAAGGCATGGAACAGGTGCGGAATCTCGGCGCTGTCGACGCCGATGCCGTTGTCCTCGACGTCGAAGCGCAGGAGCAGTGAATCGCGGCGCTCGTCGAGTACCACCACGCGCAGCAGGATGCGGCCGTTCTCGGAAAACTTGATGGCATTGGCAACGTAGTTGTAGAGCGCCTGGCGCAGGCGCAGGGGGTCACCGCGCAGCCACGCCGGGGCCTCGCCGGGATCGATGTCGAGGACCAGGCCGCGCCCCTGCGCATCGGCATGGGTTTGCGAACGCACCTGGTCGAGGATGGCGCCAAGGGCAAAGTCGCGCTGGTCGAGCACCAGGGTATCGGACTCGACATTGGATATGTCGAGGATGTCGCTGATCACGCCGAGCAGGTGGTTGGCGGCGGCGTCCACCTTGCCCAGGCGATCGGTTTCCTCCGGCGTGCGCGCGTCGCGGCGCAGCAGGTGGGTCAGGCCGACGATGGCGTTCATCGGCGTGCGGATCTCGTGGCTGATGTTGGCCAGGAAGCGGTTGCGCGCCAGGCAGGCCTTTTCCGCCAGTTCCTTCGCGGCCTTCAGCTCGGCGGTGCGCACGATGACCTGGTCTTCCAGCTGGTCGCGGTGGCGGCCGAGTTCTTCGCGGCTGGCGGCGAGTGCGGCGCTCCGCTCTTCGATCTGCGCCGCCATGTGGTTGAAGTCGCTGGCAAGCTGTCCGATTTCATCCTCGCCGCCAGTCTCCAGACGGGTTCCGGCGTCGCCCGCTGCCAGGCGGTGCGTGCCATGCGTGACGGCCTTCAGGCGCCCCAGAATCAGGCGGTCGACCAGCAGGCCGAAGGCGAGAAACACCAGGACATACACCGGCAGCATCCAGGCCAGCCGGTCGCGCCAGCGCGAGAAGACGCGTGTTGCATAGCGGGTGGCCGGCAGCTTGACGCTGATCAGGCCGCGCACCTCGCCGGCGCGAAACGGCGGGCTGGCGGTGGCGTGGCAATCAAGGCAGGCGGTTTCGACGCGCAGCGGCAGGCTGTACTGCAACACGGCGCCGGCCCTGGGATCGTCGACGTGCTGCAGGTGTTCCGCCTGGCCGGGGTTGCCGCGCAGCCACTTGAGGGCATCGAGTTCGGCGCGGTCGGCCTGGTTCTCCGCATTGCGCGGGTTTTCGGCGACGTTGCGAAAGCGGATGTCCTCGCCGAGATTGCGTGCGAACTCGCGCGAGATGCCGGCCAGCGCCAGTTCCGGAACAAAGGCTCCGGCCGGGTCGCTGGCCTGCCGGCCGTGGAAGACGCGATGCGTGGCCAGCAGCATGCGGCCTACGGTGCGCGCGTCCTGGAGCTGCTCCGCTTGCTGCTCCGCGGCGAGGTGCCGGTATTCCATGCCGAGGTCGGCTGCGGAAACCACTGCCATCAGCGCGGCCAGGGCGCCCCAGAGCTTGGCGCGCAGCTTCATCGGACGGATTGGACGCTGGGCGGCATCAGTGCAGGTTCTTGCCGGAGGCGTAGGTGGCGCCGTCGTCGATCACCAGACGGTTGGCCTGGATGTCGGCCAGCGCCGTGATTGCCGCACTTGTGAACGAGCGCCGGTTATAAGAATTCATTTGGCTACGTCCATTGTTCTCTTAGTGGGGAGTGCCCGGCGGATTTTGGTATCTGCATGCGCAATGGTAGCTCTACTCTGATGGCAAACTCACAATCCAAAGGAGGGCTATGGCACGTACTAGCGGTCGTCCCGTGGATCCATGATTGGAGTGTCGTCGGTGACTTGCCGCCGAATGCGCCTCAGTTCGTCAAGTCTCGATAGAAAAACCTCAATCAGGGTTGGATCAAACTGTGTACCGGCGCCGGTGCGGAGCAGCTCAATCGCCGCCGATTCGTCCCATGGCCGCTTGTAGGGGCGTGGGGAGAGCAGCGCATCCCAGACGTCGGCGACCGCTACGATGCGCGCAGACAGCGGGATATCTTCGCCGGCAATTCGTGTCGGATACCCGGCACCATCGAAGCGTTCGTGGTGATACCTGGCAATGTCGGCGGCCATCAGCATGGCCTCTGACGTGGAGTCCCGCAGCATGTCGTAGCCGATCTCGGGATGTGTTCGCATGATCCGTAGCTCGCTTTCCGTAAGCCGGCGCGGCGCCAGCAGCACGTCGTCCGGGATTCCGATCTTGCCGATATCGTGGAGTGGCGCGGCCATAGCGATGACGCGCTCCTCAAGTTCACCAAATCCGATCTCTCGCGCCAGTAGGGCAGCGTAGCGGGACATGCGCAGCAGATGCGCGCCCGTGTCGGTATCGCGTTTTTCGGCGGCGCCTGCAAGCCTCTGCAGCATCTCCATCGATCGGTTTTGCAGGTCTTGTGTAACCTCTGTGACCCGTTGCTCGAGAATCTTAGCGTGACGTCGTGTTTCGATCTGGAAGCCGCGCATCTTGAGCAGATTGCGGCACCTGGCCTGGCATTCACGATGGTTAATCGGCCGTGTCAGAAAGTCGGCGGCACCGGCGTCGAGCGCGGCATAGCGTAACTCGAGGTCGTCCATGGCCGTCACCATCACAATGGGCAGATCCTGCAAATGCGCCATGCGCCGCAGTTCGTTGATGACTCCGATCCCATCGAGGTCTGGCATCGAAAAGTCGGTGACCACAAGGTCAAGCGGCTGGGCGGAGGCGTACGCCACGGCGTCCAGTGGCCGTGTAAATGTGATCACCTCGATCTCTGGCGAGATCGCGGACAGGATCTCCGCCACCAGGAGCACGTTGGAAGTCTGGTCGTCGACGACGAGAACGCGTTGGCGCATGTTTAAGAAAAGGGTAACGGTCCGCGAAGGATAGTGCATCCGGCAGTGAAGTGGCGAAGACCCGCAAAAGCGCTCTATTCCACCGTGCGATTCCCGAGAAATGGTGGATCATCACAGGCGCATGGTCAATCCGTCCTCACAAAGCCATCCGCATCATTTTCCGAGCCCATCCCCGGAGCTTCGTCGGGTGCTCCTCACCCAAGCAAAGCTGCGCGCCATCATGGGTATTCCGATGACGGCAGTTTGGGTGTGGCTGCACTACGCGACCGAGCAGAAGCTTCAATGGGCCGACATCGGAATTGCGCTTTACTGCCTATATGCAGGCATGACCTGGGTGGTGGCGTGCTGGATTCCTGAGCGCTATTTCACTTTCGCCCTTTTCAGCACCGCTGTAGCCGATGCGGCCGTTCTCATTTGTTGGCTGCCGCTGATGGAGGACGCCGCCGGCTTCATAGTCGCGTTGGCGCTATTTACCGGCCTTGGCTATGGCCTGCGAACAGGTGACAAGTGGATAATGGCGGTCAATCAGGGCGTCACGCTGCTCGGGTACCTGCTGGTCGTGGCCCTGAATCCGGAGTGGCTGAAACATCCGGTCCGCGCCCTTTCGTTCGCTGTTCCGCTCATCATCGTGCCGCTTTATGTCGGCCTGTTGCTCGATAGGCTTCATGCGGCTAGGCAGCGGGCCGAGGACGAGAGTCTGGCCAAGTCAGACATGCTCGCGAAGGTGTCGCACGAGTTGAAGACGCCGCTCGGCGGCATTGTTTCAGCCGCTGACCTCATCTACATGGAGGCACCTACCGCCACTCAGGGACGTCTCGCGAACACGATCATGGCCCTGGCCAAGCACTTGCAGGACGATATTGCCGATCTCCTTGATCAGGCGAAGCACTCGGCAAAGGCGTTGATTCTCACGCCCGGCGTATGCGATATCCGCGAGTTAGTGGCAACGGTCGAAGCGGCGGTTGGTGCCAGGGCACGCGAGAAGCATCTGGACCTGCAGGTGATCATTGATCCGCGACTTGACTCCGCCAGCATTGCCGACGCGCATTACCTTGGCCGGGCTCTCCTTAATCTCACCAGCAACGCCGTCAAGTTCACCGAGATCGGGCAGGTGATACTCCGGGTCATGGTTCTTGATGCGACCGCAGACAGGTTCTACCTGCGTTTCTCGGTCGAAGACACCGGGATCGGGATTGCACCTGGGGATATGGAGAGGATCTTCGCGCCCTTCGTCCAACTTGACTCGGGGCCAGCGCGCCGGTTCGAAGGTACCGGCCTGGGACTGTCGATCTGCAAGGATGTGGTCGAGCTCATGGGAGGGCAACTGCGGGTTTCAAGCGTTCCCGGGCGGGGATCCCGGTTCTGGTTCGACGTCCATTTCCCGCGTGCTGAGAAATCATCTGCCGCCATCGGGCCGTTAGCGGCAGAGCCGCGGCCGGTAGTGACCTCGAGACGTATTTTAGTCGTCGACGACAACGTCACCAATCTCCATCTGCTTCGCGAAATACTCGTGCAGGATGGACATGAAGTGGATGTGGCCGAGACCGGACATGCAGCCCTCAACTTTTTGACGGTGGCGGATCCTCAGCCCGATGTGGTGTTCCTCGACGTCAATCTTGGGGATCTCGATGGGGCCGAGGTGCTACAGGTTTACCACTTCGGGGTACGCGATCCCGCTCCGGTTTTCTTCCTGACGGCTGATACCTCGCCGGCTTCAATGGCACGCCTGCGCGAGACCTCCGCCAAGGGGGTGATCGGCAAGCCGGTGCGGCTGGCCGAGATTCGTGAAGTGCTGGCTAGGACGCTCCCTGCGAGCGAGTCCGGGCAGGGGGTAGGTGGCTTGCGCGCCGTTCCGGTTCTTTACATAGATGCGGAGGTGCTGGGCGAGGTGGCGACCATCAGCAAGCGCCCGGAGTTTTTGGCGGAGATGGTGGATCGTGCCGTAATGGACATCGAGCGGACAACGGCGGCACTGGTTACGGCGCTGACGGACGGCCAGTGGGAGGATGCTCGCAAGCAAGCGCACGCGCTGAAAGGAGTGGCGCACCAGATGGGCGCGTTCCGCCTAAACCGAACTTTGGTCTGCCGGCCCGAAGAATTTTATTGTCTTCATGAGGTTGCTTGCTTGCGGTGGGGTAGCTACTGGGTACGCGGGAGGGGGACTCCAAGCAACCTG
>Ga0172373_10007846_pt1 | contig 13698 bp, 15 predicted proteins | sample Lak10m_2_FD_114546 | JGI IMG/M metagenome (GOLD analysis project Ga0172373, IMG submission 114546) | Freshwater microbial communities from Kabuno Bay, South-Kivu, Congo - kab_092012_10m | ecosystem: Environmental > Aquatic > Freshwater > Lake | place: Democratic Republic of the Congo... | reverse complement strand
GTCCAGGAAGTCGCGCTGCGCGTCGTCCAGCCTGGAATCCTGCATCAGGTGCGTCAACCCGAGGATGGCGTTCATCGGGGTGCGGATCTCATGGCTCATGTTGGCGAGGAAGCGGCTCTTGGCCCGGCTGGCATCCTCTGCCGCCGCTTTCGCCTCGTTCAGTTCGGCGGTGCGCTGCGCGACGCGCGTCTCGAGGCGCCCGGCCTCGGCGCGCAAATCCTCGGTGAGCTGTCGCAGGTGGCGGTTGACGATCAGCGCCAGCAGCGAGGTCACGATCAGCACCGAGGTATAGAGCTGGATCAGCACCAGCGATTCGGTCGGGGAAGCGCTGACGAAGGGACCGCGGCCGTGCGTGGTACCCCAGATCACGATGGTGATGATCACCGCGTTGAGCAGGCTGCAGCTGGCCGGCCCGAAACGGAACGCGCACCACAACAGCGTCGGCAGCAGCACGAACGCCAGCGGCGCGCTGGAGAGGGCGAACGCGTCGCTGAAAATACCGTGCGCGAGCAGGCCGGCGACACTCAGCAGCAGCACGAATTCGGCGAAGCGCCAGCCGCGCCACTCCTGCAGGTCCGGGCGGTGCCAGGCCAGCAGCAATGGCGCCATGATGAGGGTACCGCCCAGGTCGCCGATGCTCCAGTTCAGCATCACGCTGCCGAATGCAGCCAGCGGCACCGCGCCGCCCAGGACCAGCGAACTCGCGCCGATCAGCGCGTTCAGGCTGCTGCCGACGGCAGCCGCGGCAAAGAAGGTGAAGAAGTTGCGCACCGATCCGAGCGGGTCCTGCCCCTGCATCAGTCTCGGCGCCAGGTAGGCCACGACCGCGCCTTCCAGCACGTTGCCAACGGAAATCATCAGGTGGCCCCACCACTGGCCCGGCATGAACAGCATGCCGAGCAGGAATTCGCCGAGGAAAAAGCCGGGCAACGCCCCGTAGCCGAGCCGCAGCGACAGCACCATGACCAGGCCGGCCGGCAGCCAGAACGGCGAGGCGACGCCGCCGATGGTGCCCAGCGCCAGGCAGATTTTGCCCAGCGCCACGTAGGCCGCCACGGTCAGCGCCCAGATCGGCAGCCAGCGGCCCCATTGAAAGGATGTCAGACTTGGCACGTCCATTCCCGCCGGCAGGAGTTCCGCCGGATTGTTGAAATGATGTTGTCCCGCATTTCCGGCCAGTATACATGTCACCCTTGTTAAATCAGGTAAATTCCGGCCCCCGGCCCTATGCCGTGGCCGGCGGCTTGGCTAACATGGCGGCACCATGACGGATTCCGGAATCAAACTGCTGCTCGTCGATGACGACGCCGAACTGGCCGGCATGCTGCGGGATTACCTGCAGCAGGAAGGTTATGCGGTCGACATGGCGCACGACGGCGAACAGGGTGCGGCGGCGGCGCTGAGCGGCAACTACGCGCTGGCGGTGCTCGACGTGATGATGCCGCGCGTCAGCGGCATCGAGGCCCTGCGCCGCATCCGCGCCGGCAGCCGGTTGCCGGTGATCATGCTCACCGCGCGCGGCGACGACATGGACCGCATCCTCGGCCTGGAACTGGGCGCCGACGACTACGTGCCCAAGCCCTGCACCCCGCGCGAACTGCTGGCCCGCATCCGCGCCATCCTGCGTCGCACAGAAACGCGGCAGGACGCACCCGACATCATCAACGTGCCGCCGCTGACCATGCACCCCGCCCGGCGACGTGCCGAATGGAACGGCGATGCGCTGGACCTGACCAGCACCGAATACAACCTGCTGGAAGTGCTGGCGCGCCACGCCGGCGAACCGGTGAGCAAGCAGGAGTTGTCGCAGCAAGCGCTGGGCCGGCCGCTGGGACGCTTCGACCGCAGCATCGACGTGCACATGAGCAGCATCCGCCACAAGCTGGGCCAGACGCAGGACGGCCGCTCCTATATCCAGACGGTCTACCGCCTGGGCTACCAGTTCATCCAGGCCTGACGCGCATGGGCCGCCTGTTCTGGAAATTCTTCATCTTCATCTGGCTGGTGCAGATGGCGGGCATGATCGCCGTCGGCACCGCCTTCTGGATGAAGCGCGAAGCGGAAATCCAGCAGCTCGAGCAGTTCCAGGCCGCCGGGCGCGAACCGCCGCCGCGACTGCTGCGCCACCTCGACCGCCCGCGCGGACCCCGCATCCCGCTGCTGCCTCTGACCGGCACCCTGATCGCCAGCCTGGTCGCCGCCGCATTGCTGGCCCGCTATTTCTCGCGACCGATCCGCCAGCTGCGCGACGCCTTCGACGCAGCCGCGGCCGGCAACCTGCAGGTACGCATCGGCGCCCGCATGGGCCGCCGCCGCGACGAGCTGGCCGACCTCGGCCACGATTTCGACCGCATGGCGGAACGCCTGGGCATCCTCATGGACAGCCAGCGCCGTCTGCTGCACGACGTCTCCCACGAACTGCGCTCGCCGCTGGCACGGCTGCAGGCCGCGATCGGGCTGGCGCACCAACAGCCGGAAAAGCTGCAGGCCACGCTGGAGCGCATCGAACTCGAAAGCGCGCGCATCGACAGCCTGGTCGGCGAACTGCTTACCCTGTCGCGCCTGGAAACCGGCCACGGCGGCCGCTTCGACACGGAGATCGACCTCGACGAACTGCTCGCCGAGATCATCGACAACGCCCGCTTCGAAGCCGAACTGCGCGGGCAGCAGGTGGACTATGATCGCGGCGCCGGCGGCCGCCTGCCGGGCAATCCGGAACTGCTGTACCGCGCCATCGAGAACGTCGTACGCAACGCGCTCAAGCACAGTCCGGAAAACGGCCTGATCACCCTGCGCAGCACGTTGTCCGGAAATGCGTTCCGGTTGTCCGTCCTCGATCAGGGTCCGGGCATCGACACACAGGAAATCGATCAAATTTTCCAGCCCTTCTTCCGCGGCAGCGGCGCCGGCCAGGCAGGTTACGGTCTCGGCCTCGCCATCGCCCGCCGCGCACTGGAAGCCCATCATGGCAGCATCTGCGCAACCAATCGCGACGGCGGCGGTCTGTGCGTGGAGATCACCCTGCCTCTCACCCTGGCTGCCTGAGCTTTAACTTCCTTTTACATGCGCTTAACGGCAACTGACTTCTCCCGGCAGCACACTGGCAGCGTGTCGATGACAAACGGTCCCGACACGGCAGGCGCGGGCCGACCGCGCCATCCCGTTCGCAAGGAGAATCTCATGTACAAGACCAACCCCCTGTTTACCGTGCTCGGCGCCGCCCTCCTGCTGCCCGCGCTGGCGCTGGCTTCCCCCGATGGTCCGGGCAGGCATCGCGGCCACGATATCGACGCCGGCCACGGTCCGGCCATGCAGGATGACGAAGCCGGCTGGCAGGACGAGCGCGGCGGGTTTGCCCCCGGCCTGCGCGGACTCGACCTCAGCGACGCGCAGCGCGACCGCCTGTTCGACATCCGCCACCAGCAGGCCCCGGCCGTCCACGCCCAGATGACCACGTTGCGTCAGGCCCGTCAGGCCCTGCGCGCACTCGGCGATGCCGAACGCTTCGACGAAGCGCAAGCCCGGGCGCTGACCCGCAAGATCGCCGACGCGACTGCCGCCCTTGCCCTGCTGCGCGCCCAGGAAACGCATCGCATCCGGGCGGTGCTGACGCCCGATCAACGGGCCCAGCTGGATGCGCGTCGCGACGCAAAACAGCATTGCCTCATGCGCGACAACGCGGAAAGCACGCGCCCGGGCCGCCGCGCCTGAGCGCGGACCCGAGCAGATCGGCTAAGATACCGCGATGCCTATCCCCGCCGCACAAAGCAGCCGTCCTCCGCAGCGCTGGCGCCGGCTCGTCGCCATGACGCTGCTGGCCAGCCTGCTCGGCGGCTGCTTCAAGCTGGGGCCGGATTACGTCAAGCCGGACACGACGCTGCCCGACCAATGGGCGGCATCGCACGGCACCGGCGAGCGCGAGGACCTCGCCGCGTGGTGGCAGAAGCTCGAGGATCCGCTGCTGAGCGAACTGGTCGACGCGGCGCTGCGCAACAATCCCGACATCCGCAGCGCGCAGGCCGCCCTGCGCCAGGCCCGCGCCCAGCGCGACCTGGCTGCCGCCAACCGCTTGCCGACGGTCACCGGCGGCTTCACCAACAGCCGCAGCCGCTCGGATGGCCGCTCGACGCAGCATTTCTACGATGCCGGCTTCGACGCCAGCTGGGAGCCGGACGTGTTCGGCGCCCAAAGCCGCGACCTCGAGGCCGCCGGCGCCGATCTCGCCGCCAGCCAGGCCGACCTCCACGCCACCCAGGTTTCGCTCGCCGCGGAAGTGGCGCGCAACTATATCGAGATGCGCAACGCACAAATTCGTTTGCGCATCGTGCGCGACAACCTGGCCACGCAGAGCGAAACCCTGCAGATCGCCGACTGGCGCCAGCAGGCCGGGCTGACCACGGTGCTGGACGTCGAACAGGCGCGCACCAACGTTGAGCAGACGCGCGCCGCCATTCCCGCGCTGGAAACCGCGCAAGCCACGGCCGCCCACCGCCTCGGGGTGCTGCTCGGCGAAGGGCCGGCCGCCCTGCAGGAACGCCTCGCCGCGATCACGCCGTTGCCGGCATTGCCGGACGCGGTGGCCACCGGCATCCCCGCCGACACCTTGCGCCAGCGCCCGGACGTGCAGGCCGCCGAACGCCGGCTCGCCGCCGAAACCGCGCGCATCGGCAGCGCGGAGGCCGAGCGCTATCCGAGCTTCAACCTGAGCGGCAGCTTCGGCTGGCAATCGGCCGCGCTCGACCGCCTGGGCAGCGCCGGCACCGTCGCCAGTTCGCTGGCGCTCGGCATGCTGGTCACCCTGTTCGACGGCGGGCGCATCAGCAACCGCATCGAGATCCAGAACGCGGTGCAGGAACAGGCGCTGGCCGCCTACGAGAAATCGGTCCTGACGGCGCTGGAAGACGTCGAGAACGCGCTGGTGGCGTATGCCAACAACCGCCAGCGCCAGGTCACCCTGCGCGACGCCGCGACGTCCGCGCGCAATGCCGCCGCCCTGGCCCGCCAGTTGTATGAAAGCGGCAACGCCGATTTCCAGAAAGTGCTGGACGCCGAACGCAGCCGGCTGGATGTCGAGGAAGCGCTGGCCAACGCCGAAGCACTCGGCGTCACCGCCCTGATCCAGCTCTACAAGGCGCTGGGAGGCGGCTGGCAGGACACCGCGGAAAACGCACCCGACGAACCATCAGAAAGCCATCCCTCATGAACGCCGCATCCGAAGATCCCTTGCTCGCCGGTATCGCCAGCCCCGCCGCCGAACGCCGGCGCCGCCTGCTGCGACGTCTGGTCATCGCAGCCCTGCTCGCCCTCGCCGGCCTCGCCGCCTGGTTCTGGCTGATGCAGCCCAAGGCCGATGCCACCCGCTACGTGACTGAAGAAGTGAACCGCCAGCGCCTGGTCGTCACCGTATCCGCCACCGGCAACCTGCAACCCACCAACCAGGTCGATCTGGGCAGCGAACTGTCAGGCACCATCGACAAGGTGCTGGTCGAGGAGAACGACCGCGTCAGAAAGGGCCAGGTGCTAGCCCGGCTCGATCTGTCGAAGATCAACGACCAGGTCGCCAAATCGCGCGCCAGCGTCAACGCCGCCGATGCCGGCGTCGCCCAGGCCCGCGCCACGGTCGCGGAAGCCCGCGCCAACCTGGCCAGGCTGCGCCATGTCGCCCAGCTTTCCGGCGGCAAGGTGCCGTCAAAAACCGAAATGCAGGCAGCCGAGGCCAGCGTGCTGCGCGCAGAGGCGGCCGAAAACAGCGCGCTCGCCGCAGTCAGGGAAACCAAGGCGGTGCTCAACTCGGACGTCACCAACATTTCCAAGGGCACGATCCGCTCGCCGATCGACGGCATCGTGCTTTCACGGAAGGTGGAACCGGGGCAGACCGTGGCCGCCTCGCTGCAGGCGCCGGTGCTGTTCACCATCGCCGAGGACCTCGCGCAGATGGAATTGCAGGTCGATGTCGACGAAGCCGATGTCGGCATGGTCAAGCCCGGCCAGCCCGCCTATTTCACCGTCGACGCCTGGCCCGGCCGCCAGTATCCTGCCACGCTCACCCGCGTCGGCTTCGGTTCCCAGACCAAGGACGGCGTCGTCTCCTACAAGACCATCCTGCTGGTCAGCAACGACGATCTCAGCCTGCGTCCGGGCATGACCGCCACCGCCGAAATAACTACTTCGGCGCGCGATGACGTGCTCACCGTTCCGGATGCCGCCCTGCGCTTCTCCCCGCCGGTCGAGAACGCGCAGCAGAAGGAAACCAGCTTCGTTTCCAGCCTGCTGCCACGGCCGCCCCGCACCTCCGCGCAAAGAAAATCCGACGCCAACGGCAAAGGCCCCAAGGTCTGGGTATTGCGCGACAACCGGCCGTTCGCGGTGCCGGTGCAAACCGGCCTCGGCAACGGCCAGCGCACCGAAATCGTTTCCGGCGAACTCAGGCCGGGCGACCGCGTCATCACCGAAATCGAGAAACCCGCCAAAAAATGAACGACGCAGCAGCCGGCGCTGAGGCCGCTCCGGACAACGGGGCGCTGATACGGATGCGCGGCATCACCAAGACCTACGGCAGCGGCAACGCGGCTTTCCTGGCGTTGCGCGGCGTCGACATGGACATTCATGCAGGAGAATTCGTCGCGGTGATGGGCCCCAGCGGTTCCGGCAAATCGACCACGATGAACATCCTGGGCTGCTTGGACGTACCCTCCGGCGGCGAATTCCTGTTCCGCGGCGTGCACGTCGAAACCCTCTCGCGCAGCCAGCGCGCCCTGCTGCGACGGCATTACCTCGGCTTCGTGTTCCAGGGATTCAACCTGCTGTCGCGCACCTCGGCGCAAGAGAACGTCGAACTCCCGCTGCTCTATCGCGGCGCGCCGGCCCGCGAACGTCATGCCGCCGCCCGCGAAGCCCTTGCCGCCGTCGGCCTCGCCGGCTGGGAACATCACACCCCGGCGGAACTTTCCGGCGGTCAGCAGCAGCGCGTCGCCATCGCCCGCGCCATCGTCACCCGCCCGACGGTGCTGCTCGCCGATGAGCCGACCGGCAACCTCGACAGCCAGCGCGGCCACGAGATCATGCAGTTGCTGGTGCAGATGAACCGCGAACAGGGGCTCACCATCCTGATGGTCACGCACGAAGCGGACATGGCCGCCTACGCCAGCCGCGTGGTCCACTTCCTTGACGGCCAGGTAGCGCAGGACATCCGCAACGGGGAGGCGCACTGATGGGCTGGAACACGCTGCTGCTCGCCCTGCGCGCCATCCGGCGCAACCTGCTGCGCTCGTTCCTCACCACGCTGGGCATCGTCATCGGCGTCGCCTCGGTGGTGACACTGGTCACGCTCGGCGACGGCGCCACGCTGATGGTGTCGGAACAAATATCCAGCCTAGGCAGCAACCTCCTCACGGTGCGTCCCGGCCAGCGCATGGGTCCGGGTTCCGGCGGCTCCGGCGCGCCGGCCCTCGACATCGACGACGCCACGGCCATCCGCAGCCAGATCGGCGGCCTTGCGGCGGTCGCCCCCACCGCCAGCAAGACCGTCACGCTGGTCGCCGGCGCCGAAAACTGGTCCGCCAGCATCACCGGCACCACCAACGCCTGGTTCGTCGCCGGCAACTGGCGCATGGCCTCCGGCCGCACTTTCACCGACAGCGAGGAACGCGCCGGCAAGGCGGTCTGCGTCATCGGCGAAACGGTGCGCCAGCAGCTGTTCGGCAACCAGAACCCGGTCAGCAGCGAGATTCGCGTCAAGCAGTTTTCCTGCGAGGTGATCGGCCTGCTGGCTTCCAAGGGCCAGGGCGCGATGGGCATGGACCAGGACGACGTCGTGGTGATGCCGATACGCACCGTGCATCGCCGCCTCACCGCCAACCAGGACGTGCGCTCCATCCTGGTCTCGGTGAAGGACGCCGAGCGTATTTCGCAGGTGATGGAACAGATCAAGCTGCTGATGCGCGAGCGCCGCAACATCGACGCCAGCGAAGTCGATAACTTCAACGTGTTCGATACCCGCCAGATCGCGGAAACCCTGTCCGGCACCATCGGCACCATCACCACCCTGCTCGGCGCCGTCGCCGCCGTCAGCCTGCTGGTGGGCGGCATCGGCATCATGAACATCATGCTGGTGTCGGTCACCGAACGCACCCGCGAAATCGGCATCCGCCTCGCCATCGGCGCGCTGGAGCACGAAGTGCTGCTGCAATTCTTCACCGAGGCCGTGGTGCTCTCCGCGCTCGGCGGGCTGGTAGGCATCAGCCTCGCCGCCGGCGCCTGCCTGGTGCTTTCCGAGGTGCTCAGCATTCCCTACCTGTTCAACCCCGGCATCAACTTGCTCGCTTTCGGATTTTCCGCGGCCATCGGCGTCATCTTCGGCTTCATGCCGGCGCGGCGTGCGGCGCAACTCGACCCCATCGAAGCCCTGCGTCACGAATAAGTCTTGCAGCCAACCCGGCAGACTTGCCAGGTTCCAGAGGCCCCAAGGCTACAGACAATCACTCCCCGCGCCATCCGGCCATTCACACAGCGGGGAATTCTATGTCTTTTGTAACTATTTTTCAGTTACAATTAAACCGGTTTCAGGGATTACATCATGTCCAGGCATGAGAAAACCCTGGCCAAGCTTCGCGCGAAACCGCCGGCAGCCGATCTCAAGTGGAGTGCGCTGAAAAGCCTGCTGCTGCACCTGGGGTTCGAACTGCTCAACGGCGACGGCTCCAGAAGGAAGTTTTATCACCGGGCAAAGGATCTGGTGATCATCTGCCACCAGCCGCACCCCTCGCCCGATGTCGACAAGGGCTGCGTCGCCGACGTGGCGGAACGCCTCAAACAGTATGGATTGATCGAATAATGGACATTCTGCGCTACAAGGAATACGAAGGGACTGCCGAGCTCGATATGGCGCGGATGGTATGCCGGGGCAAGATCCTGTTCATCGATGACCTGGTGACTTATGTCGCCGAGACCCCGGCCCGTTTGCAGCAGGAATTCGAGGCGGCCGTCGATGATTATCTGGCCACCTGCGCCGCGTTGGGGCGCCCGCCACAAAAACCGCTCAAGGGGCTCTTCAATGTGCGCGTGCCCGCCGCATTGCACCGTGCCGCTTCGCTGCGCGCGCTGAAGGACGAGACCACGCTCAACGAAGTGGTCGTGCGCGCCCTGGACGCCTACTTAAACAGCCAGGTCAACGTCAACCACACGGTGAACATCCGCGTCGAACAGACCACCGCCACGGCAACCCCCGGCAAGGGACTTGAATGGAGGACGGAACGTGTCTATCACTGAACCCCCGGAAACTGGAGCCCAGCCCTCCCCGTTGACGCTCAGGGAGCTTGCCGCCGTGCTGGTACGGCATTACGACCTGCATGAAGGTGAGTTCGACTTGCTGGTTGAATTCCAGATCGGCGTCGGCGCAGTCGGGCCGGATCCTGCCGCGCCCTCTCCCGGCGCCATGATAGGTGTTTCCAAAGTGGGCCTGATGCCGGCAAACGCCAAAGGCCCGACCACGGTCGATGCCGCACAGATCAACCCCAGAACGCAAATCCGCAGAAAAACCCGTTCAGGCGCGCAATAACTGCAGGCGTTTGGGAAGCACCCTGTTCTAGCGTAAAATGTCGGGTCCGAATTCAACCGAACCCGCACCATGGAACTTACCGCGCTCAACGCCCTTTCCCCGCTCGACGGCCGCTATCAATCCAAGCTCGACGCGCTGCGTCCCTGCTTCAGCGAATTCGCGCTGATCCGCCACCGGGCGCTGGTCGAAGTGGCCTGGCTCAAGGCGCTCGCGGCCGAGCCGGCCATCGCCGAAGTGCCGGCGTTCTCGGCGGCGACGATCGCCGAACTGGACGGCGCGATCGCCGGTTTCGGCGAAATCGAGGCGGCCCAGGTCAAGGCCATCGAGATGCGCACCAACCATGACGTCAAGGCGCTGGAATACTGGCTGAAGGAGCGTTTCAGCGGCAACCCGGAAGTGCAGGCCGCGAGCGAGTTCATCCACTTCGCCTGCACGTCGGAAGACATCAACAACCTGTCGCACGCGCTGATGCTGAAGGCCGGGCGCGACTGCGTGCTGCTGCCGATGCTCGACAACATCATCGCCAGGCTGACCGCACAGGCCCACGAACTCGCCGACGACGCCATGCTGGCGCACACCCATGGCCAGCCGGCCTCGCCCACCACGCTGGGCAAGGAATTCGCCAACGTGGTCTACCGCCTGCGCCGCCAGCGCAAGCAGCTTGCCGACAACGACCTGCTGGGCAAGATCAACGGCGCGGTAGGCAACTTCAACGCCCACCTGTCGGCCTATCCGGAATTCGACTGGGAGGCGTTTGCGCAAAAGTTTGTGGAAAGCCTGGGCCTCACCTACAACCCCTACACCATCCAGATCGAGCCGCACGACTACATGGCCGAGCTCTACGACGCCATCCGCCGCATCAACACCATCCTCATCGATCTGGATCGCGACGTCTGGGGCTACATTTCGATGGGCTACTTCAAGCAGAAGGTGAAGGAAGGCGAAGTCGGCTCTTCCACCATGCCGCACAAGGTGAACCCGATCGATTTCGAAAACTCCGAAGGCAACCTGGGCCTGGCCAACGCCGTGCTCGGCCACCTCTCGGAAAAGCTGCCGATCTCGCGCTGGCAACGCGACCTCACTGACTCCACGGTGCTGCGCAACATGGGCGTCGGCTTCGGCTATTCCCTGCTCGGCTACGAATCCTGCCTGCGCGGCCTCAACAAGCTGGAAGTGAACCGTGCGCGGCTGGCGGAAGACCTCGACACCACCTGGGAAGTGCTGGCCGAGCCGATCCAGACCGTGATGCGCCGCTACGGCATCGAAAACCCCTACGAACAACTGAAAGCGATGACCCGCGGCAAAGGCGGCATCACCCGCGAAGCGCTACTGGAATTCGTCGCCACCCTGGCCATCCCGCAGGACGCCAAGGACCGGTTGCTGGCGATGACGCCGGCCAGCTATACCGGCAAGGGTGCGGAGTTGGCCAAGAAGATCTAACCATGGCGGTACTGAGCGACAGCAACGCCTCCCTCGCCGTCCTGATCGACGCCGATAACGCCCAGGCTGCCATCATCACTGGGCTGCTTACCGAAGTCGCCAAGTTTGGCGTCGCCAGCGTCAAGCGCATCTACGGCGACTGGACCCTGCCCAACCTTGCCCCCTGGAAGTCGGTGCTGCTGGAGCATTCGATCCAGCCGATCCAGCAGTTCCGCTATACCACCGGCAAGAACGCGACCGACAGCGCGATGATCATCGATGCCATGGACCTGCTTTACACCGGCAACTTTGACGGCTTCTGCATCGTTTCCAGCGACAGCGATTTCACCCGGCTGGCGTCTCGCATCCGGTAGTCTGGCAAGCGCGTACGGCTTCGGGGAAAAGAAAACACCGCAACCTTTCGTCGCTGCCTGCGACCGCTTCATCTACACCGAAATCTTCCTGGCCTCGACCGACGAAGTTACCACCAAGAATAAAGTAGCCCCAAGCAAACTCAAGCAGGACACGCGCCTGGTCAACCTCTTCAGAGCCGCTATTGAAGCGGCCTCCAATGAAGAGGGCTGGGCCAGCCTCGGCCCCGTAGGCAGCAATCTGGTCAAGAACTCACCGGAGTTTGATCCGCGCAACTATGGCTATGGCAAGCTTTCCGAGCTCGTCCTGGCGCTGGGCCTGTTCGAGACGCGCAAGGAGCAAAACCACTTGCTCCTGAGAATCAAAACCAAGAATTAAACGCTACTTGCCGATCCGCGACCCGCGGTTGAACGCCGGGTCGCCCGGCGGGATACAGCGTCCGAGGCCGAGCAATCCGCCCTGCCAGCCAGGCGGGCAAACCTGATTTTCCGGATATTGCTGCGCGATTTCCTTGGCTGCCTGGGCCTTGCCGCTATCCACGAATTCCCAGCGCCCGTTGGGGTGCAGCACGACCTTGTCCCCGGTGGCGGTGACTGCATCGATCGGTTTTCCGGGCGAGACTTCATCGGCCTGTACGGGCAGGGCGGCACAACAGCAGATCAGGCAGGTCATCAACAGGCGGGACATCGGGGGCTCCAGAGCAGAATGCGATAGCCGTGATTCTATCGCCTCCGATAAAATGGCGCACATGGCAGATATCCTGATTCTCTATTATTCCCGGGGCGGCGCGGTGCGCGATATGGCGCAACTGGTCGCTCGCGGCGTGGAAAGCATCCCGGGCATGCGTGCCCGCCTGCGCACGGTGCCCGACATCTCGGCCAACTGCGAAGCCACCGAACCCGCCATCCCCGACAGCGGCGCACCCTACGTCGAATTGCAGGATCTGGAAGAATGCGCGGGCCTGGCGCTGGGCAGCCCGACGCGCTTCGGCAACATGGCGGCACCGCTCAAGTATTTTCTCGACGGCACTTCCGGGCTGTGGCTGCGTGGCGCGCTGATCGGCAAACCGGCGGCGGTGTTCACTTCCTCGGCCTCCATGCACGGGGGCAACGAAGCCACGCTGCTGACCATGATGGTCCCGTTGCTGCACCACGGCATGCTGATCACCGGCCTGCCGTATTCCGAGCCCGAGCTTTCTTCCACGCAAACGGGCGGCACCCCCTACGGCGCCAGCCACGTGGCGGGGCCGAACGACGACCGGCCGACCAGCGAATCCGAGCGCAAGCTCTGCATCGCGCTGGGCAAGCGGCTGGCAGAAACCGCGGCGAAACTGGCATGAGCAGCGAAGCCGCCGCGGAAGCCCTGAAATTCCTGCGCCGCACCCGCAGCGGCGTGCTGTCCACCCACTCCAGGCGGTTCGAGGGTTACCCCTTCGGCTCGGTGGCGCCGTTCGTGCTGGATCATGCAGGCAACCCGCTGATCCTGATTTCCACCATCGCCGAGCACACCAAGAATATCCAGCGCGACCCCCACGTCTCGCTGATCGCATTCGACCCCGCCAGCCCGGACATGCAGGCCGGCGCCCGCCTGACGCTGCTGGGCGAGGCGCGCGTCGTCGACAAGGAGGACGGCGCACTGCGCGAGCGCTACCTGCGGTATTTCCCGCAAGCCGCGCAATATTTCGACATGCACGATTTCCTGTTCCACCGCATCGAGATTACCCAGGCCCGCTACATCGGCGGGTTCGGCAACATCCACTGGATTCCCGGGGAAGCGCTGCACGCCGCACCCAACCAGCTGGCGGCACAGGAAACCGGAATCGTGGCTCACATGAATGCGGATCACGCTGACAGCCTGCAGGCTTATTGCCGTTATCTGCATGCTATTGACGTCAATAGCGTCGAAATGGTCGGCATCGACAGCGACGGCTTCGATCTGCGTGCGGACGGCCGGATCTTGCGCTGCGACTTCGACACGCCGGTCAGCGATGCGCCATCGGCGCGCGCGGCGCTGGTGGCGCTGAGCCGGGCGGCCCGCGCTTGATCCTGCTGCTGCGCCGCATCGCTTCGGGCAGCCTGATCGGGCTGATCCTGCTCTGCCTGGCCTGGGAAGCCTGGCTGGCACCGTTGCGCCAGGGCGGCTCCCTGCTGGTACTGAAGGCGCTGCCGCTGCTGCTGCCGCTGTTCGGCGTGCTGCGCGGCAAGCGCTATACCTACCAGTGGGCCTCAATGTTCATCCTGCTCTACTTCACCGAAGGGGCGGTGCGCGCCTGGTCTGACAGCGGTCTTTCCGCCTCGCTCGCGCTGCTGGAAGTCGTACTCGCGCTGACATTTTTCGCCGCCGCCATTTTT
>Ga0172373_10007840_pt1 | contig 13707 bp, 19 predicted proteins | sample Lak10m_2_FD_114546 | JGI IMG/M metagenome (GOLD analysis project Ga0172373, IMG submission 114546) | Freshwater microbial communities from Kabuno Bay, South-Kivu, Congo - kab_092012_10m | ecosystem: Environmental > Aquatic > Freshwater > Lake | place: Democratic Republic of the Congo... | reverse complement strand
TTCATTTCTCCTCCGGGGTGTAGTAGCAGACGGCACCCGAAATGTGGTAGACCCCCTGGGGAGTCGAGATTTCGACTGCGCCTTCATAGCGGTGATAGTCTTTGTAACGGATGTTCTGGTCGAACACCACAACCCCTGCTTGTTGGCAGGTGAGTCGGCCACGTTCTGGCTGGCATCCTTGTATTTGCGTGACCACAAACGCGAAAATGCAGCTCAGCAAGACGATAAGTGCAAAGCACCCGGAACCATCATCACCGATATCCATCAGCTACCTCTTTACGATAAAATTCTACTGTGCTGTAGAATTCTACCGTAGGTTTGACATACCCTAAATCAACCCCTCTCTGAATTTTCTGTGATTCGGACCAAGCGGTCTCGTTTATCCCATACCCCGCACCTTTGGTGCAAACTTGGAGACGCCAGATGGGGAATTGTACCTTTGTACCCTTTGATTTTCAGAACCGTCCGCACCGAGAAGCGTATCGTGATTATGAGGGTACTGGGCACCCTTGGGTGATCCTGGGCGACACGCTCTACGACATGGAAGAAGCATTCCTAGAGCTTGCCAGGGATCGCTTGCGTATCCGTTTCCCCCGTTCTAACTCGATCCCGACTGAGGAGGAGTCGAATGGGGATGAGCGCCTCGCCTTGGCGGATCTCAACAAACAGGACATGCAGCACGCTGTCTATTTCGACAGTGCCAAGTTTGAAGAAGTCCTGTTGTGGGCACCCGGCGATAGCTACGAGATCGTGTTTGTCTGCACGAAATCTGGCGCTGCCTTTAATGTCGTATGCCCGCGTTTCCCTGACCCGACCAAGATCAAGATGTCGGGCTACACTCGTGAAGGTGAAGAGCATACCTGTTTCTAGCGTGAACTCGCAAAGGATCCCTTATGGAAATCGTAAGTCATTCGGTAATCCAGGAAATCTGCGGCAATCGGGATCAGGCTCTCGCCCGAATGCGAGAGGCCGTAGACTTGAAGACGCGATCCCAGGATTTGGTTGCGGAATCGTGGACCCTTTCCAAGGCAGCAAACAAGGGTACGCCGTTCACTCAAAACGATCGTACCCAGCAACAGGCTTTCAAGGATCTGTTCCATCGCTTGGACCCTGTGGTGAGTTTTGAGACCTACAGGAAGCAACTGGATGCGAGCATTTGGATGCACCTGATCACCGTGACGGGCATGAATCAACTGATGGACCGCACCGCACGGGATGAGCTTTACCGCTCGCTCTGTGAGGAGGTGCCCGAGGTCTCGGTTGAGAACGCCTTGGCGATGTTCCAAGGCTTGCGTGCGGATTCGACTCTGATCTTTCAACGGGGCTTGGCCCGTGCCTTTATCGAGTTGGATCGGCGCTTCAAAAGCCATGATGCGTTCAAGATTGGTTCGCGCATCATCCTCACGAATGTCTTTGACTGTTTCGGGATGTGGAACTACCATTCCCGCACCTTTGAGGTACTCCAGGACGTAGAGCGTGTCTTTGCCGTCTTGGGTGGCAAGCAGCCCGATTCGGGGGATCTCCGTCAGAGGATTTCAGAAGATCGGGGCAGTACGTTCAAACCCTGCCAATCTGTGACAGAAACCCGGTACTTTAGGATCAAGACCTACAAGAACGGCAATGCCCACTTGTGGTTTACTCAAGATGATCTGGTACTCAAAGCCAATCGTGTGTTGGCGGATTACTACGGTGTCGTATTGCCAGATGCGGTTGAGAAGGACGCAAAGCCAACTCCTCAGGATCTGCAAAGCAAGTCGGGGCAGCTTAGTACCGAGTTGCAGTTCTATCGGACACCCCCAGCGGCCGTGAATCTCTTGCTTCGGCAGGTTGGTGATCTACTCACCCCTGGCTGCAAGGTTCTGGAACCGAGTGCGGGAGATGGTGCGATCGTTCGGGCGTTGGTACAGAAGGGTGCTTCGGTAGATGCGATTGAAGTCGATGCAGGCCGGGCTGCTGCGATGGTTCGGGAGTTTGGAAACAAAGTGTCACTGCCAAAGGTAACCGTCCAGTGCAGCAACTTCCTAACCCAGCACCCTCGCCCCGTCTACGATTATGTCGTGATGAATCCTCCGTTCAGCGGCACGCATTGGATGGAGCATGTAATGCATGCTTTCCAGTTCCTCAAACCGCATGGACAGTTGTTGGCTATCTTGCCCGCTACGGCAGAAATTTCTGAAAGTGCCAAGCATGTGGCGTTTAGGGAGTGGGCAGAACAACACTGCGGTTGGCGACGTGGCCATTTGTTTGTTGAGATGCCCGCCGAATCGTTCCTGGAGTCAGGAACCCGAGTCAGTACGGTGATTTTGAATCTTCGCAAAGGGAGTGAAGGATGAGTTTTGAACTGCGACCCAAAAAGAAGGAAGCTGGGACCTGCCACATTTCCAACGGCACCTGGCTTTGGATGCTGGAAGCAGGGGTAGGGCTGCCGATTGGATGTGCTGGGGGCATTGTCCCTGGAACCTACCTCTACCAGCCCGATACCAACGGAGTCAGCCCTACCGCCAACGATGGCTTTATCGTACAGGCCAAAGATGCTAAGCTGATGGCTCAGGTAGGTCGGATGGTGGTTGTGGTGCAACAGGACATGGAGGCTGCCTTCGCGCTGCGCTCTGAGACCTTTAGGGTAAAGGCAACCTTGCCAGGCTCTATCTACCGGGTTCCGGCCCGCAAAGAGGATGTTGCATTGCTCCAAGCGTTCTGTGATTGGGCGGAACGGTCGGGTGGCTTTACGGTCTGTTAGTGGGGTTCTCGGATGTTGGCTTTGGACCATTGGGTTTTGGACCTAGACGATCCCTTGTACTCGACGCAGCAGGCTTTCCGTGAGGTTGCTTGCAGGACAGGGGAGACGGATCCGAACAAACTGTTCGATCTTGCTTTGGAAGATTATCTTGAGGTCTTTGAGGATCTTCCGCCAGACGACATTCAGGAACTCTTCCGCGAATGGGCAGCAATTTCCGCACAGATCAATGCCGATCCGTACATGATGTACCTGAAGCGGATGGGTGAGGCAGAGTGCCAGGGGTCAGAAGCATTACGGTTGTTTCTGGAACAGAACCCCTGGACTGAGGATTAGGGTAAGGGAGGGTATGATGGATGATCAGACTAAACTACGTGCTGCAGCCGACATTACGGAACGTCTTTACCCAAACGGAACGCTCCACAACAACTATGTCGAGATGTTGCGTTTGTGTGCCGAATTCAAAGACGTTCTAGATGGTCTGGAACAGAGTGAGTAGGTCACGGTGCTGCAAGCTCGCGTACATGCCCTCGCGAAAGAAGCTGCGTGGTAGGAGTTTGACATGCTTGAACTATTTTGGACCGTTGAGACAATGGGTTTCCCCTTCCGGTGGACCAAGAGACCTGTCTACTATCTGCAAGTCCGGGTTGGGCGTTTCAATGTCCCGCTCGGAATGGTGGAAGAAGGCGTATTTCAAAACGAATGGACTGCCCGTATTGGCAATACCGTGCTGAAGTCAGGCACGGCCAATACCGTTGCGGAAGCTGCACAAGCGTTGTGCGATTTCCTACATGTCCAAGTTGAAGGGGAAATTCCATAGAGATGGCAAAAGTTATTTTTGAAGTTGCAACATTTGAACAAGCACAAGAACTTGCTGCTTGGTATCAAGGTGAGCAAGATGCTCAACACTGGTTTGAGAATAACCATATGGATGCACCTTTGACTGATAAAGTCACACAAAATCGTAAACTTGAAGAAGTTTATGTGAAGTGTTGAATAACAACAATTTTCTCTCATGGCGGAGGGCGTCCTAAAGATGGCAAAAGTCTACAGTAAACGTGTCTTTGCAAAGGACATCGATCCAAAGACCCCTAAGCGGGACAGGCCCTACTATTACTTGCTCGTACAGACCGGGAAGCTCACAAAGGGAATCCCGTGCCTGACCATGCTTTCGTGGTTCTTTGACCCAGATTCGAAAGAGGATAGTTGGAGGGTGGCGGCCTACCGTGAAGTGTGGAAACATGCCAACGAGGATCCCCGGCTGGTGGGCCGCTGGGCCGTGCAAGAGACTGGTTTGTTTACCCGGTTTGGGGGCGACAATGAATGGTCGGGTCGGATTAACCCAGAACCGAACGGGAAAGTCTCTTGCCAGATCTTCTACCGGCCCTCAGAGACACCCCCGAATCAGCACAGCTACCTTGTTTTTCAACAGGATCTCGGACCCCAAGATGGTTTTGACACGAAAGCCTTTGATCCAGAAGAGGTGTTGACCAGTTTCTATGTGTCGATTCTGAATGAGGATCGCAAAGGGGGACACTATCCCCAATGGGAGGGAAGGTTCAAACAGTATACTTGTCAGGAGTTCGTGGAATTCCTCACTAAACCAAAGGTAGAGGTGCCCTCGGTAGAGACTACTTCGTTAGAAGCTGCGGCAGAGAACCCCTAGGTTTTATGATTCCAGGCACGGTTGTGCGTTTCTATCCTATAGTGGAGCACGAAACAAAACCCCAAAGGTAACGACGATGAAGACCTACGGTAGCGACGAAATGGCACCCAAAGTCCGCAATCAAATCAAGGGTAACAGCAGCCACAGCCTGCACGACCTCCCCGGCAAGGGTGGTGATATCCGGGGTGGCCACAAGAACAAGCTCGCAAAGCGTGCGGGTCGCCGCCACATGAAGCGTAAGGCTCGTGCGGCTGGCAAGGCCGCGTGCAAGAACACCAACGACTAAACCGCGAAGGTTAGGAATTTCCGCATGTCGATTTTTCAAAACACCCAGCGTTTGGAAGATTGTGAAACGGTCTTGGCGGCCCTCAAGGGGACCGAGCACGACAATGACGAATACCTTCTACACGACCGTACCCGTGAACAGCACGCCCAAACGGTAGGTAAGCGGTACAACCGTAAGAGCCGCAAGCCGGGGGACTTCAACACGGGTCGCAATGATCACGGTGGACCCTTCGTGGCCGCGTTTCTTGACCAGGGCGACGGATACAACTGTTTGACCAGCTTGCCTTACCTTGTCAAAAAGGTCGAGAAGGCCCTCCCCCAAGACTTGGCGAATACCCGGTACACCAAGTTTCGGGTTGGGGAGATCAAAGACTATTTGATTGCCGATATCCTTTGGGCGATGAAGGACTACGATATTCGTAAGGAAGCCGCAGCCGAAGCCCATTTGCCGGGGGAATGGCGAGCCAAGGCCGCAGAGGTCTATGGCACGCTCGCAGAGACCCGGAAGCTGCGGATCACCTACAAGAAGGGTGTGTTCACGGTAACCCTGCTGGACCCGATCCGTGGGAACATTCGGGGCTTCGGGACGTACTTGGAGAACATCCAAGCGGGTGAGGTTTCGTTGTCCCCCGAGGCATTTCAAGCGTTGGCTACGATCGGAGAACAACATTGCGGCGGCTTGCCTGCCTTGTCGTTCTGGGGAAAGCCTAAGCTGATCATCGGCGGCATGTTTGGCTTCTCGACTCAGATTCCTGCAACGTGTGTCTCTATTCCGGGGTTGGCGTTCGACGCCTTGAAGAGACTGGCTGTCGTGGAATAAACTCGTATCGTATGGGGTCAACCTTTTGAAACTATCTCGTATTCCGGCGAATCATTTGTCCCGTTTTGACGTGTACCGATTCCAAGTGTGTTGCATTTGCCAAAGACCCAATACAGGGTTGCACCCAATGTTGCAAGACCGTGTGTGGATACACGAAGCCAACATGGACAATTCTGCGGGGGCGGCACACATGGAATGCATTCAGGATCGTATTGGCAGACGACTTGAACCAATGGATTTCTTAGCCTGTCCGTTAACTGAACGGGAGATGGGGGAAGATCAGACCAAATGGTTTGGACCACCCTTAGGTGCAGAACCAAACTGCGAAGGCTTCATTGGACCCCTTTACGCAATCAAGAACGGAAAACCATATCTTAATCGCTTATCCGCCTTTGACAGCCCAAGTGGTCATCATGTCGGAGTCCGCATTGTTCACAGGGGGGGCGATGAAGAGATCTGTTGGGGCGATTGAAAGTGTGATTGGGTGCCTGTCTGTACGTTTACAGAGAGAGAATGGGCTGGGGCCTAAACCTCCTCGCGGCTGAACGGTTGCACTGCTTTAGAGGTTCATTGTGGATAATGCTTTTTTCAGTGCCTTGATCGATATCTTGAGTGGTCTTCAAGAGGCTGAACTGCAAGCCCTTTTTCCACCACCCATTGTCCTTACCTTTAAGGGTCCTGGGCACCACTCTTGGATCCAGATCAAAGGTTGCGAGGGTGTTTTGCTCTGGGCTGCGAGTAAGGGCGAGATGGGCATTTGGGATTCAGGGGTACAGAAAGGCTGCGAAGTGTTTGAACCCCTTATCCGTAAGACCCTCACGGAGATCGTCACACGGCGTAAGGAGGCCCTCAGGGCGCAGCAGGCAGCGGAGAATTTGCCCGCTTCTGAACGGGAGAAGCGTACCCAGGAGCAACGGGGTCCGTTGATCAACCAAACAGCCCAACTGCTTGGGCTAAAGGTCTAAACCGTTTATCACAACAAAAGGAGTTGTTCGATGAAGCTGTATTTTCTCGCGTATGACTTGGATCATGGTGCTCGTGAAAGTTGGAACGTCTTCTACACGCCGATGGAAGTCTTTGATTCGGAAAAAGCCCGTCAGGATCGTAAAGATGCCCTGACGAAGACCAATCCCGCACTTGAGTTTGAGGAGCGGGATCTCCCCCTGCTCACTGCTGCCGATGTCGGACGGCCGAATCTGCGTCTTGGGTTCTAGTTCCTGGACTGCCCCTAATTTCTGTTACTGCCATTGGAAGTTTGTATGCCTGAGATGCTCCCGAAATCCAAGATCCCCAAGCTACTCGGCAAATGGCGGGATCAGTATTCCAAGAAAGAGGTTCGGGGCTTCTGGCTCATTGACCACATTGCACAGTGTGTTCGTGAGACACAGGATCTTTTGGATGTAGGTTTCTTGCAGAAATTGCACCGTATGCTCCGTTTGGAGACTCAGGTCTCTCTGGCAGACTTCAAGCACTTGTGTACCCTCGCTGTCTTTGTGCACGATCTGGGCAAATCCTCGCAAGAGTTTCAGCATATGCTCTGGATGAAAGAGCATGTCCACCGGAGAGACCAGAACTACAAGGATGCCATCAATCCCGCACCCTATCAGATCCCCGACTTCTATCAGCATACTCGGCATGAGTTTATCTCGTATTGGTTGCTGACGGCTCAGGACCTTCCTGGACAGACGGGCAACCCGATCCGTGCTTGGTTGGAAGCAGAAGTACAGAAGTGTGCCTCTGTACGAGATACACAGGATGCGTTCTGGGTTGTGGTCGCTGCCGCTTTCGGGCATCACCGTAAGACGGATCGTCTAGACAATAAAGAGAAGGGGCGTGCAGCACATATTTATCTGTCAAAATTGACTCCTCTGTTGCATAAACTATCTCAGGACCTTGGTATGGGGGCATTCCCTCGTCTAGAAGATGTGCTTTGGAATGGGAAGTGGCATGACATTTCCCCCGAAAGTGCTGAGGAAACTGCCTTTGCAAAAAGAGTTGCAGATGCCGAGGAAACCCCTTTCAGCATTGCTGTTAAATGGGTCACAGTGCTCTCGGATGTTCTTGGCAGTCTGACCCCTCGTGGGGCATCGGATTCGGAATCAGATTCCGAATATGCCCTTCGGGTCGGGACGTGGGGCGCACGGATCAAAGAGTACCTTACGGAGATGATGGCTCCGGTTGATACGGATTACCTGGAACGAGTGGTGCTTGCTAAACGAGAGCAGCAACCTAAGGAAAAGAACTTCCAATCTAAGAGGGCTCTTTCTCTGAACTTACGCACCTTTCAAAAGGAGAGTGCCACGGGGGAATCTACCCTTTTGGTAGCATCCTGTGGTGGCGGTAAGTCAATCGCTGCCTTCAATTGGGCCTCTCGATTCCCTGACAAGAAGCTGATCTACACGCTGCCTACTACAGGCACCGCTTCGCAACTGTATATTGATTACCAAGGTGATCGAGTGCGGCATAGTCGCGCTTGGCTAGATTTGAAGTTGCAGAAGTCTCCTATCTTCAATTCAACCCTCAGTCAGAATGAGGACACAGACAGCCAGACCCCCGAGGGCCAGCCTGCGCAATCTGCTCACAAAGAGATTGAGAATAACTTCTCCTTTGGTGTCGTGGATTCTGTCAACTTCTCTACGATTGACCAATTGTTGGGGTGCCTCACCTTCAACCACAAATCCATCCTGTGGCTGCTGGTGTTGGTGGATAGCGTGATCGTCTTTGACGAATTCCACTCGTATGATCCCGGCCTTCGGGCGCACTTGGCACAGTTTCTCAAGTGGTTCCCCGACACTCCTTTCCTCGCGATGACGGCAACCTCTACGGCTGCGTGGCAATCCTTTTGGAAGGACGCTCGCCCGACTTTGAAAGAGGTTACGTCTCAAGAGGATGTCGCAAAGAGCCCCCGCTATCGCATCCACATTATTTCGCGGGGTGACGCAGACAACTACTTCCAGGATCGGGCTCTTTGGATTGTCAACCAAGTCCGATTGGCTCAAGAGATCGGGACCAACTTTCCCGATTGCATTGTGTACCATTCTCGCTTCACCTATGAGGACCGTAAAGGGGTCCAAAGTGAGATGGTGCGGGCTTTCCGTGATACGATGCACTCGGTTAGGGCCGTAGCTACTCAGGTTGCCCAGATGTCTTTGGATATCTCAGGCAAGATTGGAATCATTGAGGCGTGTCCGATTGAGGATTTCATCCAGCGGCTTGGGCGTATCAATCGGGGTCTTGAGTTTGGTATCTCGGATGTCTATGTGTATGCCCCGGAGAAGGCATTGCCGTATTGGCCTGAAACAGAAGGTTGGCGAGAAAGCAACCCTGACTTCAAACGCTTGTGGGCGTGGCTACAGACCTTGGACGGTCGGGTAATGAGCCAGGACGATTTGAAAGAAGAAGCAAAGGCATTGGAGTTGGCTTCCTTTGGAGAACCTGCTGCAATGGAAGGCCGCCTACTCAAGACGTTCTCGCGCCCCACTCGGCAGATTGATCACCAGTCGGCCCCGATTCTGGTCAACGTAAGTCGAGAACAGGTCGCGAAGATGACTCCAATGGATATCCAGTTGGCGGAAATTTCCGTCCCGATGAGCAAGAAAGTGAAGCAGTATCCGTATGAGAAGTTCCACTTCCTCGTACCCTGGCATTATGACACTCGTTTGGGTTTGGTGGTTCCGCAGTAAACTAATTTTGTGATTGGGGTAGAGCCCTGCGTTTCATCGGGACAGGAGACAGGAATGGCGAAGGAAAAGCAGAAAACTACGCAAGTGACCTCGTTCCGATACGACTTGCATACGACGAATGATCCATATGTCCGCTTGGGCATCCAGGGTCTGCACCGTTATTTGAAGTACGGTAAACCGAACGTAGAGGGCTTTGGCTGGAGTGCCGGCGATCATTCGCTTACGGTGAACTTCTCTAGCTGGGACGTGTTGCGTAAAGTTGCCCAGCAAGCCTTTCAGCCAAACCGTTATGGCCTGATCGTGATGCCTGGGTACCCAGAGGATCCTGGGGACACCTCTTTTTATGCCACGATGGTATCGAATCAGGGTGTCGCAGGAAATAAGCTTTTCAAGCCTGCTTCGACCGGGCAACGCCGAGATGCTACGATCAAAGATATCGCTTTGCGGGGTATCTATGCGAAGCACCCTTATCTGATTGCTGAGAGGCATCAAGATTTCCAGTGGCGGTTCCCCAAGGGGGACGATGGGAAACAAACCTACCAAATCATGTATGGGTTTGAAAGGCAGGGGTTGTCTTTGGAAGGGACCCCTCCTTTTGGGGCGAAGGAAATCTCGATCACCAGTCTCTGGTCCCCCGCATACTCGAATTGGGGGAATATCCCCTTGAAGTACCCTTCGGATGCCCCAGAGCCCTTTGCTCTTTGGTTTAGCCCCTATGGCTACCTCTACTTTGGGCTATCCTCAAAAGAGGTTCAGGGGATTGGGATGGATCTGCAAAGCTTTACAGAGGCAGACAAGAAGCATGCTCTGTGGATGCGTCGTCATAAGGCCCCTTATCGGGATCTTCCTCAATTGGCGTATCTTCTCGTATTGCAGAGCCTCTCTTTGAGCTTGGCTCGGCCTTGGTATGTCTTGAAGGAGACTCCTAAAACTAGTGCCGTACAGGAGTTGCGTGTCCCCCGAACGAATACAATGGCTCTTTTGGAGAAGATTCTCAGTAGCATCTCAGAGGCTCCTGTTGTTGATCAAGAGACCTCGACAGGGGTAGAAGTAGACCAAACGCTACTGGATCAAATGACCACTTTCCAAAACTGGAAGATTCAGTTCAACGGAAATGAAATTTCCATCCTGGAAGCGGTTTACCAGAATGTCTGCTTGGGTCGGCATTGGACTGCCCAGAATGGCACGTCAGAGAGTGTTGGTGGTATGCTTGCTTATGGCGAGCCTCTTGGTCACAGAGCAGGTCTGTATTCCAAGGATGTTGGTGCTTTGATTGAAAGGTTGGAAGGCATGAATAGTACGACAGAGCAATTCTTTTTCAAGGTAGGCGCAAATCTGGTTGGAGCGGTCTTCTACGCCAACAAGAACAAGGCTATGGGATGGCAGGATGCTCAGGAGCAAGTCAAAAATGCCCTGCGCCCGGCCCGCTCGTATCAGCAGATCCAGAAAGCTGTGGTTGAGTTGGGTGTCGTAGACCCCGATTCACGCTTTGGCCTTTCTGATGCGGATTTCGAGATCTTCACGAAAGAGGGTCGCGCCAATCCTTCGATGGCCCGCAGTTGCCTTCTCATGGGTTGCATGCGCAAGTGGAAAGCCCCAGAGGGCACCGAAAATCAGACCAGCAGTGAGGATGAAAACGTGATTGTAGACGAGTAGCCTCGTTTACCGATTCACAGAAGGCAGCAACCCAAGTTGGGTTTGCTTGTCAACTAGGTTCCAGAGATTAGGAGTTACCCAGACCGATGAAAAAGTATCTGACCCTTACGATTGTGACGTACCCTGTCCTCAATTCCAATACGCGAGGAAAGGGCGTCGGTAATCACAGCACCCTTCAGGTCGTCACGACGGCTGATGGTGTGCACACCTTGTCGAGTTCGTATGCCTTTAAGTATGGCGTTCGTGCCCGGATGGCTGACGAGGGTGCCGAAGTTTGGCGGCATATTGTGGTGCCCGAGTTGGCATCTGAGACGGCTTCCTACTTTGGGTATGGTGCGGAAAAGAAGCGTTCCATGCTTGAAAGCGTCCCGGAAGATATCTGCCGATATGATGATACAATTCTCTTTGGCTTCATGGCGGCAGCTAAAGAGGATGCCTCTGCAGAGGTTGTCTCGGATGCACCTGCTACGAAGGGGAAGGGGAATAAACCCAAGGCTACTACACCCCAAAAGAATATCTCGCGCATTGCACGGGGTGCTTGCTCGATCACTCCGGGTCTGAGTACGACCCTTTATCAGGATGACGTGGCCTTTGCCCAAGGGCATATTTTGCCTAAAGATGGCAAGACGGATCTGTGCCCGTTCACCTATGAGCGTCACTACACCCGGTACGTCTACACGGTTTGTCTCGATATCGAAACGCTGATGAAGCGCCCTTCGGCTATCATCAACTTCCTGCGTGCCTTGCAGGGTATCCAGGTGGGCGGCAACCAGAGTTCGAATCGGTGTGAGTTCGTTCCCGAGATCATCCTGTGGACGCAGCACGACTCGCCTTCGGCCGGTCTGCACATCGATCTGAACCGGGTCAAGGATTTCCCGCTGGGTGAAGACTTGGGTGAGAAGCATTTGGCGGGCATGCGCGAGAAGTGCAAAAACATCGGCCTCACGTTTGAGGTTGCTGGTGGCCCCGGCCCTTCGGTTCACGAAACCCTGACCCGGATCATCCCGAACCGCCTGGGAGTCTAACGATGCAGAATACGCTCTCCCTAGTGATTTCCGCCGCAACCGGAACGTACCGTGTTCCTGGCAACGTAGAGACCCTACAGGTCGCTCGTAGCTTTGAAGTGGTGCCTCCGAGCACTGTGGCAGGTTGTATCGAGTCCCTCTGTGGCAAGAGCTTCGGCACCTTTGCTGCAGAAGGCAATCAACTCGCCTACGGCAAGACGCGGGAACCGCTAGGGAGAGCTACTATTCTGCGTTTGGAGACCCAATACTATAATATCGAAGGTCAGGGAGATCGTAGGCAGCGCCCGTGCTTCAACGAAGTCTTGTTTGACGTAGAGTACCGGGTTGCCGTTCGGGGGCCTTGGGTAGAGAGTGGCTTGTTGGACATGGCTCTGGCAGGTGCTGTGCCCCGTAAGTACATTCTCTCGCTCGGTGAATCCGATGATCTGGTGACTCAGATCCAGCGTGCCGAGCCTAGCATCAAATGGCTCAAGCCCGTCCCGTATTGGGAAGCTCAGATGCGCCTACCTCTCAAGGTCAATAAGACTAAGGAGCAACCTCGCCCTTACTTTGGCGAGTTCGCGTGGACTCAGCCGTCTGTTGAGGTACCTGAAGATAGTTGGCTGGCTCCCGGTGGTGAAGCGTTCCCGAAAAGCCGTAAAAAGCCGTAACTTGGGTTCCTGACCTGCGTTTGAGATCGTGCGGGAGTTTGCTCCCGTAAAGGAAATGCTGCGAAATGCCTCTCTACAGCTTTGTACATCACGGTGAGCCCTTTGATCCGAGTCGCTTGAAGGACTCGATTGGCCGTCTAGTGGGCCAGCAAGCGAGTAATCGCCTCTCCCTGTATCGTGCCTCGATGGCCAAATCGCATCGTGGTTTTGATACTCGGGTGCTTGTCTTGACTCAAGACCCAATCGAGAAGGTTACTTCGGATTGGAAACTTGAGGATCAATCGGGGTACAACCTAAGCCCCGCTCAGGCAGGGGACGTACTCCAGTTCAAACTGCGTACTACGCTCCATTACCAGCCGACTGGCCAGAAGGTCAAATCGGATTGGATGGGGAGCCGGCAAGTACAGGGTCTGAGCCCTCGATCGGCAGCAGAGGCTTGGTTCGCCCGTAGGGAAGATCTCGGCTTCACGGTCTCTGTGCAGATGGTCGTGCCAGAGCGTGTTTGCTTTGAGCACAAAGGGAATCGCGTGCAGTACGTTGCGTATGATCTGCACGGAACCTTGACTGTCAAAGACCCCAACCTTTTCCGCCAAACCGTTGCGAACGGGATCGGGCGGGAAAAAGCGTTCGGTTGTGGCCTCTTGCTCGTCTCTCCGTAGACGACTGAGAGCATACCCGAACCCTCCATAGACTCCTTTGTGTCGAAAGAGGCACCGTTTCCCAGGCTTACGCTGGAAATGTCTAGAGAGTCAGGCTCTATGAAAACATAATTCATTGTGTTTTCTAGAGGGTTCCCCCCGCGCTAGCGGGGTTGTTCACCTAGTCGGACAACCGGCTGTTTCTGTTAGGTTGTTCCCCCCGCGCTAGCGGGGTTGTTCACAAACCATTGGCATTGCTGGTGGATTGGAAGCTGTTCCCCCCGCGCTAGCGGGGTTGTTCATAGAGCGCAATGTTCGCTTAGAGAAGCTGGGTAGTTCCCCCCGCGCTAGCGGGGTTGTTCACGGAACGGCAATAATCGTGTAACACTGCTCAGTGTTCCCCCCGCGCTAGCGGGGTTGTTCACCGTGCCTCGCCTGACTCATCAACAAACAGTCTGTTCCCCCCGCGCTAGCGGGGTTGTTCACTTCACGTTCTTCGGGCTGACGCAAAGGCAAAGGTTCCCCCCGCGCTAGCGGGGTTGTTCAC
>Ga0172373_10007838_pt1 | contig 13708 bp, 11 predicted proteins | sample Lak10m_2_FD_114546 | JGI IMG/M metagenome (GOLD analysis project Ga0172373, IMG submission 114546) | Freshwater microbial communities from Kabuno Bay, South-Kivu, Congo - kab_092012_10m | ecosystem: Environmental > Aquatic > Freshwater > Lake | place: Democratic Republic of the Congo... | reverse complement strand
TTTTTAAAACCACCTTTCTCTCCAGATACTTTCTCCCACTGTTTTTCGTATTCAGCCAACAGATCGCGCCCCGCAAAACGCTCTTCCGCCTTAAAATCAGCCAGACCCTCAACCACACCATGTACAGCGGTACCGAGGGACAATGCTGGGCCCACCACACTCATCTTACGTCGAGTCTTTGGATCCTTGTATATATTGTGCAAATAATATGCGCGAGGACACTTCAAAAAATCCCCCATCGAGGAGTGCGACACCCATACCGCGCTGTATTTATCTTTTGCCATTGCCAGACTATTGTATCTCGCAGGCCTTACGCTCGCAATGTTCTTAAGGCATTCAGAATAACAATAATATCAATCGCCTCTTGTATAAAAGCACCGACTACTGGAGAAATATATCCGAAAGCAGCAAAAGCCATACCTATCATGGATAGTGCGATTCCACCATAAATACTCTGACGAGCGACACGGACGGTTTTCTCTGTGACCGCAAAGAGTTCGTTGAGCTTTTCAATGCGATGATCAAGAATCACCACATCAGACACCTCAATAGAGGCACCATTTTCAGAACCCGAAAAGACGACTCCAACATCGGCACGAGCAAGTGCCGGAGCATCATTGAGCCCATCGCCAACCATCACCACACCACGACCCTGACGATGCACTTCCTCTACAAGCCGAAATTTTTCTTCTGGCGAAGCACTTGCCTTGACCGCCACGCCGATGCCCGAAAAAACGGCTTCTGCATTGGCTTTTGTATCACCGGTAATAATCGCAATCTCAATACCTCTCTTTGATAACGTAGCCAAAAAGCTACCTACCCCATTTTTTAACTCATCAGCAAATACAAAGTGCACCCACTCAACACCGTCGACAGAAAGAGCGAGTATAATACCCGAGCTATCTTCTACATCAGTAGCCGTCGCACGTTTGAGTGAAAATATTCTTCCAGCCACTTCACCAGCGATCCCCTCACCAACCTTTTCAGTGACGTTTTTCGCTGGTACATACTCCACACCCTGCTGTCGAGCCTTGGCCACCACGCTTCGAGCGAGCGGATGTAGCGAATGTATTTCAAGTGCCGCGGCAATACTCAATGCCTGTGCTTCATTTTTTAAGTTGTGCGGCGGAAGGAGATGAATCTGTCGCAACGACGGTTCCCCCATAGTGAGAGTGCCTGTCTTGTCGAAAAAAATATTCTTGGCACGCTGCAACCCCTCAAAAGCTGCCGATTTACGCACAACAATGCCCGAGCGGGCCAAGCGAGACATACCACCAATAAACGCAGCCGGAGCTGCAATAATAAGGGGACACGGGGTGGCAATAACCAACACAGCCAAAGCGCGTGTCAGCTCCCCACTTACCAAATAGGCAATCCCTGCAAATAAAAAAGTAGCGACGGTGAAGTGAATATTCGCTCGAGATGACAAGCGCACTAGCGGAGCTGGGTTGGCTTTGGCCTCCTCCACAAGAAGCACGATCTTGTGATATGTCGAAGAAGAAAAATCCCCTATAACGTCAATTTCGAAACTCTCTCCAGCGTTTATGGCACCACTTTTTACAAAAGTCCCCTTTTTCAAGGATACCGGCTCAGACTCGCCGGTAAGATTGGCCATATTGAGAACGGCACCAAATGTCGACACAACAGTGCCGTCCAAAGGAACCACTTCTCCCCGTTTGATCAACACACGATCACCATCTTCTACCTCCTGAATCGACACACTATCATACCCACCATCACCACTAGGGCCACTCGCTACTAAACAATATTTAGGGATTGTGTCGCCAAGATTTTTCAATGCTGCATACGCCCGATTGTTGGCAAAAGCCTCAAGGGCTTCACCACCCGTATACATAAGAGCGATCACTCCGCCAGCAAGATACTCATGAGAAATGATCGACACAACCATTGCCAGAAAGGCCACATAGTCGAGACTATACCGCCCCTCCTTGATTTCTTCATACGATTTAAACAGGATCTTGCACAACCCAACGGCAACCGCAATCAGCAATACGAAAGGAACATGAAGGATTCCGAGGAGGAGACAGAGGAGGACGAGAAACGGGGAGATGAAGTGAGCGTGCATAGAGAGAAATATTGTACCACGATACACAGTCTTTATTACACAAAAGACAAGATGCAAACAACAAACACGCCGACCCGTAGGGTCGGCGTGTTTGTACACTCTCTACAGAAAATCGAAAACCTATGAGAGATGCTTTGAAACCAAGCTGGTCATCTCAAACATGTTCACAGTAGCCTTGCCACCGAACACTTTCTTCAACGTTGCGTCGGCATTGATGTTTCGCTTATTCTTGGCATCCTGAAGATTATTCTTCTTGATGTATGCCCAAAGCCCCTTTACTACCTCAGATCGAGGCATTGGTCCGTTTCCCACGACAGCCGCGAGTTCTGCGCTGACGGTCATTGGCTTCATGAATGCTGAATTGGCTTTTGCGGCTGGTTTTGCTGCTTTTGGCATAATGATTATATTAATTGCTTAATGAAGGCCATTGTACCATACCCTCTAGCGGCCCGCCACCCTCGCAAGACGATTGGCCACTTCCATAGATCGGGCCGCGAAAATACCACTTCCTTTCGATAAACCAAACGGCTTCAACACTTCATCGGCGTATGCCTCCTGGAAACGAATCAATGCTCGCTGTGTCTTAGTACCAAAATAGTCAGATTCGTTGCCCGGAGAACCATTTCCTTCACTCGCCACGACAAAGCCTTGAAGATTTAGGAAGCGTTGGAGCTCAAGAACTTCGGGACCAGTGATTCCGAGACGTAAGGTTCGGCTAAAACGAGTCGCAACAATTTGAGAAGTCGGCGCTGTAGCTGTAGCCATAGCCACCGAGACAGCCGCTAGCTGATCGTGAAAGACCACAGTGCCATCTGGATATACTGTCTGTGACCTTGGTGCCCTGTAGCCAAGTAAGTCGGAAACTGAACCGGTAAAAATAGGTCCGTTTCCAGCGCTAGACGACCCAGAAGCGCTGGCGGAGGCGGCTGAACCAAAGATAGCAAAATCGGAAAAGGCGCTTGTATTACACGTCACCACCCGAGAAGAAGTGTTGGTCGAGCAACCAGACAACGCATGCCAGTCTGTCCCATCGTATCGATAAATAGACAACGTCGACTCATCAAGACCGGTAACATCTGACGCTGAATACGAAAGAGATACGGTAAGTGCTTCAGAAAACGTCGAGAGAGTGGTCGTGGCGTCAATCAATGCTTTCAAATTGAACACCTTCTCTCCCACACGATTCTTTCCAGAGGGGGCCGAGACAGTGGCAAAGAAAGTCGTACTATCGAGCTCATGGGCCTGAAACACGGCAGAGGTTGTTGTACCGCTAAAGGCGGTGGGGACAGTGAGGGAAAGTCTACCTTCGGATACAGTACCTCCGGCAGCGGTAGTGATAGCCTGCGTCTCGGTGGCAGTAATCGTCGCGCTGGCAGTACAACCAATAGTATAGAAAGTGGCATCAGTAGAGGTACCAATATTCCCCACCGCATCCGTACTTGATGCTTGAAAATGATACTGCGTACAAGCGGTGAGACTGGAAAGACTCATGGAGTGACTGGTCACTCGTGGTGAAGTATCTGTCTCAGATGTCGAAGTGCCGTAACTCGAAGATGGTCCAAAACTAACCATAGAAGACGCAACCTCATCGGTAGTCCATGTAATAGTTGCAGTCGTTGTAGCGGTTGATGTTGCTACCGAGCTCAATACAGGTGCCGTATTGTCGACAGTAAAAGAGACGGTGCTCGAAGTCGCATAATTGTTTGACGTATCGCGCGCCACGGCAAAGGCACTATGAGATCCGCTCGACGTAGCGGTAGAATTCCAAGAAATGCCGTAGGTTGAGGTAGTGTCCTCACTGCCCTGCAAAGTTCCGTCGACATAGAAAGACACGCCAGCGAGAGCGATGTTGTCACTAGCGGTTGCCGTGAGAGACACCGCACTGCCACCAACCGTAGCACTCGCCGACGGCGCAGTGAGTGAAACACTTGGAACCACCACGTCCGAGATACCACCGGCGCCGTATTCATAGGCACCAATATCAGTACTACCACTCCTGGTACCTCCACGCTGATCAGTGCCTGGGATAGATACCGTACCATTGGCCGAAGTATTACCAGCGTCGATAGCCACCGAGCCGCTAGAGAGGGCCAGGGTCTGCACACCATTGGATGTACTATTGTCGGCCAAAGAAGCACTGAGGTTGAGGGTGGATTGATCACCAGTGAGGTTGCCGGTACCGCTCCACGTTTTGTTGGTACTATACTCGACTATGTTGTACCCATTATCAGTGATACGTCCCGCCGATCCAGAGACAACATAAAAGTCGTTTGCCGTACTGTTCCCCGTGTTATTGGCAAGGATTGTATTCTTCAAAATAACATTGTAGCCATCGGTAGCTGATTCAAAGAGTACGCCACCAGCTCCTGCCGTAGCGGTATTGTTGGCGATCGTACTGTTGGTGACGGTAAATGAGTTTGGGTAGTAGACTTGCAATGCGCCACCGTATGAATTGGTGCTGTTACCAGAGAAGGTAGAGTTGGTGATTTTTGTCGTTACAAAGCGAAAGACGCCGAGAGCTCCGGATGGTTCGGCGTAGCTATACGCAAATGTCGTGGGATTGCTACTACTCGCAACGTTGGAGGAAAAAGTGGAAGCAGTGACGTTGATTGTATTACTTTGACCAGCGTACACGCCACCAGAGCCATAATACTTTCCATTGAAGGTATTGTTGGCAATCGTCGTAGTCGAGAGATTGAGCGTGCCGTTGGCATCATGTTTCAATGTGATCGCACCGGCGCCGTAGTAGTTGGCAGTAGAATTGTACCAGTTGTTCGAAATAGTGGAGTTTTGCACAGTGAGTGTACCACTGTTGGTGATACCTCCAGCCGTCTCGGTGGCAGTACTCACACCGTAGCGTATGGTGACATTCTTAATCACCACCGTTTTTCCAGAACTCACCGTAAAGACTCCTCGATCGGCCGTGTTTTCCGAGCTTGCAGCTTGGATAAAGGTGACTCCAGCACCCTGCCCTTCTATCGTGAGGCTTTTTCCCAATGTATAGCCAGTACCGGAAGCATCTCCGGCTTCACCGGCGCTTGTCCAATCGAATGTACCGGTGAGGTTGAGCGTATCACCTGAAGCCGCAGCGACGGTGTAAGCTTTATAAAAAGTGGCATACGGAGCACCCGAAGAACCGTCACCAGTAGTATCATTACCCGTCGAGCTATTGATGTAATACGTAGCGGCTGAAGCCGTGTAGGGAAGAATAAAAAAGACAACAAGGCAACATACCGTGTACGTAGCAACGCGTGCGTACTTTCGTAAGACGCAAATCATACGCAATATTATATCATCGACGGTATACGAAACAATGGAAAAGAAAACGCCGACCCTCAGGGCGGCGTCTTTGATTTTTTGAACAACGAAACGACAACGACCCCTCAGGAAGTGGCCGAGGCAGGCAAAACTGCCTTCCTTGCCGAGACTCCCAATCGGGACAGGAGCTGTTTTTCTTCGTCGAGGCTCTTGATCAGCTCCGTAAGGAGGGCGATCTGCTCTTTGCATTGGCCATTCATTGCCTGCACAGCGATGCGGACGTCCTCGGACGACATCTGGCGCAGGTTTGTTGTGGCAAGCTGCAATGCTGCAATCTTCCGTGACAAAGCAGCGCTATAGTCGCTCGGTTTCACTTTCCGCGCCCTTTTGTGGACGATGAATTCTCTGCCGAGTGCCTTAATGGTTGCTCTGATGAGAGCCCTGGTGGGCTGTTCTTTTGCGTTCTCCCAGATTTCCACTTGCTTATCCGGATCAATCCGAGAAAGCTCCACGGCTTCCTGGAGACGGATACGGTCCGACTTCGGAGTCGGCGGATCGAGCAGTGGCTTCAGTTCAGGCACGAGACGCTGCAACGAATGCAGGTTACAGACCGTCACAATGCTCTGACCGATGGCCGCAGCAATATCCGTGAGAGACTTGCCCACCTCGACCTGCGAAGCAATCGCATTTGAGATCTCCATGTGCGTATGTCCCTCGCGACAGAAGTTTTGAATGAGCGAGCTCATGTGTTGTTCCGCCTTTGACTTCGGACAAGAAACGGTGATGGCAACATGCGTCGCCTTAACCATTCCGAGTGCGCGCCAGCGACGTTCACCATCAATGAGCTCAAACTCCTTCCCATCTTCAGGTGGCACGAGACGCTTGGCCATGATCGGCGTGCGCTGACCATGCTTCCGAATACTCAGTGCGAGCTTCTCCAGCCTCTCTGGATTAAACCACACCCGTGGCTGACCAGGGAAACGAGGGTCAACCGAGGGGGCGAACGGGCGAACTTTCGCGATCGACACGACCAGCGCCTCAGTGATGTCGGGCGGTGGTGGCACAGAGGTTTCGACATCTGCACTCTCAGCCGACTTCCTCTTCGCCTTCATCGTCCGAATCTTCCGAGGCTCTGGTGGAGCCTCCTCCACAACAGGCTTTGGCGGAATGACAGGAGATGGCTTTGGGGTTGCTTCCGCCTTGGGAGGCGACTTCTGCATCGGCGGTGGCGGAGGTGGAGAAACAACCGCAGGCGGCACGACTACCGGAGCAGGTGTGGCAAGCACAGGCGGCGGAGGGAGAGGCGGAGCCGTGACAGTCGGGCGAGGAGGAACATCATATTGGACACTCGTTTCCGCTGGCGGCGTAACACCAGGCGGCAGGCGCATGAATTCGCAACTCACACTGGCATCTTTGAATCGCTTCAGAAACACCGCAGACTCGCGAGGACGACGGTCACAACGGAACAGCCAGAGGCCGACAGCCTTGCGATCACCGTCAACCCAAAAGTCGATTGTCGAACCGTCTTTCGAGACGTTGACATCAACAATGACTGATCGAAGGACGACTCGCTCTACCCCCCCCACATGAATGAGGTGGATTTGTTTCTGGCGGAGATCACGGGCTTCTTTGCAGTGCGGATGCTGGACCACAAACGTGCCGGAAATCGGCAAGTCATTGGCACCAAGCAAGGCCAGACCCTTCAGACGACCTACCATGGCAGGGTCGGCGGGGCGGCTCGGAACATGGGTGGAATCGGCGCCGTAGGCGATGAGACGAAGCTCAACCGGATTCGGCATTGATGGAGACGGTAGCGGTGCGGGGGACGGTTTTTGTTTTTTCAAGGGACACTTCCTTTCTCATAGTGAGGTTTTCAGACGTGACTGGTGGAACTACGTTTCTTCAGGCTGGTATCATTCTACTCGAAAAACAGGGGTTGGACAGTTGACAATACTGAGAAACTACTCCCAAATACCAAACGGCAGACCCACATAATGCACGACCACGTAGAGAAAGATAACATAACCGAGAATCGACACGATGAGTGCGAGCAGTGTAGTGTTCACGATTTCCTGTCGGCGTTTTTTGGCCTCATCGAGTGTGCAAACCCCCTTCTGTCGGCGGAAATATAGTACAAGGCTCCATACGAGCAGGATCAGGCCAACGACACGAAAGACCCAGCGGTAATCACCGTAGAACGTATCGGCCAATGAAGCCGCGAAAGTGGCGGTAGAAAGACCGAAAGCCACCAAGATAAGCGGACTGAGGCAACATAAAGACGCCACAATTACTGGCAAACTGGTCAGTCTCAAAAGGTCTTTTGCTTTCATCTACAATATTGTATCAGGAATGAAAGAGTGAAGCGACTTTTCATCACCAATGATAGAATAAGACTATGTCGAAACAACCCTTACTCACCATCCTCGCCTCATGTGTATCTATTGGGCTCTTGTGGGCTGCAAGCTCTTGGACCTACCATTGGTATCAAGGTCGTTTTGCACCAAGCGCGCTTGATGTTATCCAAAGTGTCGAAACACCTGATCGAACCGCCGTTGCGTATTTTGCCGGTGGTTGTTTCTGGTGCACCGAGAGCGATTTTGAAAAACTGCCCGGCGTCCTCGAAGCCATTTCTGGCTACATGGGTGGCGCAAAGCAACATCCGTCGTACACTGAAGTGTCTGGTGGTAGCAGCGGACATCGGGAGACAGTGAAAGTACTGTATAACCCAGAAAAAGTCTCGTATTCACAGCTCGTCTTTTGGCTCCTGCGCCACAGCGACCCCACCGATACGTCCGGCTCCTTCTATGATCGTGGCTTCCAATATACCTCAGCGGTGTATTATCAGACCGAAGCAGAAAAACATGCCGCGGAAAAAGTGCTCTCAAAAATCGACGGTTTGCGTGTTTTTTCAAAGCCAATCGTGACAAAGCTCGAACAAGCCGGCGACTTCTGGATTGCCGAAGATTACCACCAGGATTTCTATAAAAAGAACACGACTCGCTACGAGTATTACCGAAAGGCTTCTGGGCGTGACGATTTCTACCAATCTATCTGGGGTAGTGGAACATATGACCATCTATTTGATCAGCCTGTTATGAAAAATGCTTTGGCCTCATTTGTAAAACCCGACGATGCCTCACTCCGTAAGATGCTCACCCCGCTCCAATACGAAGTAACACAGCGTGCGGACACAGAGAAGCCGTTTCAAAATGAATACTGGGACAATCATCGCGAGGGTATCTATGTCGACATTGTCTCTGGTGAGCCACTCTACTCTTCTGTCGACAAATACGACTCTGGCACTGGTTGGCCATCATTTACTCGACCGATTTCACCCAAGGCTGTCAGGCTCCGTCAGGACGACACATGGCTCACCAAGCGTACTGAAGTTCGCTCTCGCTATGCGGACTCACACCTCGGCCACGTCTTCACCGATGGTCCCGCCCCGACAGGCCTCCGCTACTGCATGAATTCTGCCGCACTCCGTTTTGTACCCAAAGAAGATCTAGCGAGGGAGGGATTAGACGAGTACCTAAAGTTGTTCAATTAGCAAATCATTTCTTACAGCCGCAAACAAAAATCGCCTTCCTTTCGGTGGGCGATTTTTTGCTGTTGTCAGCGACTCAAGCTTACGCTCGAGATACTCGGACTGCAGAAGGGCCTTTTTCACCCTGTGCAACCTCAAAAGTGAGAGTGTCTCCCACCTTCAACTGATCGAACATGACTCCTACCAACTCCTTTGAGTGGAAGAAAAGGTCCTTTGTCTCGCCTGGGCGAGAAATGAAGCCAAATCCTCGGTCGGTGAGGGTCTTGATTGTTCCTGTCATCATTTGCTTTGTGTTTTGTGTTTGCTAGTAGCTCTAAACTCGACTCGGTTTCCCCGCCAGTATACACCAAAATGGGAAAAATAGCGAGTTACTTATTCCTTGCTGCTCGCTTTGCGCTCTTTGCCGCTCGGCGCTTCGCGGTCTTGCGTGATCGCGACGTCTTGTTCTTGATATCCTGAGATGCTCGTTTTGCCATTGAAATATGTGTTGAAAAAAAATAAAATGATATCCGTATGCCGACATTCTAGCGGAAAATTGGTAAAAAAGATAGGCGGCACGGCACCGTTGCCGTACAAACTGCATGAGACTACACAAACCGACTCGCCAACAAAGCAACGAGAAGTAAGGTCACGAGATTGGACGCGATGTCAGAGAAGAAACGTGGCCAAGCAATAGAACGGTCACAGTTGCTCCAGAGAATTCCTGAGCCGATGGTCGGCACGACAAAGCAGAGCCAGTTCATCACCACAAAGCCGAGTGCCATCCAGAGAGTGAGACCATTTTTCATGCTCATCGTGACAATAAACACCGTCGCGAAAGCCGTCAGGAAAGACAATGCGAGCTGGCCCGCATACATTTTCGGCATCATTGGCTTCGCCTCCTCCATCTTGCGCTTCATCTCCTCTGGAGACAAATCACCCATGCCAAGCGCCTTCATGTGGAGCTTGCCCATCGGAGTACTGCCCGAATACCACAGTGTCCCGACAACCGCAGCAATCACCGCCCCCGCAATCGAAAGTAAAATAATAGTAGTCATGGGGGGATTATATCAAAAAATCCTCCCGCCACCACCTATTTTGGTTCAGGCAGTTCGCCTCGCCTCATCAATCTTCGCGACATCGATCTTTTTCATCGTCATCATTGCATCAAAGGCACGCTTGGCTTCGGTGCCGCCTGCGGCAAGGGCTTCAGTGAGCGTTCGGGGGATGATCTGCCACGAAATACCCCAACGATCCTTGCACCAGCCACACTCACTCTCCTGCCCGCCATTGCCGACGATGGCGTCCCAGTAGCGATCGGTCTCCTCTTGGTCGTCCGTGGCGATTTGGAAAGAAAACGCTTCGCTATGTGTGAACATCGGCCCACCGTTTAAGCCAAGGCACGGGACACCGCAGACAGTGAATTCCACCGTGAGCACATCGCCCTTTTTCCCGCTCGGAAAATCGCTCGGCGCACGAGACACCTTCGTCACCCAACTCTCCGGAAACGTGGCGGCATAGAAACGCGCCGCACCTTCGGCGTCCTTATCAAACCAGAGGCAGATGGTGTTTTTGTGGGGCATGGGATATGGGTAGCAATTAATTTTATCGTGAGTGAAACTAACGTAGACTACCTTTTAGCTGTTGAACAGGATCTTTAAAAGCTTTGTGCATTCTTGTTGCAGCGTCGACCATGAAATCATTCATCTTTTTCCAATCATTCTCATTAAAAACATCAACGCCATCGAGCTGATACTTAATTCTAGAAGTTACCCGTTCTTCCATTCTCTCCCAAACCAAGCTACCTCCAAAATCCTTTTCTACTTTATCTTTCATTGTGAAGAAAAAATCAAAAACTTTCTTGTTTTCCTCAATATCCCCACGGTTTATATATATTTCAGTACGGGCATAATTTTTCGAAACCACGAGATTCAACCCCACTCCTGACAACCCCATCGCAACACCAATCCATGCATCAGTGCTAGGGCTCACATTTTGACAGAGAGTATTTTTCTGATTCATTACTTCGATAAATTGAGACCAGAATTCTTTCCTAACGGTATGACGCTGAGCAAACTCTTTCTTTTCAGCACCAATTTTCTTTCTTTCTTGAGTAGGACCCTCTACAACTGTAAATAAAGGTGCGACAGATGACTGGCCTTCAATTTTTATACCCTCAACTTTTATAAGATAGAAGCGCATATTATCTGGCGTGGTTTCGTTTAGCCACTCAACAACCTTTTGATGCTCTTCAACAGGATTTGGTGTAATCCAGATGGCAATATTGGCATCTAGATTTACTAAATATGTAAGTATTTGACCTAGATGCGTGTGGTCGGTCTTTTCAAGCTGATTCTCAATAATAATTTTATTTCCTGAACCATCCTCACCATAAATATCAACACGATAAGGACCTACGTTGCCCTCAGTAGTGTTGACTGAGATATCAAGATTAATCACTTCGTTGAGATAATCAATGTTATCGGCAAGCCAACGAGTAAAATCAGTGGCTTCATGTTTCCATATCTCACGGAGATCCACTTTTTGAATTTTTCCTATTGAGTGTTTCATTGCGTATTATATTATACTTTGGTCTTTTTCACGCTTTTGTCAACATAATCGTGAAAGACTACTAAAGAATACCTGTTTTTAACGATTATTCTTACAAACCGGCGGATAAGAATAAGCTTTTCTATTTTGACATCATAGTTTTTGAAACACAAAAAGGTGCTCGTGCATTATCAATAAAAAGTTAGCCTCTTTTGATTTAGTCACCCAGAACCCTGTAGCCTTACAGTTGAATTGTCGTTTGATGATATCTTCTTTGAGTAGGAACCCTGCCTTAAGAAATCTATCCATTATCTTATAAGCAAGCGGCTGGTACATTTTCTTTCTCCTTGTATCTCCCATGAGAATTGCACAGAACTTGCTTGGCTTTAGTACCCTATAAAATTCTTTTGCTACCTTTTCCATCTCATCGCAGAATGCATCGATGTCACTTATATTCGACAAATCATCAACCAGTTTCCCTTCACTGTATTTAATAATATCTACATACGGCGGATGAGTAAGCACAAAGTCTATCGTCTCATCTTTTATCTTTGAAAGATTTCGAGAATCCCATTTAAATCCCCTTTGCCACGCCTTGTTATTAACTTTAAAATTGAGAGCTTTCTTCGTACGATCAAGTGCCAGCTTATTTACATCAGAATAAATGATGTTCCTATTCAAAATCTTCGCCTCAATAGCAGTCGTGCCGCCGCCAATCATTGAATCAAGCAAAACATCACCCTCCTTTGAATATCGAAGGATGAGATTGCGAGCTACTTCAGGGGACCAGTTTCCTCGCCAATCTGATGTGTGAGTTGCCCAATTCCCACGACGAGGAAAAGCCCAGACTGTTGTACATTCTAGTTCGAATTCTTCTGGATGTAGCTTTGGTTCATTCTTTACCATTATTCATTCTAGGTGATAGAAAATATCTTAAATGCTTCTTTAGCAATATCATTTGACCTCATTGTTGTTGCAGTCTTTGGTTCACTATCAAATGGATACGTATTTAATATTTTATTATATTCAAATATATCTACAGAATAATAATCCTTGTATTTAGTATTAAAATCTTTATCACTAGCCGCTCTGTTCATTTCTCTTGATAATATAGTTAGATTACCAATGTGGTGCAGAAAATCTTCCAATTCGTATTTCGATTGAGACAAAATATGTTCAACAGATTTTACTTCGTAAGTCACTCCTTTATTTTTTTCTTGATATATGGCAAGTAAAACAAATCTGATTAATTCATTGTTTAAATCGTTACCTTTTTTGTACACAAACGTATCGTTAAAATTATTGAAGAATTCATCCTTTTTATCCTTAACCAACTCCCACAAATCAGAATAGAACTTATCTGATTCTTTATTGTATTCCTTACCTTTATAAATTGCCAAATTCTTACATCTGTCAGCAAATTTCTTCTCGTATTTAGATGGGTTCACAGAAGAAACCACCTTAATTAATAGTCCAAGATTCCACAGTCTCCTTAAGTCACTTAAATACTGCTTTTTTGTATATCCATCATTTAAAATGAATTTCTTACTATACGACAACAAAACCTCATATATCTGATCGGAATCAAGTAACATAAAAGCATTCAGATATTTCTCCACCTCAACATCTTTTGTCCCACTTAAAATCTTTTCTCTGAAATATTCAACATTTCCAATTCTCAAAGCAATATACATAGCAGCGTCGTCTCGTATCCCAGTAATAAATTGGATAATTTCCTTGCTATTATGCATTTCTTCATCAAGCTTCTTTTTTATCGCATCATACAACTGCGACGTATTTATATAACCATAATTTGAAATCCACTGATGTCTAAGAAATTTTGGAAATAAGTTTATATTGCTTCGTTCAAAATTATTTTCCATTTCTTCCCATATCTTCTCAGCATTTTTTAAAGCCAAGACATCTGACTCTTTAATTCTCTTGAAGACTGTATTTTTAACGAGATCAAAAACAGAAAGCTCTAATCCTGTCGAGTTTAGTCCTTCAAAAATTTGATACACATCACTTTCATTACGGCACTCAATGATGATGAACTCCAAATCTAATATCTTGCTTACTAATTCTTGTATGGCTGTTTTAACTGATTTATTATTCTCTTTCAGATAATCTTTTAATAACTGATTTATGTAACGTAAATTCTTCACAAACCTAGTCTGAGCCTCATCAAGTGATTCTTCATTTAAGACATCATCATGAACGAGTTTCTTATATATTTCAGAAAGGTTCTTTTTTGAAAAGATAAGTTTAATTTTACTCTCATCAGAAAA
>Ga0172373_10007836_pt1 | contig 13711 bp, 13 predicted proteins | sample Lak10m_2_FD_114546 | JGI IMG/M metagenome (GOLD analysis project Ga0172373, IMG submission 114546) | Freshwater microbial communities from Kabuno Bay, South-Kivu, Congo - kab_092012_10m | ecosystem: Environmental > Aquatic > Freshwater > Lake | place: Democratic Republic of the Congo... | reverse complement strand
TTCGATCATCGTCCTGGGCGGTGGGCTTTCGAACATCGATCGCCTGCCCGAGGATGTCGAAGCGGCCCTGCCGGCCCATGTGTTCAGCGATGCCGTGTCCGTGCGGGTGGTGCGCAACCGGCATGGGGATTCGTCGGGCGTGCGCGGAGCGGCGTGGCTGTTTGCGTGAGGTGCCCGGGTTGTCGGTGCGCCTTTAAACCATTACGATCATCATCGCACGTGGGAGATGCGTTCATGGGTGCGAAGACTTGGATGCTTGTCTATGCGGATGGTCTCATGCGCGGACGGTTGCTGCAGACCTCCGTCCCGGATCGCGCCGCTACATTTGCCCTCGCCCAAAAGCTCTTTCCGGGCGAGATGCTCAAACCTCTGGAGGACGGTTCTCTAGGGTGGACCGATCCTCCCGATGAAGAGCTTGTCATAGGCTGCTTTCCTGGTTTCGATGTCGTCGCGGCGAAGGAATTCGGGATGGATTATCCCTCCAAAATTCCTGCGAGGTTCCTTGAGGCTGCTGGTGGACGTACTGTTTATCTCCACGCGATGCACAGTGTGGTTGACTGGTTTGCCTTTGCGGTATGGGAAAACGGGCGCCTCAAGAGGTCCTTGAGTCTTTCACCTGACCCGGGGATCCTGGAAGACATCGGTTCGCGGCTTTCTTTCGAGCTTCCCTACTGGGCGGGTCAGCACCCCCTTTTCGAGCCTGGGGGGGAGCTGACAGGCTATCCATTTGTCTTTCATCCTTTGGAGCTCGGGGAAGCCGCGCTTGGCGAATTTTTTGGATATCATCTTGAAGGGCCCTTGGACGCGCGCACTATTGATCCTGAAAGTGTCCCTTTGATGCGCTTCAGGAGGGCGCGCGCGTCTGGCGCCAATCCCCGATGGCCCTCATTTCGGTGACAGTGCACTGTCACTGAAACGAGGAGGACGAGGCGCAGGTTCTGCCAGCGCAGGAAGGTTTCGCCGATGGCGTGGCGCGTGGTGCGGCCCTGGTCCTTCATCGCCTTGAACACGGGGCTTTCATCCGTCTGCCGGTGGATCCAGACCGAAACGGCCAGCAGGACCACGGAGAACAGGAATGGCAGCCGCCAGCCCCAGGCGGCGAAGTCGTCTTCCCCCATGGCCAGGCGCAGCGCGAGGATGAACACGAGCGCCAGCACAAGGCCGCCGGCAGCCGACGCATGGATCCAACTCGTGTTGAACCCCCGGCTTTTGTTGCTGCGGTACTCGGCCAAGAAGATCGCAGCGCCGCCATATTCGCCGCCCAGCGCGAAACCCTGGGCGATGCGCAGCGCCACAAGGGCCATGGGCGCGAAGAGGCCTGCCTCCTCGTAGGTCGGCAGCAGGCCGATCAGCGTGGTCGCCACACCCATGACCACGATCGTTGCCATGAAGGCCCCCTTGCGGCCCTGGCTGTCGCCGATCCTGCTGAAGACAAGGGCACCGAAGGGGCGCGCTACGAAGCCTGCTGTGAAGGTCACAAGCGTCAGGATGAAGGCCTGTGCGTCGGGGAGGCCCGAGAGGAAGTGCCTGGCGAGGATGGTGGCGAGCGCGCCGTAGACGAAGAAGTCGTACCACTCGAGTGCCGTGCCGACCTAGGCGGCGACCACAACCTTGCGCACGTTTGCTGGGTCCGACATGTTCTTCTCCCGACATGGTGGCAGGCTTGCCTGCCAGGTTCTCGAGGGCGCGCCCGTTGACCGCTGGCTGCCGCCCCTCCCCTTGGTGAATTGGTATAACAATCCGCACCATGCCGCCAGATTCGTGAACGGTGGCGCCGGCTGCGGTGGCACGCATGCGAAGGCCCGCTTGCGGGTGACATCTGTCATGTCTGCCCTCTGACCAACCGCACTCGTCGACGTGCAGGCATTGTGCTGTGCTTTGCGGGTATTCACCCGGAGAGCGATCCCGTGCCCCGATCAACTGCCGCCGTCATCGCCCGACTTGAGGGTGTAGCGAAATCCTATTCCGGCCGTGCGGTCCTCCGGGGGTTCGACCTCGGGCTAGAGGTGGGGGCTGTCGTTGCCCTTCTTGGGCCCAATGGCGCGGGCAAGTCTACGGTCGCCGGCCTCATCACCGGACGGCTTGCGGCCGATGCGGGGGAGGTGAGGCTGTTCGACCGTGATCCGCGCGATCCCGAGGCGCGGGCGCGCATGGGCGTGATGCTGCAGGCCGCGGGCCTGCCGGACACGCTGACGGTTGCCGAAGTGGTGGACCTGCATGCCGGCTACTACAGGCGCCGGCTGAAGACGAAGGACATCCTGGCGCAGGCGGGACTAGCGGAGCTTGCCCAACGGCGCTGCGACAGGCTTTCGGGCGGCGAGAAGCGCCGGGTGCATTTTGCGCTTGCGATTGCCGGGTCGCCTGATTTCCTCGTGCTGGACGAACCGACGACGGGGTTTGACGCCGAGGCGCGCCGCAGCCTGTGGCGTCTGGTGCGCGAGAAGGCTGATGAAGGGGCCGCGGTGCTGCTGGCAACCCACTACATGGATGAAGCCGATGCGCTGGCTGACCGGATCGTGGTGGTTGCCGGTGGCCGCATCATCGCCGACGACACGCCTGCCGCGATCAAGGCGAAGGTCGCCGGCACGATGATCCGCATAAGGACGCGAATGACGCTTGCAGCCCTGAAGGTGCTGCCGGCCGTGGCGCGGGTTGAGCTGCGCGGTGCAGACGCGACCCTTCTGACGACCCATGCGCGCGCGACGCTCGAGGCCTTGTTCAGTGCCGATCCGTCGCTCGTCGACGTGGAGGTGACCAGCGCCTCGCTCGAGGATGCGCTTGCCGATATCATTTCCTCGACAGGACAGGAGGCGGCCTGATGTCTTCCCTCGTTGCTTCAGCCCCTGGTATCTATCTCCGCGAAGCCCTCGCCGAGATCGGCAAGTCCGCGCGCTTGCCGCAGTTCCTCATTCCCACGATTGCGCTCCCGCCGGCGTTCTATGGGCTCTTTGCCTTGGGCATGGGCGGTGGAAGCGTCGAGATCGCGATGCGGCTGCTCGCCACCTATGGCGTCTTCGCCGCAATGGGGCCCGCCCTGTTCGGCTTCGGGGCGAGCGTTGCGGGCGAGCGTGAGAGCGGCGAACTTGAACTCAAGCGCCTGTCGCCGATGCCCGCGGGTGCCCATGTCACGGCGAAGCTGGTGGCCACCATCGTGTTCAGCGTGCTCGCGTTCGGCATCATCTATGTGCTGGCTGCGTCTGCAGGCGTCCGCCTGTCGCAGGAGCAATGGGTGCTGCTGGCGGGCGTGCATGCGGCGTCGGTCATTCCCTTCGCGCTGATCGGGCTTTCCATCGGCTATCGCCTTGGCCAGAAGGCGGCCATCGCGGTTGCCAATGTGGCGTTCCTCGGCATGGCGGTCCTGGGCGGGCTGTGGATGCCGATCACCTTGCTGCCATCCTTCATCCAGTCGGCGGCGTGGGCCCTGCCGTCCTATCACCTCGGTGCGCTTGCGCTCATGGTCGTGGGCGAGGGCAACATGGCGAATGCCTGGCTTCATGCGGGGCCCCTCGCACTGATCACGATTGCGGCCGGGCTGCTTGCGTGGACGGGACAGGAGCGGCACGCGGCTTGACAGTGAAAGCCGTTGAAGGGAGTTTCGCTGCATGACGACGCAGACCCGGATCGATCGCGGCTTCCCAAGCTGGATCAGCATCAACAGCCCGCTCATCTGGCTGGTCTATCTGCCGTTCTTCTTCGTGCCCTGGTACTTCAGCCTGCCGGCCACGGGGCAGATTGTCGCTGCGCTTGTCGGGATCGCCGTTTTCCTCTGGCTTTATGTTGCGTCCATCGGCGCGCAGGGTTGGCAGCGGGTTGCATTTGCGGCGGGAACCCTGGCCGTGTCGTTTGCCCTTGCCTTCACGGAAAGCAACTGGACCGTGATTGCAATCTATGCGGCTGCGATGATCAGCGAATTGCGGCCGTCGCGACACGCCGGCGTCGGGCTGGCGATCTTTGCTGCGTCGACTTTCCTGATGGGGCTGGGTCTTGGGCAGAATCTCTTCTTTTGGGCGCCCGGCATCCTGACGATGGTGATGGTGGGCATTGCCTGCATCTCGCAAGTGGTCCTGGAAGACAAGAACCGCGCGCTGGCCAATGCACGAGATGAAGTCAAGCAGATGGCCGCCACCGCCGAGCGCGAGCGCATTGGCCGTGACCTGCATGACCTGCTCGGGCGTTCGTTGACGCTGATCGCAATCAAGGGTGATCTCGCGGCCAAGCTCGTCTCGCGGAAACCGGCGCAGGCCGAGGCGGAAATGCGCGCAGTGGCTGGCGCGGCGCGCGAGGCGCTGGCCGAAGTGCGAGCGGCCGTCGCCGGCATGACCGGTGCCAGCCTCGCGCGCGAGATTGCGAATGCCCGCGCGGCGCTGGCTTCCGCTGGTATCGCGTGTCACATCGAGGCTGATGTCGAAGCCATCGACCAGGGCGCCGGTGCGGTCCTTGCGATGACGCTGCGCGAGGCGATCACCAATGTCATTCGTCATTCGGGAGCGCGTACATGCCGGATCGTCCTCACCCGGCATGCGACTGGCATCGAGCTGGATGTCAGTGATGATGGCGATGGCGGCAGTCTGCGCGAAGGCGGAGGCATTGGCGGGGTGCGGTCGCGGCTGGCTGCAGCCGGCGGTGGCCTGACCGTCACCGGCGATGCCCGGGGTACGCGGCTCGTTGCGCGCATGCCGGCTGGTGTGCCGGCATGATCCGTATCGTGATTGCCGAAGATCAGGCGCTTGTGCTTGGGGCGCTCGCCGCCCTGCTTTTGCTTGAAGGCGACATGGATGTCGTGGCGCGTGCGGGTGATGGAGCGGCTGCGCTCGAGGCCGTGCGCCGGCTCAAGCCCGATGTGTTGCTGTCAGACATCGAGATGCCGGCTCTCTCGGGGCTGGACGTGGCCGAGGCCATCGCACGCGAGGGGCTTGGCACGAAGGTCTGCATCGTGACGACCTTCGGGCGCTCGGGGTATCTGCGGCGCGCGATGGATGCGGGCGTACGGGGCTATCTGCTGAAGGATGCACCGTCGGACCTGCTGGCGGCGGCGATCCGCAAGGTGGCTGCCGGTGGTCGTGCGATCGCGCCAGAGCTGGCCGAGGTCGCGTGGGATGCCCCTGCCAATCCGCTTTCGGAGCGCGAGCGCGACGTGTTGCGGCTTGCAGATGAAGGACGCTCCAACAAGGAGATTGCGCGGCTTCTCGACCTGTCGCCGGGGACAGTGCGCAACTACCTGTCCGAGGCTTCGACAAAGCTTGGTGCTGCCAGCCGCATCGAGGCCGGGCGCATCGCGCGCGACCGCGGCTGGCTGTAACCCTTTCGACATGATCTTTGTCATCCGGTGATCATGACCCGGGGCACTGCCGCGTGCGTGCACGGGGCGCCATTTTATTCCTGCAAACAGGAGAAACGCCTCATGCGATTCAGGAAGACCATTGGACTTGCAGTTGTCGTCGGGTTGCTCGTCGCGGGGGCTGCCGCCTTCCAGTTTTTTGTGCCGGCAAATTTCTGGATGCCGGAGATCGAAGTCGCCGAACCCGGACCGACGGGCGTTCGTGTGAACAGCAACGGGTTGTTTGGAAATTACTACCCTGCCAGGGGGGAAGGTCGTCACCCGGCGATCCTGCTGCTCGGCGGATCGGAGGGCGGGCTTGCACGGGGCGTGCAGAAGATGGCGCAGTCGCTGCAGGCTGAAGGGTTCAGTGTGCTGTATCTGGGCTATTTCGGTGTTCCAGGGATGCCCGAAAGCCTTGAGCGCATCCCCCTTGAGGTGTTCGACCGCGGCCTTGCGTGGCTTGCTGCACAGCCTGGCGTCGATGGCGACCGCATCGCCCTTGTCGGGGGTTCGAAAGGGGCCGAGGCCGTGCTGCTGGCGGCGACACGCAACGAAAGGCTGCGCGCGGTCGTAGCCGGGATGCCGACAAGCGTTGTCTGGAAGGGGATCAACTGGTCGCGCGGTGGCCAGAGCCTGCATTCATCCTGGACCAGTGGCGGGGCCGAGCTTCCCACCATGCCCTACGCGGCGTGGAACATGAGTGATGGGATCATCAGCGTCTATCGGTCGGTCGAGAATCCCGCGCTGCGCGCCGATGCCGAGCGGGCGGCGATCCCCATCGAGCGTGCGCGCGCCGCGCTGATGCTGGTCTGCGGCGAGGCCGAGACGATGTGGCCGGCATGCCCGATGTCGCGTGCGATCGAGGCAAGAGCGGCGCAGCGTGGCGGTCCGCGGGTGCAGATCCTGGCCTATCGCGATGCCGGGCACCTGCTCTTTGGCCCGCCCATTCCGCGTACGAGCACGTTCTTCAAGCGACTGGACATGTTCGGTGGCACGGTTGAAGGGAATGCTGCTGCCCGCGTCGATGGCTGGCCGCGCGTCGTGGCTTTCCTGAAGGCGGAGACAGGCGTGAGGTAGCGTTGGCCCTCATTTCGGTGACAGTGCACTGTCACTGAAACTGTCGCATGATCTGCAATGCGCGTGCGAGGGCCGGGTCTTCGGGGCTGCCGTTATCCGGTTGAATGCGTTCCTTTGGTGCCCACTCCTCCCGCGGTGTGCCGTCAATATGTGCCAGCCCATAGGCCGGAAGGCGCAGGCTGGTGCCGGTGGCTGGCAGGTTGAATACTTCGACACCGCCTGCGAGCCCAGCCATGGCACCACCAATAACCGTGCCACGGTTCATTCCGTCGAAGCCGATCGCCATGCCTTCGCCCATGCTGCCGGTCCAGCGTCCGGCGAGCACGACGACAGGGCCGGATAACGTCCAAGGTCCACGCGGTTCGATTTGGCGCGTGGAGGCTGTTCCCCGCAGCGGCAGGATGATCTGATAGCCAGCAAGCCTCGTCATGAAGCGGCCCATGACCGGTTCGGCCACGTCCGTGGAGCCGCCGCTCGGGGTGTCGCGCAGGTCGACGATCCAGCCTTTTGCTGTCCGCATGCCTTCGACGGCGGCATCGAACGCCTCAACGGTATCGCTGTTGCCGAGGCTGTCGTTGAAGCGAATGTAGCCGATCTCGCCGATCATGCGGGCGGTGACCGACGTGGCGATGTCCGGAGGCGAGGGATCGCCCAACTCCACGGTGATGCGTTCGCGGCTTCGCGCAAGGACGATCTTGCGCGTCTGGCCACGATGGCCTGCCGCTGCCGCATTGAGTGCCCACGCCATCCGCGCGGGCAGGATGTCATCCCCGCCGGTGCGGATGCGGGACCGGGCCGCGTCCTTTGGGCGGAGGCCGTTGATCGACAGGATAAGGTCGCCGGGCCTGATTCCTGCGCGATCGGCTGCGCCATCGCGGCGTATGCCGGTTACGACCACGTCCGTTCCCTGCTGTTCAACCCAGATGTCCGAGCCGGACGGGACCAGCGAGGGCGAAATGCCGGTGTTGACGCCCAGTGATGCGTGATGGTCCCACAGGGCCTCAACGAGGTGTTCGAGCATGGTCACGCCCTGCCGGGGTGTCGTCACGGCCGCCGCTGCGGCTTGCGCCTGTCGGCAGGCTTCGGCCCAGTGCGCGGCACGCGTGGCATAGTATGCGTAAACCTTCGGGACGAGGTCACACATGGCCTGTGCATCGGCCGCGTACTGTGTTGCGATGTCCGGGGTTTCTTGCGCAGCTTCGGCTACAGGGGCTGCCAACAGAAGTGCTGTGATTGCGAAGATCTGGGCCAAATTACGGTGACAGTTTGCTTTGGTCGAGCGTGACCTCATTGATTGGTGCCTGACTTCTCCGGGAACAAAGTGCACGGTCACTGTAATGCCTCATAGCTCGTGGCGGAACTGGATGAACCCTGTCCGGCTGGCGACCTTGCCGTAGAGCGCAATGCCGGTGGCGTTGGTTTCATGGGTGAGCCAGTAGACGCTGGCGGCGCCGTGCTCGCGGGCCTCGCGATAGACCGCCTCGATCAGGGCGCGACCGACGCCCCTGTTGCGATGGCTCGGCTCGGTGAAGAGATCCTGCAGGTAGCAGTCTTCGTCCTGCGTCCAGGTGGAACGGTGATAGAGCGCGTGCACGATGCCGACGACCTTGCTGTCGATGAGCGCCACGAAGGCGAACATCGGCTCGCCGGGGTCTCTCAGGCGCTGCCAAGAGCGTTCGGTCGTCGCGTCATCGATGGTCTCGCGGTAGAAGGCCTGGTAGCCCTTCCAGAGGTGCAGCCATTCGGCATGATGTTCGGTTGACAGCCGGGTGATGGTGATCATGGGCGGGCTCGCTGCGGTCGTGGCAGTGAAGCGTGTTCTTCCCTCAGGCGATAGTACTCTGCGGGCCGGTGGCGCGGGCTCCTGCCGGTCTCGGCGGCGCGCTGCGTCTCGCCGGTCCGCTCGATCATGTCCATGAGCTGCATGAGCTTGAGCTTGCGCCGGAAATTTCCCCGGTCGAGATGCACGCCAAGGAATTGCTCGTGGGTACGCTGCACGTCGCCGAGTGTGAAGGCGGGCGGCATCATGCGCAGCACTTCGCGCGCGATCGTCGTGTTGTCGAGTCCTCGGCCGACGGCGTCGACGGCTGTCCTGACAATGGTGGCATGGTCGAAGGCCAACGGTCGGGCGCTTATGTCCTCGAGGCTGTACCAGCCGGCTGTTGCGGCGTCGCTGCCCGCCTCGATCCGGGGTTCGGCGTCGTGGGGCAGGAGGGCGAAGTAGGCGGCCGAGATGACCCAGCGCTCGTCGCGGCCGGGCGTGCTGAAATTCGCGAAATGGTGTGGCGTGACGTTGGTCACCGCGGTTTCTTCGGCCAGCTCGCGCAGGACGCAGGTGTCGAGGTCCTCGTCCTGGCGCAGGAAGCCGCCGGGCAGGGCAAGCTTGCCCCGGTGGGGCGGCTCGCCGCGCTCGATCATGAGGATGTGAACGTCCGCCTGCCTGACCTTGAACAGGACCATGTCGGTCGCCACGCCGGGGCGGGGGTAGTCGTAGCAAAATTTTTCCCGTTTTTCTGACATTTTTCCGACTTAGAGCCTTTACAACACGAAGTCAATTCCCATATAGTGTCCTCTGGACACTAACAATCCCACAACGCCTCAGGAATGCCAGCCCTGCCACCGGCGGGGGCCCTGGTTTTGTCGAGAGAAGGGGGACCATGAACGCACCAGCCACTCCAGCCGCGCCGCTTGTCATCACCGAGATACCCGCCGGGGGCGGGCTCATCGGGATCACCTTCCAGCCCGGCCGTTCGGAGCGGGCGGGCGTCGTTTCCGGGCGGGACCTGAAGGACGACCTCGCCGTCGTGTCAGGCTGGACGCCGATGTCGGTCGTCAGCCTCGTCGAGAGGCCCGAATTCGATCTGATGGGTGTTCCCGGCTTTTCCGAGGCGATCGCGCGTGTGTCCGTCGACTGGCACCACCTGCCGATCGCGGACATGGAGGTGCCGGATGCGGTCTTCGAGCAGGCGTGGGTCTATCACGGCCATGTGCTGCGCCAGCGGCTGCAGGCGGGTGGGCGCGTGCTGCTGCACTGCAGGGCGGGGCTTGGCCGGTCGGGCATGATCGCCGCGCGGCTCCTGGTCGAGCTCGGGGCGGATCCAGAGGCTGCCATCTCGACCGTCAGGGTCGCGCGGCCTGGTGCGATCGAGACGGTGGCGCAGGCGTCGCACGTGCGCGGATGCCGGCGCGTGCCCGATGGTGCCCATGCGGACCGTGTGCTGGGGTGCCTCGTCGGTGGTGCTGTCGGCGATGCCTTCGGCTATCCGGTCGAGTTCATGAGCCTGTGGCAGATCCGGCGTGCCTTCGGCGCAGAAGGCATCGCGGGGCCTGCGCTCAATGACCATGACCTGTGGGAGGTCAGCGACGATACGCAGATGACCCTGTTCACGGTCGAAGGGCTTGTCGACGGGCTGGCGCGTGGCGTTGATCCCGTGGCTGCGGTGCGCGAGGCCTACGGGACGTGGCTTGCGACGCAGACCGGTCGCTTCGATGCGGCGGTCGGCGCGGACCGGCTCGCCTCGTTCCGGGCGCTCTGGGCGCGTCGTGATCCCGGTCATACCTGCCTCACGGCGCTTGCGGCCGGCGGCCGTGGCAGTCGCGAGCGACCCGCCAACAACAGCAAGGGCTGTGGCGGTGTCATGCGCACGGCGCCGATCGGCCTGGTGCGGTCCCTGTCCCCGGAACAGTGCCTGGAGCTGGGCGCGCGGGTGGCGGCAATCACGCATGGGCATCCGTCAGGCTATTGGACTGCCGGGGCGATTGCGGCGATTGTCCGCCTGATCTGTGATGGTGCGACGATCGAACGTGCGGTGCGCGAGGTGATCGGTCTGCTCGACACGCGCCCGCGCAGTCACGAGACGGTTGCCGCCCTTCGCAAGGCGCTCAATCCCGGCCTCAAGCGCATTGATGAACTTGGCGAGGGCTGGGTTGGAGAGGAGGCGCTGGCCATGGGTGTCCATGCGGCGCTGCGCGGACGCAGCCTGAAGGAGGTGCTGATGATCGCAGTCAATCACGACGGCGACAGCGACAGCACGGGTTCCATTGCGGGTCAGATCTGGGGTGCGCGCGCGGGCGTTGCCGGGATGCCGGTGGCCTGGGTCAGCGCGCTGGACGTCAGGGCGCCGCTCAATCACGTGGTGGGGCGGCTGATTGCGGTGGCCTGAGTCTGGTTGCGGTAACAGGGCCCTCCATTCGTGCCCTTCCGCATCTTGTGTATGCTCCATTGTCCTGGAATTGAGTGCACTGTCACCGAACCGGGGCTCACGAGGCGGGCGCCTGAGGCACTGGGACTTCGGGTCCGCCGGTAAGCTATTCAATTGTCAAGTCAGCGGACGACGGATGCCGCGCGCGTCGTGAACAATACAAGAACATTTTACGGGTGTCAAGTGGAGCTGCTGCGACTTTGTGGACGTGCACCAAGCCACTCGCTTTCAGAACGCCGGAGGGTTCGCACTCAGCTCGCCGGCTGGAAGTAATAGCGGCCGTCATAGTCGCCGCCTTCGAACCAGGGGCGCTGCTGGACGTTGCTGGTCTTGCGGACGTCTTCGGCCACGTCCTTGAAGACCAGCGTTGCTTCCTCGCCCGGTGCGCGCGTGATCCGGCTGGCGAGGGCGCGTGAATAGTCCGACTTGTCGGGCGCCGTCTTGCCGGGTTCGGTGGCAAAGCCCAGAAGCACGCCGGCGCGGCGCTCTTCCGCGTAGAGCCCCTTGCTGGTGCCGCTCTTTTCCTCGGCCAGCGCATTTCGGCAGGCATCAATGACAACGAAGACGAGGCGCGCGCCAGAGCCTGCCAGCAGGTCTGTTACGTCCTTTACGGCAACGGCATTCAGCTTCAGGTCGTCTGTCTTGCTGATTTCTTCGCGCACCGGGATGAGGTAGTTCCGGCCGTCGGTGCCGGCGGCGCCGTGGCCGCTGAAATAGAAGAAGCCCGAGGGCTTTTCGGGCCGGCCTTGTTGCGGGCGCTTGCCCCAGTCTTCGACGGCGCGGTCGAGTGCATCGTGCAGGGCCTGCAGTTCGGCTTTGAGTTCCTTCTGGTTCAGGTTGAAGCAGCGACGCACCTGGAAGCGAGTGCTCGTTAGCGCCTTCTGCAGGACCTCGATGTCATCATTGGGTGCGACCAGAGGCTGAAGGCCTGCGCCGGTGTAGGCTGTGTTCCCGACCAGCAAAGCCAGACGCATCTCCCTGCTGGCGTCAATTGTGAGGTTGCCTTGGCAATCGCGCTGGCTGGCCTTCGCCAGTTCGGCCGAGCGGTCGATGGCCGCCGTCGCGCCGGGCGCATCGCAGCGGATGAGACACAGGGGACTGCCGAGCAGGTTCTCGACGGACAGTGACGGGTTCTGTCCGTTGCGGGTCTTGATGCGCATATCCTCCGACACGCGACCGAAGACGCGCAGGATGTCCCCCTGTTCAACAACGCGCCGGGCAAACGAGATGGCAAAGGGAGAGTTTTCGTTTCCGTCGTTGGCGTCTTCACGGGACCGGCTGGAGGCAAGGTAGTAAGTTTCTATCGTCCGTGGTGGTACAAACACCAGTCCTTTCAGTTTGACCCCAAAACTGCGTGTAGCGTTTACGTTTAAGGGCGCACGCCCTCCATCAATAACAACAATGGCGGACCGTTTGGCCCCACCTGCCACGGACAACAACCTGTCCTTCGAGATCCTGATGCTTTTCACGAAATCGGCATCAATGCGTCGGGCATCCGGACGACCAACAGCGGGCAGAACGAAGTCCTCGCCTGCAAGCGAGTAGCCGACTCCGGCATAGTAGATCAGCGCCACCTCGGCCTTGCGCGCGCGCTCCGCAAAGGCGTTCAGCGCATTGCTGGTGGCCTTGGGGTCGTAGTCCTTTGCCTGCCACACGCTGAAGCCGGCGCGGGTCAGGGCGCGGGTGACAAGGTCGTTGTCGGCGGTCGGCGTGTTCAACCTGATTGTGGCAAGCGTCGACACCGAAATCACCAGCGCCACGCGCTTGGGGGCTGCTGCCGGCGCCGTACCTTGCGCCAGCACAAGATGGGGCACGACTGCAAGGGCGAGGGCGAACAGGAGGGTCGTGATCGGGCGCAGCCGCATGGCTTACTCTCGAGAAACCAGAATGGCGATCAGCGTCGGCCATCCCGCCGTAAAGTTCAAGCCGTTCGGGCCGCGATACTCACCCGCTGTGTCTCCGATGCATCGAGATGACGGTGTGGTCTGCTTATGTGCCCGCGACATCGGCGCCCTGATCTGGGCCAACAGGCCTTCCCTTGGTTTACATGTCTTGCCATTCCGAAGATGACACGTGGAACGATGTTTCATGGAATTCTGGCCGGGATCCGCGATTTGTTTTCGGCAAGATGACAGTTTCGTCGAAGTTTTTGTGTTTGTTCATCTTCGCGAACGTCGAGGTGGGGGGCTGGCCGCTTGTTCCGTGCGGGCGGGGTCCCAGGCACACCCACCGCATTTCGTTTTCGCGCGGGGCTCACGAGGCGGTCGCCTGAGGCGCTGGGGCTTTCAGGTCCGCCGATAGTCCATTCACTTGTCAAGTCGCGGGCGGACGGACCGCCCGCGAAGAGAACACATAGCGAACACTTTCTCGCGGCAAGCGCGACTTCTGCGACCTTTTGGACGGCGGCAATTTCGGTGACAGTGCACTTAACTCCGGGTGGGATCAGCGCAAGCCTGACGCCGGCCATCAAGGAGTAAAGTGCACTGTCACCGAAATTAACCGTTGCCGGGATGCCGGTGGCGTGGGTCAGCGCGCTGGACGTCAGGGCGCCGCTCAATCACGTGGCGGGGCGGCTGATTGCGGTGGCCTGAGTCTGGTTGCGGTAACAGGGCCCTCCATTCGTGCCATTCCGCAACTGGTGTATGCTCCATTGTCCTGGAATTGAGTGCACTGTCACCGAACCAGGCAGGGAGGCGTGATGCGGGCGGGTGTTGACCTGGGCGGGACGAAGATTGAAGCGATCGCCATGGATGCAGATGGTGTCATCCGGGCGCGTGTGCGGCGGGCGAGCGGGCGGACCTATGAGGAAAGCCTTGCGGCTGTCCATGATGTGGTTGCCGAGACCGCGCGTGTTGCGGGTGTGGCCATCTCGTGCGTTGGCGTCGGTATCCCGGGTTCGCCTTCGCCGCTGACGGGGCTCATTCGCAATGCGAACTCCACCTGGCTGAACGGGCAACCTTTCGGCGCGGATCTTGTGCGGGTCCTCGCACGGCCGGTCCGGCTGGCCAATGACGCAAACTGCTTTGCGCTGTCGGAGGCGATCGATGGCGCCGGCGCCGGTGCGCGGGCCGTGTTCGGCGTGATCCTCGGGACAGGATGCGGCGGCGGGATC
>Ga0172373_10007835_pt1 | contig 13712 bp, 15 predicted proteins | sample Lak10m_2_FD_114546 | JGI IMG/M metagenome (GOLD analysis project Ga0172373, IMG submission 114546) | Freshwater microbial communities from Kabuno Bay, South-Kivu, Congo - kab_092012_10m | ecosystem: Environmental > Aquatic > Freshwater > Lake | place: Democratic Republic of the Congo... | reverse complement strand
GTGGTCGAGGTACGTCGCAGCACCTGCTGTGCACGAAGCTGCCGCGCCCGGGTCGCATCACGCTGGCCTACGCACTGCTGCCCGACGGCAAGATCCTCAGCGAGTTCACCGTGGCGAAGATCGCCGACGACCACTTCTACCTGGTGGGCGCGGCCGGTGCCGAGTGGCACGACCTCGACGTGCTCGAAGCGGCCCTACCCGGCGACGGCTCGGTGACGCTCACCAACATCAGCAAGGACTACGGCTCGCTGGTGGTGGTGGGTCCGCACGCCCGCGACGTGCTCGCGCAGGTCACCACCACCTCGCTCGAGAACGCCGACTTCCCGTGGCTCAGCATCCGCGACATCGACACCGCGGTGGGCAGCGTGCGCACCCTACGCGTCGGCTACGTGGGTGAGCTCGGCTGGGAACTCCACGCCGCCAACGACCAGCTCGTCGCGCTGTACGAAGCCATCTGGAAGGCCGGCGAGCAGTACGGCATCCGCGACTTCGGCATCTACGCGGTCGACAGCCTGCGTCTCGACAAGGGCTACCGCGGCTGGAAGGGCGACATCGAGATCGGCTTCTCGCCGTTCGACGCATCGCTCGACCGGTTCGTCGACATGACGAAGGCCGACTTCGTGGGCAAGGACGCGCTCGTGGCCGAGCAGGCCAACGGCTCGGCGTGGCGGTTCGTGTCGATCACCCTCGACGAGCCGGGCGTCGCCGACGCACCCGCGCTGTCGAGCATCTTCGACGGCGACGAGCGGGTCGGCCTCGTCACCTCCGGTGGCTGGAGCTTCACCCTGAACCAGAGCATCGCCATCGGCTATGTGCGCCCGCAGTACGAGGCACCGGGCACGAAGCTCACCGTGCTGGTGCACGGCGAACGCTGCGCCGCCACCGTGGGCACCGAGCCGCTCTACGACCCCACCAACGCCAAGCTCCGCGCCTGACCCGCGAACTTAAGTTCGCGGCTGACCCGCGAACTTACGTTCGCGGCTGGGTCGCGTGGATGGCCTCGATCACCTCGCCGGCGCGTACGTCGAGGTCGAGCTGCGGCATCGGCTCCCACGCGGTGCCGTCCACCCGGTAGGGCACCGCCACGGTCGACACCCCCGACGGTCGTACCAGCATCGCGAACACGGCGTTGCCGGTCTGTCCGTCGGCCTCGAGCACGAAGCTGCCGTCGTGCAGCAGGATGGCCCAGTGGTCGTCGCGCAGCGGCGGCAGCTTGCGGCGTACCAACTCCAGCGCCTGTTCGGTGTTGAGCAGTTCGAAGCCGGTGTCGGGGGTCTGCATCGCCATCCACGGCAACACCCGCGGGCGCCCGGCGGCCACCGCCGCGGCCTTCAGCGACACGAACGCGTCGAGCCACGCCTGACGACGGGCGACCGGCTCGAGATCGAGGCCCATCAGCCGACCGACGACCCCATCCTGGATCTGCTCCAGCGACGCGATGAGCGCATCCTTCTCGGCTGCGAGGTCGTCGAACCCCGCGTCGTCCTTCCACTGCACCGCCACCGACACCCTCCCCTGACGAACAGAGGATCATCGGCACGCGACGGCCTCGGGATGAGGAACCGTCAGCGCGAGATGGCCACCGGCACGGCCACCGCGTCGGCGGCCTCCTTGGCGTGGTAGCTGCTGCGCGTGAGCGGGCCGGCCTCGACGTGGCCGATGCCGAGCGACTCGCCGAGCTCGGCCCAGCGACGGAACTCGTCGGGCTGCACCCAACGAGCGACGGGCAAATGGTTCGAGGTGGGCCGCAGGTACTGGCCGATGGTGACGATGTCGACGCCCACCGACGCCAGATCGACGAGCAGACCGTCGACCTCGGCCGAGGTCTCCCCCAGGCCCACCATGAGCCCCGACTTGATGGTGAGGCCGGCGGCTTTGGCACGAGCCAGCACCGCGAGGCTGCGTGCGTAACCGGCCGACGGCCGCACCGCGCGCTGCAGGCGGGCGACGGTCTCGATGTTGTGGTTGAACACGTCGGGCCGGGCGTCGAACAACAGCTGGAGCGACGCGTCGTCGCCCTTCGCATCGCTCACGAGCGTCTCCACGGTGGTGCCGGGACGGGTGTCGCGGATGGCGGTGACGCAGGCGGCAACGTGCGCGAAGCCACCATCGGGGAGGTCGTCGCGCGCCACCATGGTGAGCACCGCGTGCTGCAGGTCGCTGAGCGCCACCGCGGCGGCCACACGGCGTGGCTCGTCGGCGTCGGCGGCCTCGGGCTTGCGGGTGTCGACGAGGCAGAAGCCGCACGCACGGGTGCACCGCTCGCCGAGCACCATGAACGTGGCGGTGCCGGCGGCCCAGCACTCGCTGAGATTCGGGCAACCGGCCTCCTCGCACACGGTGACCAGCCCGTGATCGCGCACGGTCTTCTTCATCGCGAGCACGTCGGTGCCGAGCTGCACCTTCGGACGCAGCCAGTCGGGCTTGCGCGCCGAGATGGCCAACCCCTCGGCCACGCCGGCGGCCTCGAGCCGCACCAGCGCGCGGCCCATCTCGCCCGGGCCCTCGCCCCGCGAGAACGGCGCCAGATCGGCCGGCGCGTGCTTCCACGCGACGTCCTGGCGCTCGGCCTCGCCTCCGCCCCAGAGATCGGCGGCACGGCGGGCGACGATGTCGGCCACCTCGCGCATCGACACGTCGACGCCTTCCTCGACCAGCGACGTGACCGGCTTGTGGCCGATGCCGCACGGCACGATGTAGTCGCGCAGGTAGCGCATGTCGGTGGTGACGTTGAGGGCGAACCCGTGCATGGTGCGGTTGTTGGCCAGCCGCACGCCGATGGCGCAGATCTTGCGCGGGTTCGGGCCGCTGACGCCCACCCACACACCCGGGTACTCGTCGAGACAGCCGACATCGGCCACCCCGAGCTCCTCGAGGGTGCCCACCACCAGTCGTTGGATGGCGCACACGTGGTCGCTCGCGCCGAGTGAGTTCGGAACGCTGACGATCGGATACCCGACCAGTTGTCCGGGGCCGTGATACGTGACATCGCCCCCACGCTTCACCGGCACCAGCTCGGCACCCACCGACTCGGGGTCGACGAGCACGTTGGCGGCCAGGTCGGCGCGCGGGCCGTGGGTGAACACGTGCGGATGCTCGAGCAGCAACAAGTGCTGCTCGGTCCCGTGCTGGAACAACGACGTCTGGAGCGCCAGCGCCTCCCGGTACGGCACGCGCCCGAGCCAGCGGACGCGCAACGGGCCGGCGGCGTTCACGACTAGAGCTCCTGGCCCCAGTCGCGCGTCTCGAGGATCTCCTTGACGCGGGCGAGGAAGTTCGCCGCGTAGGCACCGTCGAAGCCACGGTGGTCCCAGGTCATCGCGAGGTGACCCACGGGGTGCACGACGATGGCCTCGGTACCGTCGGGGAGCACCGCCACCACCGGCTTGCGGACGATGGCGTCGGTGGAGAGGATGGCCACCTGCGGCTGGTTGATGATGGCCATCGTGAGCACGCTGCCGGACGAGCCGTTGTTGGTGATGGTGAACGTGCCGCCACTGATCTCGTCGGGGCTGAGCTTGCGGTTGCGGGCGCGGTTCGCGAGGTCGGAGATCTCGCGGGCGATGGCCCGCAGGCGCTTCGTCTCGGCCGACCGCACCACCGGCACCAGCAGACCCTGGTAGTCGAGATCGACGGCGATGCCGATGTCGATGTAGTTGTGCACGACGAGTTCGTCCTCGCCCACGCTGGCGTTGAGGTGCGGGAACTCGGCGAGGGCGTCGACCACGGCGCGGGTGATGAACGGGAGATAGGTGAGGCTGAAGCCCTCGGTGGACTTCCACTCGCCCTTCACCTTGCCCCGAGTGGCGTCGACGTTGGCGTAGTCGACCTCGACCACGCTGAACGCGTGCGGGCTGACCGACTTGCTCATCACCATGTGACTGCCGGTGAGCTTGCGGATCTTGCTGAGCGGCACGACGGTGTCGCGCTCGCCCGAGTGCACCACCGGCGCGGGTGCGGGCGCCGTCACGGCCGGGGCCGGGGCGGGCGCAGGTGCAGGGGCAGGGGCAGGGGCCGCCGGTGCCGGGGCCGGGGCCGGGGCGGGCGCCGCAGCGATGGGCGCCACAGGGGCGACTGCAGGAGCAGCGGCGGACATGCGGTCGATGTGGTCGAGCACGTCGTCGCGTGTGATGCGTCCGCCAGGGCCGGTGCCCGTGATGGTGTCGGGGTCGATGCCGTGCTCGGCCACCAGGCGGCGCACCACCGGCGAGAGCAGGCGGTTGTCGCCGGTGAGGGCTTCGGCAGCCAGCGGCGCTGCAACGTCGGCGGCCGGTGTCGGAGCGGGCGCAGGTGCAGGCGCAGGGGCAGGGGTCTCGACGACGGGAGCGGGAGCGGGTGCAGGGGCTTCCACCGGTGCCGGGGCCGGAGCCTCCACCACGGGGGCAGGCGCCGGGGCCGGAGCTGGGGCGGCGGCGGCATCGGCGGCACCGACGACGGCGATGACCGCACCGACCGGCACCGTGTCGCCCTCGTTGGCGCGGATCTCGAGCAGCGTGCCGGCCACCGGCGACGGCACCTCGGTGTCGACCTTGTCGGTGCTCACCTCGAACAGCGCCTCGTCGGCCGCGACGGTGTCGCCGACCTTCTTGAACCAGCGCGTGATGGTGCCTTCGGTGACGGTCTCGCCCAGTTGCGGGAGGGTGACGTCGGCCATGGTAGGAACTCCTCGTGAGGTGGTGTCGAGCGGGGGGTCAGGCGTTGAGGCTGCGGCCGGTGAGCGACAGCACGGTCTCGCCGAACAGTTCGGAGAGGCTGGGATGGGGCTGGATGAACTCGGCCACCTCGGCGGCCGTGGCTTCCCAGTTGACGGCAAGGTACCCGCCGCTCAACTGCTCGGTGACCCACGGGCCCACCATGTGGACCCCCAGGATCTGCCCGGCGGTGCCGTCGGCGTTCTTCTTGGCGATGATCTTCACCAGACCGTCGAGCTCGCCGAGGATCTGCGCACGGCTGTTCGCGCGGAACTGGTGCTTGGCCACCACGACGTCGTGGCCGGCCTCGCGGGCGGCCTCCTCGCTGGGGCCGGCGAACGCCACCTCGGGGTGGCAGTAGATGGCCCACGGCACACGGTCGTACGCCACGGGCATCGGCGACTCACCCAGCAGGTGCTTGGTGACGAGGATGGCCTCGGCGTAGCCGACGTGGGCGAGGGCCGGGGTGTTGATGAGGTCGCCGATGGCGTACACGCCGGGCTCGCCGGTGCGGCAGTACTCGTCGACCTGCACGAAGCCACGCTGATCGACCTGCACGGCGGTGCCCTGCAGACCGAGCTGGTCGGCGAACGGGCGGCGCCCGATGCTCACCACGACGGCATCGACCTCGAGCGACTGCACGGCACCGTCGGAGCCGCTGTACTGCACGGTGGTGCCGCCGACACCGTTGGGCGTGTGGCCGAGCACCTTGGCATCGGTCTTGATGTCGATGTTCTTCTTCTTGAAGCTGCGCACCACCACGTTGGCGACGTCGGCGTCGAGACCGGGGAGGATCTTCGGCAGGCCTTCGAGGATGGTGACCTGTGATCCCAGGTCGGCGAACGTGCTGGCGAACTCACAGCCGATGGCGCCGCCACCGATGACCGCCACACGCGCCGGCAGCGACTGCAGCATGAGCACCTCGTCGCTGGTCATCACCGGACCGGCCGGCTCGAAACCGGGGATGCTGCGCGGCACCGAACCGGCGGCGAGCAGCACGTTGCGACCGGCAATGGTGGACGAGCTGCCGTCGGGGTGCTGCACGGTGACCGTGCGGTTCGGTCCGAGCGAACCGACGCCGTCGAGGATGGTGATCTTCTTCGACTTCATGAACCCGCCGAGGCTCTTCACGATGCCGTCGACGATCTTCTGCTTGCGAGCCTGGATGGCACCGAAGTTCACCACGGGTGCCGACGACTCGATGCCGAAGTCGGCCGCATGGGCGACGTGCCGGTTGACCGCGGCCGACTCGAGGTACGCCTTCGCGGGGATGCAGCCACGGTTGAGGCACGTGCCACCGAGCGAATCCTTCTCGACGACGGCCACGTTGAGACCGGCCGAGGTGGCGTACAGCGCCGCCCCGTACCCGCCTGGCCCGCCGCCGATGACCACGAGATCGAACTGCTCTTCCATCGATGCCTGCTCCACTTCTCCGCGGTGCCGTTGATCCGAAGGGGAAACGGTACCGCTTCCCGACGCAGGTCAGCGCAGGTGGTGGTGATTACACCAGTTTCCAGCGCACCGTCTCGGCCGCACGGGAGAAGACGAGCAGACGGTCGCCATCCCGCACGTCGGCCGTGCCGAACGTGAGCGTGCACGTGACCGGTTCGATGGTGAATCCCTCGCAGGCTTCGGCGCCACGTTGGTTCGGGGTGGCGGTCGCCTCCGGGCCGACGAGCGTGAACCCGTCGAGCCCGTCGGGGTCGTCGACTCCCGACAGCGTGACGGTGACCGTGGCGACGCCATCGGCCTCGGCGTAGTTCTCGACCAGCACGTTCGCGTCGCCGGCCGAGCCCGACCCGCCGACCTGGAGCAACGGGGCTGTCTCCTGACCGGCGAGCCGTAGCAGCTGCACGGTGCCGGCGATGAGAATGGCGAGGCCGCAGGTGACGGCGAGCAACAGAAGAGTGCGGGTCCGCATGGCGCGCTCAGGCTACGGCCGGTAGGGTCCGCCTCCATGCGCCGCCTGTTGGTCCCCGTCGTGCTGGCCGCCGTGCTCGTCACGGCGTGCGGCGACGATGCGGCCACGGGCAACCCCGGCACGGCAGACACCGGCACCCCGGCCTCCGAGGTTCCCGGTGCCACCGACCCGCTGGGTACCACGGCGCCCGTCGACACCGCAACGCCCGAGCAGGTGGCCACGGCGCCCGAGGCGCTGCAGTTCTCCGCCCCTGTGGTCGGCGGCGGCGAACTCGACATGCGCGCGTACGCCGGGCAGACGGTGGCGTTCTGGTTCTGGGCGCCCACTTGAAGCACCTGCAACCGTGAAGCCCCCTCGGTCGAGGAGGCCAGCAAGCAGTACGCCGGCAAGGTGCAGTTCGTCGGCGTGGCGTGGTTCGGCGACGACGAGTCGTTCCAGGGGTTCATCGGGAAGCACGGGCTCACGTTCCCCCAGGTGAGCGACGACCCCGGCGAAGTGTTCGCACGATTCGGCGTGCCGTCGCAACCAGCACTCGTGGTGGTGCGGCCCGACGGCTCCACCGAGCAACTGCTCGGCGCCGTCGACGGCGACGTGCTGAAGAACGTGCTCGGCGACCCGTCGGCGTAGGCTCGCCCGCATGGGCCTCCGCGACCTCGCCAAGCGTCTCACCGCCACCGTCGAGCAGATCGACGACGAGCGACTGCAGGACCGCTTCGCCGGCCTCGCGCTCACGGCACTCGGCGACCTCGAGCCACGCGTCGCCGCGCGAGTGGGTGGCGAGGTGAGCCGCACCCGCATCGTGCCGCGCTCGGGCGTGCAGTCGTTCGAGATCACGGTCGCCGACGGCACGGGCACGGCCGTCGCGGTGTTCACCGGCCGCCGTTACGTGGCGGGCCTGGAACACGGTCGTGCCGTGGTGCTCGAAGGGGTGGCACGCCTCGAGCGCGGCCGCCTGGTGATGCTCAATCCCGCCTACACGCTGCTGGCGTGAGCCGGGTCAGCCGACGAGGAGGTCGCGAACCGCTTCCTCGCTCTCGGCGGTGACCAGCACGAGCACTTCGTCACCCTGACGCAGGATGGTGTCGCCGCGAGGCACCACCACCTTCTCGTCGCGCAGAATGGCGACCACGGTGGTGTCGCGCGGGAAACCGATCTCGACGATCTCCTTGTCGAGCGAGGGCGATCCCTCGGCCAGCGTGACCTCGGCGAGCTTCGCCCGGCCACCCTCGAACGACAGCAGCCGCACGAACGAGCCGACGCTCACGGCCTCCTGCACCAGACCGGTGATGAGGTGCGGGGTGCTCACCGATACGTCGACGCCCCATGTCTCGTTGAACATCCACTCGTTGTTGGGGTTGTTCACGCGGGCCACCACGCGGGGCACGGCGAACTCCTGCTTGGCCAGCAGCGACACCACCAGGTTGTCCTCGTCGTCGCCGGTGACCGACGCGACCACGTCGGCCGTCTCGAGCCCGGCGTCCTTCAGGACGGTGATGTCGCACGCGTCGCCCTTCACCCAGTGCGCCGCCTCGATGGTGGCGTCGTGACGGCCCACCACGTCGGCATCGTTGTCGATGATGGTGACGCGGTGCCCGCTGCCAACGAGCTGTTCGGCGATGAAGCGGCCCACGCTGCCGCCGCCGGCGATGACGATGTTCATGGTGCGCTCCTAGTGGCCACTGCCCGCAGCGGGGCCGGCGGTGAGTTCGTCGAGACGGGACATGGCATCGTGCGCGACGGCCAGGTAGACCACGTCGCCTTCCTGCGCCACGGTCTGCGCGGTGGGCATCATCGCCGCGCCGAGTCGGCTGACGGCCATCACGCGGACACCGGCGTCCTCGATGTCGAGCAGTCGATGTCCGGCCCAGGCCCGGGCGAGTGACCGTTCCACCAGCGACACCTTGGCGCTCGGGTCGACCCACTCGACCGCATCCGTCTGCGGCACCAGGCGGCGCAGCACGCGCTCGGTGGTCCACAGCGCCGGCGCCACGGTGGCGATGCCGAGGCGCTGGTAGATGGCAGCCCGGCGCGGGTCGTAGATGCGGGCGACCACGCGGTCGATGCCGAACGTCTCGCGGGCCACTCGTGCGACGAGGATGTTCGAGTTGTCACCGTTGGTGACCGCAGCCACGGCCTCGGCGCGCTCGATGCCGGCCCGAACCAGCAGGTCGCGGTCGAAGCCGATGCCAGCGAACGTGTCGCCCGGGAAGTCGGCGCCCAGGCGCTCGAACGCACTCTTCTTGCGATCGATGACGGACACCGTGTGCCCCTCATCGAGGAGGTTCCGGGCGAGGGACGACCCAACTCGTCCGCACCCGACGATCACCACGTGCACGATTGCTCCTCTCGGCATTGCCGTTCGGCACTGTAACCGGGCGTAGGGTACGGAACACCTATGTTCCAATCGCTGAAGCGTCTCATCATCGGGCGCCCGATCGCCACCGCCGACGAAGGTCACCAACGTCTCCCGAAGAAAGTGGCCCTCCCGGTCTTCGCGAGCGATGCACTCTCCTCCACCGCGTACGCCACCGACGAGATCCTGCACGTGCTGCTCATCGTGGCAGGCGTGGGCGTCGCCGCGTTCTCGAAACTCGTGCCGATCGCGATCGTCGTGGCCATCCTGCTGGTGATCGTCATCACGAGCTATCGGCAGACCATCCACGCCTATCCCGGTGGCGGCGGCAGCTACATGGTCAGCAAGGACAACCTCGGCACCATCCCGTCGCTGGTGGCCGCATCGTCGTTGCTCGTCGACTACATCCTCACCGTCGCCGTGTCGGTCGCCGGTGGCGTGCTCGCCATCCGGTCCGCGTTCGGCTTCGACAACAAGTGGACCGTCCCGATCTGCCTCCTGTGCATCCTCGTGATGACCTTGATGAACCTGCGCGGCTTGAAGGAATCGGGCGCGTTGTTCGCACCGCCGACGTACATCTACATCATCTCCCTGCTCGCGCTCATCGTCGTCGGCCTGCTCCGCGTGTTCGTCTTCAAGAACATCGACGAGATCGATCCGGCCACCGTCAGCGAAGAAGCTGTCGAGTTGGCCGAGGGGACGAAGAGCCTCAGCATCATGCTCTTCCTGAAAGCGTTCTCGTCGGGTGCCGTTGCGCTCTCCGGCGTCGAGGCGATCTCCGACGGTGTCCAGGCGTTCAAGAAGCCCGAGGCGAAGAACGCTGCAGCAACGATCGTCATCATGGGTGGCATCCTCGGCACGTGCTTCCTCGGCGTGTCGATCCTGGCGTCGCACCTCCACCCGATCCGCGGCGAGGACGACCCCACAGGCATCGCGCTGATGGCCGAGCAGGTCTACGGCGGCAAGAACATCATGTTCTGGATCATGCAGATCGCGACGTTCGCGATCCTCATCCTTGCGGCCAACACGGCGTACGCCGACTTCCCGCGGCTCTCGTCGTTCGTCGCGAAGGACGGCTTCCTGCCGCGCCAGTTCGCAAACCGTGGTGACCGGTTGGTGTTCTCCAACGGAGTGATCTTCCTCGCGCTCGCCGCGTCCGCGCTCATCTGGGTCTTCGACGGTCAGATCAGCGCGCTCATCCCGCTCTATGCGTTCGGTGTGTTCACCGGTTTCACGCTCAGCCAGGCCGGCATGTTCCGCCGTCACATGCGCCTCAAGGAGCCTGGCTACCGGCTGCGCGCCGCCGTCAGCGGGTTCGGCGCGTTCACGACGTTCGCCATTGCGAACATCGTCGTGATCTCGAAGTTCACCGACGGCGCGTGGCTTCCGGCCGTCATCATCCCGTCGATGGTGACCTTCTTCTGGTTCATCGGGAAGCACTACCGCCACGTCAAGCAGTCACTGGTCGTGCCGCCCGGGTACAAGGCACAGCGTCACACGCACTACGTGGTGGTGCTGGTCGGCAAGGTGAACCGCGGTGTCATCGACGCCATCGGGTACGCCCGCAGCCTGGCTCCAGAGCGCATCATCGCCCTGTCGGTGGTGCAGGAACCCGAGGAGGAGCGCCGGCTCCATGAGCAGTGGGACGAGTACGACATCCCCATCGAGCTGCACACGGTGTCGTCGCCCTACCGTGAACTCACCCGGCCGGTGTTCAACTTCCTCGACGAGATCGACCAGGAACGCGACGACGACATCATCACGGTGGTCATCCCCGAGTCGGTCACCAAGGTGCAGAGCCAGTGGCTGCACAACCAGTCGGCGCTCGCCCTCAAGGCGCGCCTGCTGTACCGCCCGCACACCGTGGTGGTGAGCGTGCCGGTGCACGTCGACTGACGTTACACCCGAACTTCGGGGCAGGCCACGACAGTTCCGCACAGTCGGGCGTACGGTGACGGTCATGCGAGTCATCATCTCCGGCGCGAGCGGCCTCATCGGCGGCGCGCTCGCCACTCATCTCCGCGCGCAGGGCCACGACGTCGTGTCGCTCGTGCGCCGCACTGCGGGGAGCAACGAGATCCAGTGGGACCCGGCGAAGCGCACGCTCGACGCCGAGGCCCTCGCGGGGGCCGACGCCGTGGTGCACCTGGCCGGTGCAGGCATCGGCGACCACCGCTGGACCGACGACTACAAGCGTGAGCTGGTCGAGAGTCGCACGAAGGGCACGGCGCTCCTGGCCGAACGCATTGCAGCGTGCAGCCAGCGGCCCGGCGTGCTGCTGAGCGGCTCGGCCATCGGCTACTACGGCCCGAGCGACGACCGCGAACTCGACGAGCACTCCCCCGCCGGCACCGACTTCCTCGCCGACCTGTGCGTGCAGTGGGAGGCAGCCACTGCTCCGGCCGAGGCCGCCGGCGTGCGAGTGGCCCACCTGCGCACCGGCATCGTGCTCACGAAGCAGGGCGGCGCACTGAAGAAGATGCTGCCGTTGTTCAAGCTGGGCGCCGGCGGCAAGTTCGGCAAGGGCCACCAGTGGCAGAGCTGGATCTCACTGCCCGACGAGGTGGGTGCGATCTCGCACCTCCTCACCGCCGACGTGCGCGGCGCGGTGAACCTCACGGCGCCCGCACCGGTGCGCAACCGCGAGTTCGCGAAGACCCTCGGCACGGTGCTGCACCGGCCGTCGGTGGTGCCGGTGCCTGCGTTCGGGCCGAAGCTGCTGCTGGGCGGCGAACTGGCCGATGCGTTGCTCTTCACCGGACAACGGGTGCTGCCGACGGTGCTGCAGCAGTCGGGCTACCAGTTCCAGCACTCCACGCTCGACGTCGCGCTGCGAGCGGTGCTGGCGGGCTGACCGTCACTGGGCGGCGGTGTCGACGCCCGGCCAGCGCGTCAGCGCAGCATCGAGGTCGAGGCGCCAGGTGCCCACCTCGGCGGGCCAGTCGGCGCGAGGGACCGCCCACATGATCTCGAACTCGAGCCCGTCGGGGTCCTTGGCGTAGAGGCTCTTGCTCACCCCGTGGTCGCTCTCGCCGACGAGTGACCCGACCTCCAGCAGGCGGGCGCGCAGCGCGGCGAGTTCCTCGATGGTGTGCACCTGCCAGGCGAGGTGGTAGAGCCCGATCGAGTGCGGCGCCGTCGGGCGGGGCCCGACCTGCATCACCGCCAGGTCGTGATCGTTGTCGGAGCCGTCGGCCTGGAGGAAGAACGCCTGATCGCCGAGCGCTGCTCGCACCGTGAAGCCGAGCACCTCGGTGTAGAACGCGGCGCTGCGCTTCGCGTCGCTCACGTAGAGCACGGCGTGGTTGAGTCGCTTGATGGTCATGACGTTCTCCCTCCGGGCCCGTTCGGGTCAGGCCTTCAGCGCCTCGATCTCGAGGACGATCTTCACCTTGTCACCGACGAGCACGCCGCCGGTCTCCAAGGCAGCATTCCACTCCATGCCGAAGTCCTTGCGGTTGATCTCGCCCTCGGCGGTGAAACCGGCCTTGGTGTTGCCCCACGGATCCTGGGCCACGCCCTCGAACTCGAGGTCGAAGTCGACCGACTTGGTGATGCCGCGGATGGTGAGGTCGGCGTGGAGCACGAAGTCGCTGCCCTTCGGCTCGATGCCGGTGGAGACGAGCGTCATCGTCGGGTGGGCCTCGGCCTCGAAGAAGTCGGCGCTCTGGAGGTGACCGTCGCGGCCCTCGTCGTTGGTGGTGATGGAGGCCACGGCGACCGACGCCTCCACCTTCGAGTCGAGCGGGTTCTCGGCGACGGTGATGGTGCCGTTGAACTCGGTGAAGCGGCCGCGCACCTTGGCGACCATGAGGTGGCGGACGACGTACCCGACCATCGAATGGCTCGGGTCGACGGTCCAGGTGCCGGTGCTGAGGGCGGCGAGTGCGGGGTTGGCGGTGGTGGACATGGGGGTTGCTCTCCTGGGTGCTGAACGCCCGGGACGGGCGATTGCTTGCGGGTGCAACAAACCATACCGAGGACTATTTCACTTCGCAACATTTCCTTTGCGCAACTCATCCGATACCCTGCGGGGCATGGCGACCGACTGGCTCTCCGAGTCCGAGCAGCACTCCTGGCGGAACTTCATCATGACCGTGCACGACCTGATGGCGGCACTGGAGATCGACCTCGCACCGCATGCGCTCACGATGGGCGACTACGAGGTGCTGGTGTGGCTCAGCGAGGCCGAGCAGAACCGCATGCGCATGTGCGATCTCGCCGGCGCCCTGCAGCTCTCCCCCAGCGGGCTCACCCGCCGTCTCGACGGCATGGTGAAGAACGGCTGGGTCGAGCGTGCGTCGTGCGAGAGCGACCGCCGCGTGATGTGGGCCCACCTCACCCCGGCCGGCCTCGCGAAGATGAAGTCGGTCGCACCCGACCACGTCGCCAGCGTGCGTCGCCTCGTGCTCGACCCGCTCGGCCCCACCGGCGTCGAGCAGCTCGGCGAGATCTTCGGCCGCATCAGCGCGAACCTGCACGACGCGCAGCCCGCCTGACCATGACGCTCTCACTGCCGCAGGGATTTCGCGCGCACGTCACCAACGTCGGCGTGAAGGACGACACCGACGACTTCACTGTCGTCGCCGCCGACACCCCGTGCGCCGTCGCCGGCGTGTTCACGCAGAGCTCGTTCGCCGGCCCGAGCGTGCTGGTCAGCCGGAGCAACCTGCAGCACGGGAGTGCTCGGGCGATGGTGGTCATCTCCAAGAACGCCAACGTCGCCACCGGCGAGCACGGCATGCGC
>Ga0172373_10007833_pt1 | contig 13715 bp, 8 predicted proteins | sample Lak10m_2_FD_114546 | JGI IMG/M metagenome (GOLD analysis project Ga0172373, IMG submission 114546) | Freshwater microbial communities from Kabuno Bay, South-Kivu, Congo - kab_092012_10m | ecosystem: Environmental > Aquatic > Freshwater > Lake | place: Democratic Republic of the Congo: South-Kivu... | reverse complement strand
ATAAACCAGTTTGGCAAATTGCGGGGGCAGGTTGATGCGGTCGATTTCTGCTGGATTGAGCAAGCGTTTATCTTCACCGGCGTGACCCGGAATGCCCACAGCTAGCCAACGATGGGCGGGCGCATCTTTCAACAAGCCGTGTCCTTCACTCCAGCCTGATTGCATGATGAAGGCATGGGTGCCTAATGCGCGTTTATTTTGGCGCAGCGCAAATTTTGATCGGCCAATCTCGATGCCATTTCGAAACACCAAAACCCGTTGGTCTTTTGAACTCATGACGATAGAAATCGGGCCATCAAGAGAATTATCGGGTTGCCAGCGGAACGCTTCTTTTGCGGACAGTCTGGGCACTTTCATAGGCTTGCCTTGGCTGGCTTCAACCGGAGAAATCGCTGCTGGATGTACGACTTCGTTAGGCATTTTATGCTCGTTTGCAACCACTACGGTCATACCCATCGGTGATGCTTCGAATAACAGTCTGGCAAATTCCGAGGGTAAATGTACGCAACCGTGTGAGGAAGGATAACCGGGCAAAGCGCCGGCATGCAGTGCCACGCCATCCCAAGTCAGGCGTTCGGTATAAGGCATGGGGGCATTATTATAGGTTTTGGATAAATGGCTTTTGTCTTTTTGTAATACCGTGAAAACCCCGGTTGGGGTGTTGTACCCGTTCTTGCCGGTGCTGGCTGAAGATACGCCAATCCGGATACCATTACGGTAAACGTAAGCGCGTTGTTCCGGCAGGCTGACGACCACTAGAATTGGGCCGGAGGGTACTGCATCGCCTTTCCAGATAAATTGCCCGGATTGTAAATGGCTGGGATCGGTTTCGACGGGTTGGGAAGTGGTATCACCCCAAAATGGCGTGGCGTGGATGGGTGTGCTCAACAAGGGCAATAGCAGTAGTGCAGGTAACAGGCGGGTTAACATGTCTGAAAAGCTGAGGTTAGATTTCGGAATCGGCATTATAGCAATGCCTAGGGTTTGACCCGAATTGCTCATTAGGTCTGCGAATAATCGCAGCTTAATAATAATGCCAATACTGGTCTATAGCTGGCGATCTTCAGGAGTTTAGGAAAGTGTGGATTGCCGGTATATCGGCATAACTTAATGGTCTTGCGGGCATCAGCAGGACGAACAATTCTGATTAATCACTCGACGCTGTCGGTTCGGCTAGAGCATCAAACACCACTTTGTCATAAACCTCGTTCAGGTTCAGAACGCAATCGATGCTTTGCAATAGCAGAGCAGCATCAAGACCGACGGCTTCGGATAATATCCACACATCGTCTTGTCGCAGATAACGTTCGATACTCGGTTGATCCTGCATCACCAGCAGATATTCTTGTAACGAGGCTATTTTCCGGTAATGGGCAAACTTGCCACCACGGTCATAAGCTTCGGTGGAAGGGGACAATATTTCAACCAGCAGCGTTGGGTTAAGCAAAGTATCTACAAATGCGTCTTCAAACTCTGGTTTGCCACAAACCACCGCAATATCCGGGTAATGGTAACTACGGGCATTGGCTGCCTTGACTCGCATATCACTGATATAGGCTTCGCAAGGTCGATTTTTAAGTTGTAGGCTGAGCTCTCTGCCAATATTGACTGTCATTAAATTATGCGCCCGACTGGCACCGGTCATCGCGAAAATTTGACCGTCGTGAAATTCACTTCTGATAGACGCGCTGCGTTCCAGGGTTAAATATTCTTCAGCAGTGTAGCGAGTTTGTTTGAGTACGGCGGACATGAATGACCTCGTTAAAACGCAATGTATTTTCTCTTAAGCATATCATAGCGTTATCGCGCCAGCTTATCACCCTGATGCGTAACCGCCTTGTAGGCTGAATGGTTACAAGCGTTGTTAATATAATCCAGGCAAAAGCTTCCAGGTGCTGTTGCAGTAGTCGACATAACGGTTGCCGAATTTGTCGAGCAGCATTTTTTCCTCTATCGCGATACGAGCGGCCAAGGCCCAAAAGCTGGTCAGCAGCAGTAGCAGCAACGCGAAGATATCCCCCATGGCCAAACCAGCTGCAAACAGCGCGAGCAATAAGCCGGTATAGGCTGGATGACGAACGTAACGATAAGGCCCGTCAACGACTAATAGATGCTGATGTTGGATGGCGACATGGGTGGTAAAGAACTCAGCCAATCTAACCACAGCTCGATAACGTAACCAAAGTCCAGCGCCAAAAATTAGCAGCGCCAACAATTGTCGGGGTAAATAGTCGATGGGAATCGGTGTCCATCCCAGGGTTTTGAATAGTAGCGCCAAGCCTAAACCCGTCCCAATGCCTACCCACAATAATCCTTGTGAACGTTGTTCGCTGATCTGTATTTTGTCAATACGGGCTTTTGATCGGGCCAGCCTGATTTCTGCTGTGATCCAAATCAGACAAAATACTAGCCACATTATGCGTATCGATATCATGTTGTTTGTTTTATGTTGATACTCTGTCCAAGCAAGCCGCCTAAATGTCCGGGGCTCGTGTAACATACCGCAATTTGCAGATGAATATGCAGAAGATCATCCAGCTCAAGCACCTCTATAAGGCTTATTCTCAGGCCGGTCAGCGGCAAATGGTGTTGTACGATATTTGCCTTGACGTTGCAGTCGGTGAGTTTGTGGCCGTGGTGGGACCTTCCGGGAACGGTAAGTCCACGTTGATGAATTTGTTAACCGGTATCGATTATCCCAGTCAAGGCGAGATCATCGTCAACGGCACGTCTTTGCAAAGCCTGAATAATCGCCAATTAACCGCCTGGCGTGGGTCTAATGTCGGCATCGTTTTTCAATTTTTTCAGCTCATACCCACTCTAAGTCTGTTGCAAAACATTGTGTTGCCTATGGATTTCCTGGGCAAATTGAATAAAGCCCAAAAGCAAGAGCGGGCTCTGGCGCTGCTGGAGCGGGTGGGTTTATCGGATGCAGCGCAGCGCTTGCCGAGTCAGGTTTCCGGAGGACAACAACAACGTGCGGCGATTGCGCGTGCTTTAGCCAACGATCCGCCTTTGATTGTCGCCGATGAACCGACCGGGAATCTGGATGCCGCCACCGCCGATTCAGTGTTCGAGCTTTTTGCGCATCTGCGCGATCAAGGTAAAACCTTGGTGATGGTGACTCATAACGAAACGCTGGCGGATGCGGCCAGTCGTAAGCTGGAAATCCGCTCCGGCCGCATTCATGCGGACACTCATCTGGATACTGCGTTTTGAACGTGTTGTGGAGAAAAGTCTGGGCTGATTTGTGGCTCAGTAAATCCCGTAGTCTTTTAGCCATGCTCAGTCTGGCCGTGGGTGTCTTCAGTGTCGGACTGTTGTTGGGCATGATCGACTTACTACTGAGTAAAATGGATTTGGCGCACCAGCAGGCAAAGCCTTCGCATATCAGCCTGATTTTACGCGGCAATGCCGATATGGCTTTGCTGGCTCGGGTTAAAGCCTTGCCCGGAGTCAGTGGCGTCGACACGATGATGCCCGTGTCGGTGCGCTTCCGCCGTCCCGGTGAGCAGGAATGGCAATTGGCCACGCTGATTATGCGTCCGGATTTTACGCAGCAAGCTTTCGACCAAACCCGCTTGGAGGCTGGGCAGTGGCCATCTGCCAGTGGTATCGCTTGCGAAAATCTATCCTGCTTATCGACTGGTTTGCAGATTGGAGATGATGTCGAATTTGAAACAGAGCAGGGCACTCAAGTCATTCCGCTTACTGGCATTGTGCGTCACCCGTTTGTTAAACCACCCAAGTTCGGTGGGCAAGTCCATTTTTTTGCTGACATTAAACATGCTGAATTGTTCGGCGTACCGACGCACAGTTTCAGGCAATTGCTGGTACAAATACAGCCGCCTTACAGCATCGAGCAGGCCCGCAACATGGCCGGACAGATACGCAAGCTGTTCAACGCAGAAAAGCTCAATGTCAACGTCAGCTTGTTGCAAGATCCAATCGAACATTGGGGCAGGCCGTTTTTAGCCGGTATCAATGGGGTGTTAAAACTCATGGCCTGGGTGTCATTAGCGTTAGCCAGCGTGCTGATTTTTAATACCGTTTCCGCGCATGTGACGCAGCAAACCGAGCAGATTGGTGTGATGAAAGCGTTGGGGGCCAGTACGCTGGCTGTTGCCGGAATCTATCTCGGTGAAGTTTTACTGATGGGATTAGCAGGCTTGCTGCTCGCCATGCCGCTCAGTTTGGTGACCGCACATTTCAGCGCCTGTCAATTGTTGGGATTGTTTAATATCGATTGCGGTGAATTTCAGGTGTCTTGGCGGGCTATCGCTTTTATGTTGGCCGGAGGATTGTTGGCGCCGTTGCTGGCGGCCTTGGTGCCTGTCATGCGCGGTGCAACCATGACCGTTAGAGTCGCCATTGCCAGCTATGGTTTGGGCTATGACTTTGGCGGGAGCCGTTTCGACTTATGGCTGGAAAGATTGGGTGGGCGCATGACGACGCTGAATGCGGCGGCCTTGTGTAATCTGTTTCGACGCAAATCCAGACTGGTGCTGACGCAAAGTGTATTGATTTTGGCCGGAACTCTGTTTCTGGTGTTAACCAGTCTGATGGCTTCTTTAAATGTAACGTTGGATAAGGAAATGGCCCTCAGTCATTTTTCGGTGCGACTGGGTTTCAGCAAGGATCAGCCCAAAGTCGGGATTGAAGAGATTGCCAACTCGATAGCGGCGACGCGTGGCATGGATTTTTGGCTGCGATTGCCGGTGGAACTACAAAAGGCTGGCGAGCCGTTAAGGCAAAAAGGCAGTTTGGGTCTGCAATTATTGGCGGTGCCTGCAAACTCTAGTTTATATCAGCCGCTGATCGAAGAGGGGCGTTGGTTGGATGCCGCTGATGCCGGAGAAAAGCGTTTGCTGATCAGTGCCGATACAGCCCGGATGAATGGCATTCGGGTGGGTGATCATCTGGATGTCGGTCTTGGGGCTGACAGACAAGCTTGGCAGGTGGTGGGGATTTATCGCTGGTTGACGGGGAGTCATTACGCCATTGAAGCGGTTTACGCACCTTTGGAGACAGTCGCCAAGTTAATTCATCACGAAAATTATGCCTCGTTTGTTCTGCTTGATGCTGCTGTGAGCAGCTTGGCGGAAGAAGCCGACTATCAGCGGCAGTTAAAACACGCTTTTGAAGCGCATGACATCAAACTGGATGTTTACACCACCCTGGCAAAACTGGAACAACGGCAATTCACCCGGAATCAATTTCAACCGGTACTGGGGACGTTGCTAGGCTTGGCGAGCATGATTGCTGCGGTGGGAGGCATCGGCTTGTCCGGCACTTTGTCCATCGGCGTGTTGCAACGGCAGCGCGAAATTGGGGTATTACGCGCTATCGGCGCACCGCCCAACAGCATATTTCGTTTGTTTTTGCTGGAAGGTTTGTTTCATGGGTTTCTGGCCTGGGCGCTGAGTGTGCCACTGGCGTATTGGGCGGCGGAACCGGTTGCAAGTGAATTAGGCATGACGCTGTTCGGTATCCAGCTGGATTATGCATTCGATGCCAAGGCCATCATTTACTGGTTGCTGATCGTTTTGACCGTGGCGATAGCAGCTTGTTACATACCCGCCCGCAACGCCAGTCGATTGAGCATTCGCCAGTGTTTGGGGCATTGACGCCCAAGATTTTCTTCCATCCTGTTCAAAATCCTTATTTTGTCAGATCACCGTTGACATATCGATGCAGAATGCAGCCAATCAGCGTTTGGTACGAATTGCCGCAAACGACCTTTAGCTGCCAATACAAATTACTTTGCAATGCCAGCAGAGGCTGTCGTAAAAGATAAAAAATCCGTAACTATTCAGCTAAATGCATGATACTGCTAATAGTTGGCAGCTTGCTCCCTCTCCCGCGAGGAGAGAGCTTTTACGACAGCCTCCAGGAAAGGGGGAAAGCTGTGATTCAAAATGGAGGTGCGATTTACCCTAACGAGCAGAAAAGCTTGCCTAATCGCACATTTCGAAGTCAACAGGCCTTCGATTACGCTATCGCTAATTGGAGCTAAGCAGACTGAGAGTTGGGAACAAAACAATGGCTGGAAAACGTGATGACTTTCACAGTAATGCCACCCGAAGTAAGGGCTCGGCCAATAGTACGAAGGTCTGAAAGCACTAGGTTGTAAAAAAACCTGACAGCTCTATATTCACCATAATGACTATGGATAATGGCTTTAATTGATTGAAATCAAATAAAAAAAGAATTTTTAGCTTGACACTTTGCACACATAAACCGGCCATGGGCGCCAAATGATGTGTAAAAAAAACTGACACCGACGGGTGCAACGATGTCGACACAGCCAAAACACGCTAACGCCAGGCCTTTATCTATCACGCCTGCGCACTTGCAGCAGGCGTTCCTGGCCGTCTGTCAGCAACGGCGGCATTTTCCAGCGGATGCCGATATATGGCACTTTCGACGGCACTGGCCGGCGCGCAAGAGTGGGCTATTGGCGGAGATTCAGAGCGGTGATTATTTATTTTCCCCTCAGCACAGCGTGTGTAAAAAAATGGACAAATCGTGCATCTTTGGGCGGCGGAAGACGCGGTGGTGATCAAACTGTTGAGTGCTTGGCTGCAGGACAGACTGAGCGTGTCGCCGGCCTGCGTGCATGTCAAAGGCCATGGCGGCCTCAAGCGCGTTGTGACCCACATTCAGGCCAAGCTGGGCGACTACCGCTTTGTCTGCAAAACCGATGTCAAGGGCTACTACCAAGCCATCGACCCATACACCCTGCTCAACCAGATCGCCGATCAGGTGGCTGAACCGCTGCTCAGGCGCTACTGCTACGCCATAGTGCGACGCACCGTTGAGGAGGGTGGAAACTATCGGGATATTGAACAAGGCATCTCGCGCGGTTGCGCCATCAGCCCGCTGTTGGCCGCCTTATATCTCAAGGATTTGGACGACAAATTCAGTCGGCAGCCAGGCCTCTATTACGTACGCTACATGGACGACATCCTGATCTTGAGCAAAACCCGCTGGCAAAACCGGCGGGCGGTTAAGATATTGAATCAGACCTTGAACAGCCTGAAATTAAAGCAACACCCCGACAAAACCTTCATCGGCAAGATCGAGCACGGTTTTGATTTTCTCGGTTACCGATTTTCCCGGCAACCCTTGCAACTGGCGACCGTCACCGTCGAAAAACACGTTGAAACACTGCACCGGCTTTATGAGCAACAGACCCGGAAAAAAGCCAACTCAGTGGAGTTGGCCTCGGTTCTGGGGCAGTACCGTCAACGCTGGCGGCGCTGGTGTACTGCCGGATTGAGCGAAAGAAGCCAGCAGGACCTTATTTGCCCCGAGGTCGCAACCTTCGCTGACCCAACAAACCAATCCCGAGCAGCATCAGGGTGTTAGGCTCGGGGACGGTCCAAACCGCGTAAGTATAGATATCCGCCAGTGCGGTGTCGCCAAGTGTTGCTGGACCACTCAGCACTCGCGTAGGAGGGCGTAAAGGTACAATAAGTGACGTGATGTTGAGCTGTTGTTGAGTTGCGTTAATGAAGCTCCATGGGGTAAGGATGCGACAGCCAGCTAGATTGGTGCAGCCTGCAATGGAATCTGGGTTAGTCGCATATCTGGCGTCGTTGTCGATCAGTTGCTGTAATGCGAAAAAAGCGCTTTCTAGTGTTGATTGCGACTGAAACAGGAAATCAGTGTTCTGATCGCAGCCGTTAAACAATGCGGCGCATGTGCCGTCACCTATCTTGACGTTGTAGACGCTTCCATTTACGTTGATGCCGGTAGCTCCGATCAAAATGTTATTTGAGTCGGTGACGAGCGAAGCTGCGCTGCTACTGTGCAGAGGCAGGAGTATCAGAAATAAAACGGCGGTTAGTGTGCGTAGCATGTGTCCTCCAAGGGGGATGTAGTAAAGGCAAATCGCCTGGCTATTTACGCAAGCAGAAATCGCGCCAATCTAAATCCTGCTGCCATGGCTTGCGGGGGAAACCTACCTCAATGGAATCGATGATCCGCAGGCCAGACCACTTTTATTTGCCGCGGTGGCCCTAATAAGCCCCGCAGCCAACACCCTCGATTCCGCTAGCGCTGCATCGAGGCTACACAACACCCCGACAAAACCTTCATCGGCAAGATCGAGCATGGTTTTGATTTTCTGGGTTACCGCTTTTCCCGGCAACCCTTGCAACTGGCGACCGTCACCGTCGAAAAACACGTTGAAACACTGCACCGGCTTTATGAGCAACAGAACCGGAAAAAAGCCAATTCAGTGGAGTTGGCCTCGGTTCTGGGGCAGTCGGGTAGGTTGGGTTGCATGTTTTTCGCAACCCAACAAACCGTTTATACCTGGCCAACCCCTTCATCCAACCCGTAAGCCGTAAGGTGGATTTGCACAAAGGCAATCCACCATAGCTTGTCGACAGGCTGGCGGTTTGCTGTCGCGAAACCGCCCTACATCATACGCACTGACTTTCGTCAAAACCCGCGTATGGCGGAACTCGCAGAGGTTCTGCCTTGGACGGCCTTCAATTGACGAATCGCTTGCTGCCTCCAGTCGAAAAATCTAACCAAAATTGCAATCACGCCGAGCGATATTGCATGACATCAAACTCAATCCCTCCATTATTACGGATGCCGCTGGTTTTAGGAGGAGCAGAAAGCCCCTTCCGAAAGCCCTCGGCAAAAGCGAGGAGCGCAGGGAATAATCGGCGTCCGGGACGACTTTTCTTTGGATGCTTTCGTTTGGCGACGCAAAAGAAAGTAGCGCAGCTGCCGGTCCGCTAACCGGGGTTAAATCAATCCTCGCGATAGCGAATGCTAATCGATGCAAAACAAATGACGTGTGACCACTAAAACCGTGCCCATCCTTGTGGCATTTTTAAATACAATCGGGCGATGTTGCCTGTTCGAAATTTTCAAACAAATCAATGAACTACCGTGGCAATTATCCCAACACATGTAGGGTTCGATTGAAGGTTTCCTGAATGATGAGAGCATCGGCACTCGCGCGATGGCGGGTTAGCGCCAAGTCATTGATGACTTCAGTTTTTGTTTGCGACCAAATGGCCATTTGCGGTTCTTTTAGAATCATTTCCAGCGCGCTGAGGCGAAAGCTGGGTTCGGAACCGGATTTGTAGAACAGTTGAGTCAACCAAGGTTTATCAACCACCCAACCATCGCTATACACGGTTTTCTCGGACAACAGCGCATTGAGTTCCGTTGTGACGGTAGTGATGGGCTTCCCGTATTTGAACAAGGTATCTCGGGTAATGCCATGGACTTTTTCTGCTTGATCATCCCAATATTGCCAATCGGAAGCCGGAAAAATCAAAGAACAATACTTTTGTCCGCTACTCATCACCACCCCCACCTCTATCGGATAACTGTAGGTGCCAAGCCCTGAGGCTTCGAAATCAAGCACATTTGGCCTGCTAATTCGCATTATCATTCCTTGTTCGTGGATTGTTTAAATTATGGATAGCTCAATTTGTCGGTTCGCCCATTGAATTAACCTAAAAACCTATCCTGATTATAACGATGATTCGGCCACACCGTCATTCCGGCAGGGATAGCCGGAATCCAGTCCACATGGATGTGTGACCTGTTTGCCATCCCTGGCTTCTGGATCTCGGCAATCCCGAGATGACGATTTCTGACTTGGCTGAAGGATCTTTATAAGCTGGAAACCTATTGGGTGAATATTTCAATTTCTATCCATCCCTCGACTGGGCTCCGGACGAACGAGAATTGAATACTAAATGATTTTTCTAGGATAAAGCGTGGCGAATAGCTCTTAGCCGAGTACAAACAAAAATCCACCTTCGCGGTGCAAAATAGGATTACACGGTTCGTTGTTGTCTCCGTTATGTTGTTGGGTTAGGCAACACCATACGGGATCGTTAAACACGTGTTAAATGACATTATTTAATCACGCGCCATTCAGTGCATTGATGATGATTTGAGTATTCCTTTTGTCAGTACCTCGCTTTCCGTGGATCAAGTCGGGATAAAAATTTGCTAAAGTATGTTCCAACATACTGATTAACAATAATGTCCTTCTTTACCCTAACACGCTGAGAGCTTACAAATCCCATCCCAAGAACTAAGGACTTGATTATGGCCAATAGCCGCTTTTTCATAAAGCCTTAACAAGCTCGACATCAAACAGACACATTAAAGTCGTAATTTTGTGAGCCATATCTAGTTTTCCAAACCAGATAGCCCGAGCCACTAACTCGGATTGAACAGGGCTAAGCCGAATTTGCGGATGGTTAACCCTGATATTCAGACAATAAAATCAGGAAAACATCATGGCTGGAAATTTACTATTTAAACGACATCCTTTGGCTATTGCTATGTTTGCCGCGCTAAATGTCATCCCAACGGCACAAGCTATTAGCCCGAATGTTGTGATCAGCCAAGTTTATGGCGGCGGCGGTAATTCGGGTGCCACCTATAAAAACGATTTTATTGAGCTGTTTAATCGCGGTAACAGCCCGGTCAGTCTGAACGGTATGTCGGTGCAGTATGCTTCTAGTTCAGGTACCACTTGGCAGGTGACTAATCTGGGAAATATTACTTTACAGCCTGGTCAATATTATCTGGTGCAAGAAGCCGCAGGTGCAGGCGGTACAACCAATCTGCCGACCCCGGATGCCATAGGCAGCATTGCCATGAGCGGCACCACCGGTAAGGTGGCGTTGGTTAGTAGCACAACAGCATTATCGGGCGCTTGTCCAAGCAGCAATGTGGTTGATTTGATCGGTTTTGGGCCCGCAGCCAGTTGTTCGGAAGCCAGTCCGACGCCTGCAATCAGCAACACGACAGCCAATTTAAGGGTCGCCAATGGCTGCACCGAAACCGACAACAACAGCGCAGATTTTGTCAGCGGTTCGCCTGCGCCAAGAAACACGGCAAACCCGCTCAATATGTGCGGTGGTGGAACCAATCCTGTCGTCAGCCTATCGGTCAGCAGTAATTCAGGTTCGGAATCCGGTCAAACTGTCATTACCGTTACTGCGACTGCTTCTGCCTCAGTAAACGGCAATCAAACGGTCGATCTGATAGTCAGTGGCACGAACATTACCAGCGGCGACTACGTGTTAAGCCAATCGGTAATCACCATTCCAGCGGGTGGCACTTCAGGTTCGGTAAGCTTCACGGTCCTGGATGACAATAGTGCGGAAGGCGGCGAAACAGCATTGTTGACCATGAGCAATCCATCGGCAGGCATCAGTCTGGGTACAGCTACTCAAACCATTAGCATTGCCGATAACGATACATCCACGACACCTATTTACCAAATCCAGGGCAGCAGCAACACCAGTCCATTATCTGGACAAGTCGTGACCACCAGCGGTATCGTCACCAAAGTTAATAACAATGGTTTTTACCTGCAAGATCCTGTCGGTGATGGCAACCCTAATACATCGGATGCGGTTTTAGTATTTACCAGTACAGCGCCGACTGTTAGCGTCGGTCAGTCGGTTCAGCTGACTGCCATAGTTACCGAATTCAATACCGGGATAGCAGGGAATGCAGACACAGCAGCCCATACCGTTACTGAGTTGACGACGCCCACCGGGATTAGCGTGTTGTCTTCGGGCCATAGCATTACGCCTACTGTCGTAGCGTTTCCGGAAGTCAACAACGACGATTTGGAAAAAGTCGAAGGTATGCTAGTGACGTTGCACGGTCCATTGACTGCTACGCAAAACTTTTTTCAGGGCCGTTACGGTCAAGTCACGCTAGCAGCGAATGGCCGGATGGAAAATCCCACCAATAAATTCCGTCCCAATACACCACAAGCTCTGAAGTTAGCCGATACTAATGCTCGTAGCAGGATTATTTTGGATGACGGCACATCGGTGCAAAATCCTAACCCGACACCCTACATCGGCTTGGATAACACACTGCGGGCTGGCGACACTTTAAGTTCAATTACGGGTGTCATCGATTACGGTTTGGCGACCAACGACAATACTAAATTTGGTGACTATAAAATTCATCCGACCCAAACCCTAAGCTTTAACCGCACTAATCCGCGTACTTCAGTACCCGATACAGTCGATGGCAACATCAAAGTGGCCAGTTTTAATGTACTGAATTACTTCACGACTTTTACCGATGGCACTACAGCTAGCGGTCAGACGGGTCAAGGCTGCACGCTGGATGGCGCAAACTCGGCGGCCAACTGCCGAGGTGCCAATAACAGCGCCGAGTTCATTCGCCAACGCAATAAAATCATCGCCGCAATTCAAGCCATCAACGCCGATGTGGTTGGTTTAATGGAAATCCAAAACAACGGCAATACCGCTGCACAAAATCTGGTGGACGGTTTGAACGCGGCGATGGGTGCAAACACTTATGCGGTGCTGCCTTTACCCAGTCAAGGCACTGGAACTGATGCCATTCGGGTGGCGATGATTTACAAACCGGCAGCGGTAACGTTAGTCGGCAATTCGATCAGCGATACCGACACCATTAATAACCGGCCCACTCTGTTGCAAAAATTTGCCGCGCCTAACGGTCGATCGTTCGCCGTAGCTGTCAATCATTTTAAATCCAAAGGTAGCTGTCCTGCGACAGGCTCTGATCCGAGCAACGAGGATAGCGGGGACGGTCAAAGCTGCTGGAACGGGCGTCGGGTTTTGCAGGCGCAACGTCTGCGTAGTTGGCTAAACGCGAATCTTGTCGGCGATGTGCTGATTATCGGCGACTTGAATGCCTATGGCATGGAAGATCCCGTATTCGATCTCACCAGCAACGGCTATATTGATCAAGTCGCTGCCTTTAACAGTTTCGGCTATTCGTATGTGTTTGACGGTAACGCGGGGCGTTTGGATCACGCTATCGCCAGTGCTTCCATGACGGCAAAAATTGCCGGTGTCCAACATTGGCATGTCAATGCCGATGAGCCTTCTATCATCGACTACAACCTGGAATTCAAGCAACCTGCTTGCCCCACTTGCGGCCCGGATTATTACACAGCAACGCAATACCGTTCGTCGGATCATGACCCGGTTGTTATCGGTTTGAAACTGAACGATCTGGATGGCGATGGCTTGAGCGATAGCATCGAAGCCACTTTAGGCACCAACCCGCAGGACATCGACTCGGATGACGACGGTATTGCCGATGGTGCTGAAGATGCCAACCATAACGGCGTCGTCGATACAGGCGAAACCAATCCTGCTTTACTTGATTCGGATAGCGATGGCATCCAGGACGGTACCGAATCAGGCATCACTGCAGGAATCAATGATCCGGATGGTGCAGGACCATTATTGGGTACTGATATGGCCGTCTTCGTTGCCGATGCAAATCCTGCTACAACCACTTCGGCGGTTCTGGTGGATACCGACGGTGACGGAAGCGCTGATGGCGTGGAAGATACAAATCACAACGGTAGAGTGGATGCGGGTGAATTCGACCCACTGAGCGCTACATCATTCCCGCCAGTCACATCCAAGCAAGTGCCGATGCTGCCGAACTGGGCGTTGTTGTTGTTTGCGGCCGCTCTGACTGCCATGCAGCGGAAGTTCGCCAGAAGTAATAAACTAGGATAAACGAGCCATGCAGGGACAATCGGATGTTGCCCCTGCCGTTTTCGGGCCGCTAGCAGCGACATAGGGATAGAGTGAACACACATAAACCAACCTATTTTGCCAATACCCGGCATCAATCGCTGCAATTCATATTGTTCGTCGCCTGCTATGTCCTGCTGGATTATGCCTACT
>Ga0172373_10007832_pt1 | contig 13718 bp, 9 predicted proteins | sample Lak10m_2_FD_114546 | JGI IMG/M metagenome (GOLD analysis project Ga0172373, IMG submission 114546) | Freshwater microbial communities from Kabuno Bay, South-Kivu, Congo - kab_092012_10m | ecosystem: Environmental > Aquatic > Freshwater > Lake | place: Democratic Republic of the Congo: South-Kivu... | reverse complement strand
GGTCCCGGTGCATGTAGGCGGGGTCGCGGTGGATCAGCATGCGGGTGCGGAAGCTCTCGAAGCCGCGCAGCAGACGGGCCAGGTCGGGGTCGGCCTCGGTCAGGAGCGGCGCGAGGGCGTGCGGGGGCGCGGCGAGCACGAGGCGGTCGACCTCGACGGGCGGGGCGCCGTCCCGGTGCACGGTCCAACCGCCCGGGTGACGCGCGAGGGCGAGGGCGCCGTGCCCCAGCTCGACCCGGAGGTGCGCGCAGGCGTCCGCGAGCTGTTCGGGCAGGGACTGCAGCCCCGCGCGAAGGTTGGACCAGGTGAAGGGCGCCACGTAGTTGGACGGGATGGCGCGCCCCGGTACGGAGAGCGCGGCGCGGGCGGAGAAGCCCCGTATGGTGGCGAGGTCGCAGCCGGTGAGGGCCGCGAGCCAGGGGAGGAGGACCGCCTCGCGCCCGAAGCGGGTCAGGCCCGGGACGTCCGCGAGCCATTCGTCCAGGGTGAGCGACCAGTCGCCGTCGCGCTCGAAGCGCCGCGCGGCCACCGCGAGCGCGAAGAAGGCGCCCTGCCCGGCCAGGTTCCACGGGGCCCAGATGGGCCACGCCCGGTCCCAGAACATGGGCGAGACGAAGCGCGGCGGGACGTCCACCGCGGCCATGAGCGTGGTCCCCATGGACCGGGTGATGCTGGCGCCGGCGCTGGGGGCGGCGGGGTCGTAGAGGCCCAGGTGGGTCAGGAAGCGGGTGAAGGTGGGCTGCAGCAGGGGGCCGAAGAACTGCGCGCCGAGGTCCACCGGCACCGGCACGCCACGGACGTCGACCTCGACGGTGTGGTTGTGTCCGCCCAGGCGCGGGCTCTTGTCGATGAGCACGCAGTCGCAGCTCGGGTCCAGGAGCCACGCGGTCGCGACCCCGGCCAGCCCGGCGCCCACGATGCCCACCCGAGGGCGGGGTTCAGCCGGCATCGTGGTCGGTTCGGGGCGCGCCCGCGGGCGTGAAGAACGGCCGGTACCACCGCCGCAGCTCCTGCACGGGCCCGTCGGCGGCGACGAGCTGGGGCCGTGCCCGGTACACCTTCCGCTCCCAGATGCGCACGTCCACGAGCCACTGCGAGAACCAGGAGCCCACCACGTAGGAGGCGAGGAAGCCGGGGACGCGGTCCTCGGCGTACCAGTGGAAGCCGACCCGCAGGCGGAGCGAGCCGATGGGCGTCTGCGTCTGGACCAGGGTGATGCGGCCCAGGTCGGGAACGTCGAAGTCGAGCCGGATGACGCCGCCGGGCCCCAGGAAGCTCACCGTGGCGCGGGCGCCCGAACGGGGGATGGGGTGCTCGCCGAAGGCGAGGTGGGCGTCGTCGGTGAAGCGCACCACCCAGTCCCGGTCGGGGTCCCGCTCCCAGCGCACCTCGTGGCGGACGTACATCCCGGGCACCGCCAGCCGGGTCCGCGGGACGCACATCCGGCTGTGGAGGGGGAGGAAGTGCTGGTTGTCGACGCTGTTCTCCACGATCTCGATGACGTGCGTGCGCACCGGTTCCACCAGCCTGTGCCCCACCGCGCGCAGCCCCGGGAGCCGATCGCCGAGCGGGTCCTCCCAGCGCGGAGCCTCCCCGCTCCCCCCCACTGCCCGCCACACGAACACCAGCCCGCCCACCTCGCGCGCGGGCCAGCGGCGCGCGTGGATACGCGGCACCTTCCCTCCGGCGGGCACGTGGCAGACGCGCCCGTCCCCGTCGAACTCCCAGCGGTGGAAGGGGCACACCAGCCGGCCCTCGCGGACCGCGCCGTCGGCGAGGTCCGCGCCGAGGTGCGGGCAGTAGCGGTCCAGCACCACCACCTCGCCCGACGCGGCCCGGAACAGCACGAAGCTCTCCCCGAGCGCGTCCACCGCGACCGGCTGCGCACCCACCGCCTCGGCGCGGGCGAGGCACCACCACGCGCTGGGGTCCTCCGGGGGGTAGCTGGCGGCCCGCGGGTCCGGCGGAGCGGGGTGCGGGGCGGTCATGCCGGCTTCACCGCGGAGAAGCGGTACATGGGGGTGAAGACGCCCAGGCGGCCGCCGGCGACCAGGCCGTCGGCGGCCCGGTTGAGCAGGGCGCTGACTTCGGTGGAGCCACGCGGGGCGATGCGCATCGTCTCCATCACCTTCACCGCCACGCCGGTGACCGAGCGCCCCACCCGGCCGCGGGGCCAGGCGCGCCAGCCGCCGTCCCCCTCGAGCGCCATGTACCAGGGAGTGTCGGGGTGGCACTCCGCTGCCACGTCACGCCCCTCCATGAGCGTGAAGCCAGCGGCCACGATCGCCGCGTCCACCGCTCCGGTGGGGATGGACGGGGGGAGCGCGTTCCCCTCCTCGATCTCCTTCACGACTCGGACGTGCTCGGCGTTGCCGGCGTCGTAGGCGGGGGTGGTGCACCACTCGTAGCCGACGAGGCGGCCCCCGGGCCGGAGCACCCGGAAGGCCTCGCGGAACACCGCTCCGCGGTCGGGGGCGTGGCAGGTGGCCTCGATGGCGTACACCACGTCCACGCTGGCGTCCGGGAAGGGGAGCGCGGCGAAGTCCGCCTTCACCACCTCGATCCGATCGGCGAGGCCCTCGGCCGCGGCGCGGGCCCGGGCCCGGGCGATCTGGGTCTCGTTCAGGTTCACGCCGGTGATGTGGGCTCCGGTGGTGCGGGCGAGGAAGCGCATGGGGCCCCCCACTCCGCAGCCCAGGTCGAGGGCGCGCACCCCGTCCCGCATCCCCGCCTCGTGCCCCAACCAGGCCTCGTGCGCGTCGATGGCGGAGGCGAGGGTGTCGCCGGGGCGGCGCACGGCGAAGTGGAAGGACTGGCCCCAGCCCCACTCGTAGAAGTCGGTGACGAGGTCGTAGTAGGTGACGACGTTCGCCACCTGCCCGGCGCCCTCGGGGGCCCGTCCCTCCGCGACGTAGCTGGCGCGGACGTCACCGACGGCGCGATCCACGTCCTCGGGGGGGCGCGCGGTGCGGGCGGCGTCGATCAGGCTGGGCATTCGACCTCCGGGTAGAACTGGCGGGTCCAGGCCCGGTAGAGGCCGATGGGACCGTCGCCGGCGGCCAGCGCGGGCCGCGCCAGCCAGGCCTTGTGGGACCAGATGGCGAAGTCGCGCTCGACGTCGCGCCCGTAGTTGTGGAGGACGATGGGCGCGATCACCCCGCGGACCAGCCAGCGCGGCAGGAAGCGCCACGCCCCCCGCGGCGCCAGCGAGGGGTCCTGCACCGACAGCCCGATGGTGAGCCGGATGCGGTCCGCCTCGAGCGGCGTGGGCAGGACCAGGAGGCGGAAGCGCGCGCCCACCCAGTCGTCCTCCACCTCGACCCGGGAGAGGCCGAGGCCCCACACCGCGACGCGGATGGTCTCCCGGGCCCAGGCCCCGCCCACGGGCTTCTCGAAGCGGTAGGCAGCCCGCAGGCAGGGCCCGTCCGCGCGTGCGTCCTCCACCGTCTCCACCGACCGGTACCCGTGGACGTGCGCGAAGTGGCCCACGTCCACGCTGTTCTCGCTGATCTCCTGCGGGTGCCCGCGGAGCTCCCAGCCGTGCAGGCGGTAGGGGGACCACCCCGCGGGGTCCAGCACCTCGGGCTCCCACCCGGGCGCCCCGCCCCCGAGCCAGGCGTAGAGGAGGCCGTCGCGGGTCAGGACCGGGCGCGTCCCCAGGCGGGCGGACCGGGGAGGGGGGGTGCCGTAGCCGGTGGCCACGCAAGCGCCGTCGCCGTCGAAGGCGAAGCCGTGGAAGGGGCAGACCAGGCGGCCGTCGCGCACGGTGCCGCCCTGGCCGAGGTGCGCGCCGAGGTGCGGGCACCACGCGGTGTGCAGCCGGGGCGCGCCCGACCCGTCCCGCCACAGCACCCACTCCTCGCCCCCGAGGCGGACCGGCCGGGCCGCGGTGCCGGCGTCCTCGGAGCGGCCGACGAGGTACCAGCCCACGGGCAGTCCGGGAGGGACGGGACGCGTGTCCGGCGACGTGGAGGTGAAGCTGCCGTCCATGGGGGCGCTCTATTCGGCGCCACCGCTTAGAACACGTTTCAGTGGCTTACGGAACCCGGAACTCGAAGCCGGCGGGGGGGAAGGTGTTCCCCATGTGGACGAACTCGATCGAGACCTTCTGGGTCTTGCCCGGGGCCACCGTGTACACGCCGACCACCACGCCCTCCCCGCGGGCGTCCACGCGGACGTTCCGGCGCTGCCCGTTCACGTCCATGGGGATGGTGAGCTCCCCGCCGAGCGGCTTGTGCGCCTCCTTCGCGTGACTCTTGGGGGCGGTGAACAGCACTTCGCAGGTGAGCGGGGCGCTGGTGCGGTTCTGGAGCTGGTAGCTCAGGGCGTACTCCATCCCGTAGTTGCCCTCGTCGATCTTGGCGGCGGGACCGACCCCGCGCTTGTTGCCGGGGACGGCGGTCAGGCGCGCGCTCTCCTTGTCGTCTTCCCCCGCGTGCTTGAAGCGCGTCCCGAGCACCAGGTCGCCGTCACGGAGACCCGGCGACAAGGAGATGGTACGGCCCCCGGCGAAGGTGCTGCCGGACGCGACGCCGTTGGGGCGGCCGAGCCGGTTCTTGTCGGCCACGGCGTAGTCCTTGTTGTCCGGCTGGCCGGCGGAGGGGTAGCTGCCGTTCCCGATGGAGGCGAGATCCTTCGCGTTGAGCGAGGCGGCGGACTCCGCGGCGGCGATGCGGAACTTCGCCTTGGGATCCTCGCAGGTGATGTCCACCAGGGTGAAGATCTCGTCGCCGGCCTCGTGGTACTGCTCGTTGAGCACCTTGAGCTCCCCGGCTCCGACCCGCACCTTCTTCTCCACGAAGCCGTTCTTGCCCGGCTGCTCGTCGAGCCACGAGGACGCCGCGACCGCGTGCGGCCCGCGGAATCCGGACGTGCCGTAGCTCTTCGGGATCTTCCCGTCGGTCTTCGTGACGTTCTTCCCGAAGACGACGCCGCGCAAGGTGAAGGTCAGCGCGCGGTCCTCGAGGTTCTTCACGACGATGGAGTTCTTCAGCGCCCGGCCGGTGCCGTTCTGGGCCAGGCCGAAGTACCGCATCTCCCCCGTGAAGTCGTGCCGGGCATCGCCGCGGTCCTTCATCGGCGCGATGGTGGAGCCGATCAGGCCCGGCGACCGGAAGGTCTCCGGGTTGTCGTTGATCATCAACTCGGGGCCGCGGAGCCGCCCCTTCACGGGATCGAGGGCCCCCGTCCCCAAGGTCTGCTTCGACACGGCGCCAGGGCGGCGTGCCGACCCGGTGGGGGCCGCCGGCGGACGGGCGTCCGCGAGGAGCTGCTCGTTCAGGAACGCGTTGCCACGTTCACCCCCGTCCCCACCGGCCGACGAGCCGCCGAGTAGCTGCTCGGCCAGGAAGGCGTTCCCGAGCCCGGCGCCCTGCGCCGAGGCGGCCGGTGCCTGGGCGGGTCCGGAGGCGGGCGCGGATTCCTGGAGATCCCTCATGGCTCACCTCGATGGTCGGGGTCCGAGACGCCCGGAAGGCGCCCGCACGCTCCCCGCAGGAGCTCGCCCACGCCGGCCCGCTTCACGAAGCGGCCGCCGCCGTGGGTCACGAGCTTGCCGTCCTCGCAGATCACCCGGCCGCGCGAGATGACCACCTCGCTCCAGCCGTGCACCTCGTGGCCCTCCCAGGCCGAGTAGTCCACCTTCATGTGGTGGGTGTGGGGCCGGTTCACCGAGATGATCTCGCGCCGGTTGGGGTTGAAGACGACGAGGTCCGCGTCGCTCCCCACGGCGACCGTCCCCTTCTTGGGGAAGAGCCCGAAGGTCTTGGCGGCCGCGGTGGACATGAGCTCCACGAAGCGGTTGAGCGAGATCCGCCCGGTGACGACGCCGTTGTAGAGCAGGGAGACGCGGTTCTCCACGCCGGGCGCCCCGTTGGGGATCTTGCGGAAGTCGCCCTTGCCGAGCTCCTTCTGGCCCGCGAAGCAGAAGGGGCAGTGATCGGTGGACACCGCGGCGAGGTCGCCGAAGCGCAGGCCCTGCCAGAGGCTGTCCTGGTTCCACTTCTCGCGCAGCGCGGGGGTCATGACCCACTTCGCACCTTCGAAGTTCGGCTTCTCGTACCAGCTCTGGTCGAGGAAGAGGTACTGGGGGCAGGTCTCGGCCTGGACGTCCACCCCGCGGTTGCGGCCCCGCTTGACCTCCTCGAGCGCGTCGTGGCTGGAGAGATGCACGATGTAGAGGGGGACCTTGGCGACCTCGGCGATGGCGATGGCCCGGTGCACCCCTTCGGCCTCCATCCGCGTCGGGCGGGTGAGCGCGTGGAAGATGGGGTCCGTGTGGCCCGCGTCGACGGCCTCGCGGATGATCTCGTCGATGACGATGCCGTTCTCGGCGTGCATGCAGATGCGGGTGCCGTTCTCCCCCGCCTGCCGGAAGGTGCGGTAGAGCGTGCCGTCGTCCACGTAGAGCACGCCGGGGTAGGCCATGAACAGCTTGTACGAGGTGATGCCCTCGTCGCGGAGCTGGCGCATCTCCCCCAGACGATCCACCGCCATGTCGGTGACGATCATGTGGAAGCCGTAGTCGATGGTGGCGCGCCCATCGGCCTTCTTGTGCCAGGTCTCGAGCCCGGCGAGCGTGCTGCTGCCCTTGGACTGGATCGCGAAGTCGATGATGGTGGTGGTGCCGCCGAAAGCGGCCGCGATCGTCCCGGACTCGAAGTCGTCCGCCGAGGTCGTGCCCCCGAAGGGCATGTCCATGTGGGTGTGGGGGTCGATCCCGCCCGGGAGCACGAGCTTGCCGGTGGCGTCCACGACCCGGTCGGCGCGGACCTGGAGGCCCTTCCCGATCTGGGTGATCGTCTCCCCTTCGACGTAGACGTCCGCGTAGTAGTCGTCGACCGCGGTGACCACGCGGCCGTTCTTGATCAATAGGGACATGGGGGCGCTCCAGCGTGAGGGCGCGAGGATAGCAGACGCGCCCCCGCCGGCGGGCTCACCAGGTCACGTACCAGTAGTAGCCGGAGGTCCCGGGGTAGTAGGTGGACGCGCTCCAGGTCCAGAGCTCGCTCCCGTCGGCCCCCGAAAAGATCCGCTGCTCACCCCAGTAGTTGATGACGAAGTTGCCATCGACGTCCACCGCCATGGTCCAGGTGGTGGAGGGCGTGGTGCTGATGGTGATGGTGGACAGGATCGCCCCGGTGGACTTGTCCACGTGGGAGATCACCCCCGAGTAGGAGAGCGTGTAGAGCTCGTTCGCGGCGTCCATGGCCACGGCGGAGACCAGGCTGGACATGCTGTTGATCGCGCTCGCCGTCCCGAAGGCCGGGTAGGCCACCACGCCGCAGCTCCCGGCCGCGTACACCGTGCCGTCGGTGTCGATCGACATGGCGCTGTTCCCAAAGTACGGCAGGCAGGCCGAGCCGCGGCTGGAGTAGAGCTCGGTCGCGCCCGTCGCGAGCTCCATCCGGTAGATGTTCCCGTAGGCGTAGTCGCCCACGTAGTAGTAGTCGCCCTGGATGACGCCGCCGCCGATCTGGCCGAGGGAGAAGGTCCCGTGCAGGGTCGAGGTGTCCCCGAAGGGCTCGGTCTGCGAGAAGACGTTGCCCACGAGGTCGTTGTAGTAGATGACCGTCTGGTCCTCGTTCCAGGTCACCCCCTCGGGGGCGCTCGACGAGTCGTAGCGCCCGTACCAGTCGCTCGCGCCCATGATGCCGAAGCCGTCGTCGTTGTAGAGCGCGTAGTAGTAGTCCCCGTCGCGGTCGATGCGATGGCCGCCGTAGCCGCCGGTGCCCCCCGAGGTCCCGCCCGAGCAGGCGCCCTCGTCCACGGTGCCGTCGCAGTCGTCGTCGACGTCGTCGCACTCCTCCTCCGCGTCCGGGTACACCGTGTCGTCCCGGTCGTCGCAGTCCGTGTTGTCGGCGATGAACCCCTCGGGCTGGAAGCACTCCACCCGGCTCACGTCGGGGTTGCCGTACCCGTCGCCGTCGTCGTCGGCGTACCAGGGGGGCGCGTTGGTGGACGTGGGGCCGTCCGCCATGCCGTCGCAGTCGTTGTCGATCTCGTCGCACACCTCGGTCGCGCCGGGGTTCACCGCGCTGGAGGCGTCGTCGCAGTCGTCGGCGAGGAGGTACCCGTCGCCGTCCAGGTCGTCGTCGGGAGTGGAGGGATCGCAGTCGTTGTCCACCCCGTCGTAGGGGACTTCCGGCTCGTCGCAAGGGGTGTCCGTGTCCGTGTCCGTGTCGGTGTCCGCGTCGGCGTCGGCGTCCGCGTCCGCGTCGGTGTCCGCGTCGGTCTCCGTCACGGCGGTGTCGTCCACCGGGCCGAGCTTGGCGTCGATGCCGTTGTAGCAGGCGGTCAGGGCGAGGAGGAACACGGGGACTCCAGGGGCCCCCGAAGGATAGCGTGGACGGGCCGGAACGGGGGCCGGCGAGGGAGTATCATCGGCCGATGCTGCTCTTCCTCCTCGCCTGTCAGGACGCGACGAAGCCCGGGGACCCGACCGGGACCCCGACCACCGAGACGGACGACACCGGCCCCACCGACACCGGCCCGGCCTCCTGGTCCGCGGACCCGTGCGCCCGCACCGCCGGTGGGCCCCCGGGGGGCAGCACGCCCGCGGACCTCTCGGAGCTGCACGCGGCGGTCCGGTACTTCTGGGTGGGGAAGCGGGCCTCGGACGTCGACCTGGCGCTCGCCTCGGTGCTGGACGCCGAGGACGCCGTGGCGAACCCCGACCTCGCGGCCTACGTCGCGCCCCTGGGCGACGCCTGCGCCCTGCCCGCCTCCGCGGCGAGCCTCGGCCCGGCGAGCGTGAGCCTCGTGGGGGACGTGGCCTGGGTGGTGCCCGGCACCGGCGCGGTGGCCCTCCCCGAAGGCACCGCCGCGGTCGCCCTCGACCTGCGGGACCTCCCCGCCGTCCCCGAGCTGCGGGACGCGCTGGCCGCCGCCCTGGCGCCCGCGATGGCGACCGACGCGGCGTGGCCGGATCGCGAGGAGCGCGTCTGGGACGGGCTGGTGGACCAGGTCTACAGCGAGGACAACACGTACACCACCGAGGTGGTGACGGTCCCGGGGGTCCCGTTGCCCGCGTCCGGGACGGAGGACCTGCCGCTGCTTCTGGTCACCGGCGAGTCCCTCGCCCCAGCCGCCGCCGAGCTCGCCGGAGCGCTGAAGCAGGCGGGGCGCGCGTGGATCGTCGGGGCGGACGTGCCGGCGGGGGTGGCCGAGTCCTCGTGGGCGCCCTTCGGCGACCAGGGCGTGGCCTATCGGTCCGCGATGATCGAGGGCTGGCCCGACGTGCTCCCCGCCGACGTGTCCACCACCAGCCCCGAGGCGGCGGTGACGGGCTGGGCCACGCTGCCGTCGCCCGTCGCCGCGACCGGGGACGCGGTCCGAACCGAGCTGAAGAACCGCAACCCCTGGGGGGACGAGCCGCCCACGCAGGACGGGCTCGGGACGGTGCGGACCACCGTGATGGTGGCGCACGGCACGCTGCGTCGGTTCTTCCCCTACTTCGAGGTGGTGGGCGACACGATCGACGACACGCTGGTGGAGGCGCTGGCCACGGTCGATCCCGCCGACCGGTGCACCGTCCCCCGGGCGCTCGGCCTGTTCGCCCACGCGGTGGCCGACGGGCACACCTTCTTCGGCGACCTGGACTACACCTCCGGCTGCTACGCGGACGTCACCGGCTACCTCGGGGTGTGGGTGCTCTTCGACGAGGACGGGCTGCCGGTGGTCGCGAACACCGCCTACGCGGACGTCCACCTGGGCGACACCCTGGTGGCGATCGACGGGGTGGCGATGTCCGAGCTGATGGCCGACCGGCTCGCCTGGCACGGCGGCGCGGTGGAGGGCTACCAGCTCGACCTGGCCTTCCGGGAGCTCACCCTGCTCCGAGGCCCGGTCGCCCTCCGCCTCCGCGACCCCGACGGGGTGGAGCGGGACGTCACCGTGGACCCGGTGGAGGTGGACGTCCTCTACACCCTGCCCTTCACCGAGGCCTACCATCCGAACGGCCGGCTGGACGACTTCGGGGCCGGCGACATCGCCTACCTGAACGTGGACTCCTACACCACGACGGGGCTCTCCCAGGTCGACGCGGTGCTGGACGACATGGACGGCGCGGTGGGGCTGGTGGTGCACATGCGGGGCTACCCCGGGGTGAACCACTACCCGGTTGCCGGGGCGCTGATCCCGGGGGCGTACAGCTCCCCCATCTTCCGCGTGCCGGTGTGGACCGGGCCGGACACCCTGACCATCGACGAGTCCTTCTACGCGCTGGAAGGGGACGCCGACGCCTACGCCGGGCCGCTGGTGCTGCTGGTGCACGGCTCCTGCGTCTCCGCGGCCGAGAACTTCGCCATCATGCTGGTGGGCGCGGGCCGACCCGTGGCGATCCTCGGCACCAACAGCGCGGGGACGAACGGGAACATCACCGGGGTGCGGATGCCCGGCCCCTACTACCTGAGCTTCACCGGGATGGAGGTGCTCTTCCCCGACGGGTCCCGCTTCCACGGGGTGGGGATCGTCCCCGACGAGGTGATCGCGCCGACCCCGGCCGACCTCCGCGACGGCCGCGACCCCGTGCTGGAGCGCGCGGTGGAGCTGCTGCACGGGGGGTGAGCGGCGGGGCGGGGTCCCCGCCGGCGCGTGTTCCGGATAGGCGCCCACCATGTCCGCTCCCTTCTCCGCCACCTCCTACGCCTTCACCGAGTACCTGCCCGTCCGCAACTACGTGGGCGGCGCGTTCGTGGACGTCCCCGGGGTCCCCCGGGCGCCGGTCGACAACGCGCGTTGGGGCCGGCCCATGTCCACCGTGCCCATGAGCGGCGCGGCCGAGGTGGACGCCGCGGTTGCCGCGGCGCGCAAGGCCCAGCCCGCGTGGGCGGCCACCCCGATCCGCGAGCGCGCCCACGTCTTCTACCGGCTGCGCGAGCTCCTGGTGAAGCACTTCGACGAGCTCTCCTGGCTCGTCTCCCACGAGAACGGGAAGACCTACGAGGAGGGCCGCGCCGAGGTGGACAAGACCATCGAGTGCGTGGAGTTCGGCTGCTCCCTGCCCAACATGGCGGCGGGGGACCTCCTGGACGTGAGCCGCGGGGTCAGCTGCCAGGTGGTGTACGAACCGGTGGGGGTGGTGGCGGGCGTGACCCCGTTCAACTTCCCCATCATGGTGCCCATGTGGATGCTCCCCCAGGCCATCGTGGGCGGGAACGCCTTCGTGCTCAAGCCCTCGGAGCGGGTGCCCCTCTGCTCGATGCGGCTGGCCGAGCTCTTCGAGGAGGCCGGCCTCCCGAAGGGCATCTACAACGTGGTGAACGGCGGGCAGGCGGTGGTGGAGGGGCTGTGCGACCACCCCGGGATCGGCGCCATCGGTTTCGTGGGCTCCACCCGGGTGGCCAAGCTCGTGTACGGGCGCGGCGCGGCGAGCGGGAAGCGCATGCTCTGCCTGGGCGGCGCCAAGAACCACCTCTTCCTCGTCCCCGACGCCGATCCGGGCGTCGCGGTGGACAACATCGTTGCGAGCTTCACCGGGTGCGCCGGCCAGCGCTGCATGGCGGCCAGCGTGCTCCTGGCCATCGGCGACGTGGAGCCGCTCATCGAGCAGATCACCGAGAAGGCCCGCCGCATCGAGCTGGGCCGGGACCTCGGCGCGGTCACCACGGAGGCCGCCCGCGCCCGCATCGTCGGGTACATCGACGCGGCCGAGAAGTCGGGCGCGAAGGTCCGGCTGGACGGCCGCGGCGCCGGCCCCCGCGAAGGGTGGTGGGTGGGACCCACCGTGCTCGACCACGTGGACCCCGAGATGCCGGCGGCGAAGGAGGAGATCTTCGGGCCGGTGCTCTCCATCGTGCGCGTGCCCAACGTCGAGGCCGCCATCGCCATCGAGAACGCCAACCCCTACGGGAACGCCGCCGCCGTCTACACCCAGTCGGGCGACGTGGCGCGCCGCATCATGGAGCGGGTGAGCGCTGGCATGTGCGGGGTGAACGTGGGGGTGCCCGTGCCGCGCGAGCCCTTCGGCTTCGGCGGCTGGAACGACTCCGCCTTCGGCGCCGGCAACATCACCGGCTGGGACGGCTACCGGTTCTGGACCCGCCAGCGCAAGGTCACCACCAAGTGGGCCGTGCAGAAGGACACGACCTGGATGGGGTGAGGGGGGCCCTCGCGGCGGCGGGTCCGGCCTCCGGGATAGTCGGCGGGACATGACCCGCGACGAGATCGTCTCCGCCTGCCTCGAGCACACCCTCTACTCCTGGTCCGCCACCGGCAAGGTGGACCCCCTCCCCGTGGCGCGCGCCGAGGGCGTGTACCTCTGGGACGTGGACGGGAAGCGGTACCTGGACTGGAACAGCGGCCTGATGTCGGTGAACATCGGGCACTCGCACCCCAAGGTGCTGGCCGCCGTCACCGAGCAGATGTCGAAGCTGGCCTTCGCCTACCCGGGCGCGGCCACCGAGGTGCGGGCTCGGCTGGGCAAGCGCCTCGCGGAGCTGGTCCCGGGCGACCTGAACACCTTCTTCTTCACCCTGGGGGGCGCCGAGGCGAACGAGAACGCCATCCGCGCGGCGCGCCTGTACACCGGGCGGCAGAAGATCCTGTCGCGCTACCGGAGCTACCACGGCGGAACCAACCTCACGCTCCAGGCCACGGGGGACAACCGCCGTTGGCACAACGAGCCGGGCGCCCCGGGCTTCGTGCGCGTGCTGGACCCCACCCCCTACGACTACCAGTTCGGCGCCGACGAGGACACCATCACCCGCAACCACCTCGCCTACCTGGAAGAGACCATCCGGGCCGAGGGGCCGCACACCATCGCGGCGATGATCATCGAGACGGTCACCGGCACCAACGGGATCCTGATGCCCCCGCGCGGCTGGCTGGCCGGGCTCCGGGCGCTCCTGGACCGCTACGGCATCCTGCTCATCTGCGACGAGGTCATGTGCGGCTGGGGCCGCACCGGCCGGCTCTTCGCCTTCGAGCACGGGGACATCGTCCCCGACATCCTCACCATGGCCAAGGGCCTCACCAGCTCCTACCTGCCGCTCGGCGCCGTGGCGGTGTCCGACCCCATCGCCCGGCACTTCCGCGACAACGTCTTCTGGGGCGGCCTCACCTACAACGCCCATCCCACCTCGCTCGCCTGCGCGCTCGCGGCGATCGAGGTGCTGGTGGGCGAGGGCATGGTGGAGAACGCCGCCCGGCTCGAGCCGGTGATGCGGGCCCACATGGAGCGGCTCCGGGCCCGGCACCCCTCGGTGCGGCGCGGCCGGTGCCACGGGCTCTTCGGCATCCTCGAGATCCAGGACCGGACGGGGGGGCCGATCGCCCACTACCCGGACAGTCACCCCGCGATGGCCAGGCTGAACCGGTTCCTGGTGGATCAGGGCCTCGTCACCGTCATCCGGTGGGACGGGGTCATGTGCAACCCCCCGCTGTGCATCACCGAGGCGGAGGTCGAGGAGGGCTTCGCCATCCTGGACCGGGGGCTGGTCATCACGGACGAGGCGATGTGACCGTCGTCGACGCGCGTGGCGTCGAGGTCCGGCTGGACCGTCCGCCCCGTCGGATCGTCTCGCTCGTGCCGAGCACGTGGACGGGGAGGCCTGCTCCTGGCACGGGGTGCGGATGGCGGAGGGGCTGCGGGGGCTGGTCTAGCAGGATGCTGCAAAACCCTCCCGTCGCATGCTCGCCCCCCCGGGCCGGGGTCGCCGCCGCTCGTCAGTCGCGTGTCTCGACACGCTCCTTCCTCGCGAATCGCGCGTCGAGCGCGC
>Ga0172373_10007829_pt1 | contig 13721 bp, 11 predicted proteins | sample Lak10m_2_FD_114546 | JGI IMG/M metagenome (GOLD analysis project Ga0172373, IMG submission 114546) | Freshwater microbial communities from Kabuno Bay, South-Kivu, Congo - kab_092012_10m | ecosystem: Environmental > Aquatic > Freshwater > Lake | place: Democratic Republic of the Congo... | reverse complement strand
CCCGGAGTTGCAAGAATTCCGGTCCAAAGACGTTGGCTCCGGGAACTTGCCATGTGAGGGCCGGTGGCGAAGATTTGAGCATGGAGTGCGCGAAATGGTTGGGGGCTGCGTTTGCTGCCGCAGCGATCGTGGCCACTGGTTGTCGGGATGGTGGAACATCGGCGGGACGGCAGAGCTACGATGTGACCGGCGTGGTCATTGAGGTTCGGGCGACAAACAACGAGGCGGTCATCCGTCACGACCGCATCGAGGGGTACATGGACGCCATGACGATGCCCTTCGACGTGAAGGATCCTGCGTTGCTGGTGGGGTTGAAGTCCGGGGACTTTGTCCGGTTCAAGCTTCTGGTGGAGCCCAAGGATTCATGGGCGGAGGGCTTTCAGGTGCTGAGCAACATCGGGCCGCAGGAGGTGGCGTCCAAGCCGGCGCCCGTACTGAACGATCCGAACGGGGTGTCCTTCTACAAGGATGTGCCGGAATTGAAGGTCGGAGATTTCCTGCCGGACTACGTGTTGACCAACCAGTTGGGGCAGCCGATCCGGCTCAGTCAGTTTCGAGGCAAGGCCCTCGCCTTCAATTTCTTCTTCACGCGTTGTCCATTGCCGGACTTCTGTCCGCGGGAAGCCGACAACCTGTCTCGTGCGATGCGGCAGATGAAGGCGGACGCCACCATGCCGGCCAACTGGCACCTGCTTTCCATCTCCTTCGAACCGGAGAATGACACGCCGAAGGCTCTGGAGTCCTATGGCCGCCGGCATCAGTACGACCCGGATCGCTGGACGTTCGCGACGGGGGCCTATGAGCAGGTGCAGCCCTTGGGTTCGCACTTCGGCCTGTACTTCGGCAGGAACGTGACCCCCGACAACCAGAACCACAACTTGCGTACGGTGATCCTCGACCCCGAGGGGCGGGTGGTGGAAATCATCATCGGGAACCGTTGGGAACCGGCACAGGTGATCGATGCCCTGAAGCGTGCCTTGAAACCGGCTCGGTAGGTGTCCTCGCCGGTCAACGACCCTTGCTGACTCCCGCGATCGCGGCGAAGAGGGCGATCCCGGCGATGATGCCGACGACGAGGAAGAAGATCTTCCAGAAGCTATAGGGCCGCTTGCCTGCGATGCTCCCCGTGTAGCTGTTGATCAGTACCTGGTACGACTTCCCGTGGTAGTCGTAGGTCAGGATCCAGATGGGAACGAGGATGTGCTTGAAGGTCTGGTCGGTCCACCGGGCGGAGACCTGGAGGTTCCGGTGGGTGTCGCCCGGGACTTCGCGGGCGCACAGGGACCGCAGTTCACCACTCATGTTCTCGCGGGCGGTGGCGGCCGCGGTGACGAGATCGATCTGGTAACGTTCCACCGTCCAGCCGGCGAGGAACCCGGGATCATAGGGGACGAGCTTGTCCGTTGGGAACGGTTCGATCTTGGAGAGCAGGGAGAGGTCGACGCCCTTGGTGGCGGCCACGAGTTCGTCGTCGAAGAAGTGTTCAACGGAACCGGAGCTGAATTGCCAGCGGGTCTTCTGGACCTGCCGGGTTTGTCGGTTGCCCTGTGCGTCCGTGTAATGTTCGGTGACGTAGTAGTGGTAGCCGCTTTCGGCTGTCCACTGGGCGTACGCCTGAGCATCGAAGGTCCAGTAAGGAAGATATACCCCGTGGACGGTGTCCGTCAGCGCGCGGGTGCCGAGGGCGCTGGGGGCGAACCATCGCGACTTGTACCATTGCCGGATCAGGTCCCGTACCTGCGATTCGCTGATCTGCTTGGGCAGGAGGCTTTCGGGTTGGAAGGCTTCCTTGACGTCCTCGTAGGGCACCAAGGCTGATGCACCACAGAAGTCGCAGCGCTTGCCGATCTTGTCGGGATCGAAGACCGAGATCGCGTTGCAGTGTTGGCAGCGGACCTGGGTCTTCTGGGTTTTCCATCCCCGCTTGCTGTCCGGGATGCTGCGGAGGGCCGTGACGAGGTCGTGTTCGTGGATGACGGTCTCGCCCGTGGGCTTGGTCTCCAGTTCAGCGGGGGCCTCCGTGCCGCAGTAACCGCAGATCAAGGCCTTCTTTCCGGGATTCCAGACCGCCTCGGCACCGCAGGTGGGGCAGGCGAACTTGGATCTTGCCCGCGCCTCCGGGGTGGCCGGAGGCGCGGCGGGGGTGGACACCGGAGGGACTCCGGGAGGGATGGGCGGCGGAACGGGCGGCTTCATCGGGTCCCGGAGAGGCTCGCGTGGGATCAGTTCTTGAGGAATTCCTCAATGGCACTGCGCGTGATGCGCCAGGCGCTCCCGATCTTCTTGCCCTTGAGGCTGCCGTCGCCGAGCGCCTGAAGGACGTCCGCCTCGGTGACTCCCAGCACGCGTGCGGTGTCTGCCGGGGTCAGCAGTTCCGGAAGCCCCGTGCCGGTCGCTGCCGGGGCGGCTGCGGGCTGGCCCGGGAGTGGCGGAGGAACAGCTCCCGCTGGCGGGACTGCCTGGCCGAGGATACCGCCGGCCTGGTTGAGCATCTGGTTGGCCAGCGCCATCCCCATGGCGAACTGCGTGACCTGCCCGCCGGCACCGCCGCCGCCTTCACCCTTCGCAAGGCCCTCGGCCATCTGGAGCTTCACGTAGTCGTTGAGGTTCCCGATCGCCGCCATGCTCGAGCGCTTGTCGATCGCCTGCTCGACCTCGGGAGGAACCGAGACGTTCTCGATGATGAAGCTGCTCAGTTCGAGGCCGTACTTGCTTCGCAGGGCTGGATTGAGGACCGGCAGGAGGGCCTCGCCGACCTCGGAATACCGGGAGGCGACGTCAAGGACGGGGATCTTCGAGGAAGCCAGCGCGTCGGTGAACGCGGAGACCAGGCGGGAACGCATGGTGTCCTGGAACTCCTCGAGCCGGAAGTGGTGGTCCGTGCCGGCGACCTCCTTCAGGAAGACCTTCGGGTCGACCACCTTGAAATCGTACGTTCCGAAGGCCCGGGCGCGGACGATGCCGAAGTCCGGGTCACGCAGCATCACCGGGTTGGAGGTGCCCCACTTGTTGCCCGTGAAGAGCCGGGTGCTGACGTAGTAGATGTCGCACTTGAACGGCGACTCGAACCCGAACTTCCATCCCATGATCGTCGAGAGGATCGGGATGTTCTGGGTGTTCAGGGTGTGCTTGCCGGGGACGAACGTGTCAGCGAACTGCCCCAGGTGGACGAACTGTGCGACCTGCGATTCGCGGACGATCAGTTGCGCCCCATTCTTGATTTCCTTGTCCTGGTCGGGAAAGCGCCAGGAAAGGGTGTCCCGGGAGTCATCTTCCCACTGGATGATTTCGAGGAACTGCGTCTTGAGGTAATCCATCAGGCCCATACGTCTTCCTTTTTCTTGGCTGCGATGTTGAGGCGTCAGTGTCGGTGTGAATCCGAAGACAAAAACTGGAATCTTCCCCCGGCCTTTCCAGAACCGGGAGAATGGATGGGGCTCTGCCTTACTGCGGTTGCGGAGCGGTGGTGGGCGGGGCGGCAGGCCGGGGCTGCGCCGGGGCTCCTGCTGGCTTCACCGTCTGGATGGGCTTGTTGGTTCGAACCGGTGTCCTGGGCTTGGGGGTAGGCTTCGGCCCGAAGGTTCCATGGACGAGGACCTCTTCGCCCCGATCGTTCTTCTTCAACAGGCCACGGGCGTAATCGTTGGTCACCACCTCCGCCAAGGTCACCGGCTTGGCCGCCTTGATCAATCGGCTCTCACCGTCGAGTTGGATCACGCGGTCCTGATCCCGGGCTCCCACGAGGGTCAGCGTCTTCGCCGTGGCATCCACCGATTTGACGGCTCCCTGGAAGGGCAATCGGTTGCGGGCGGGGCGGGCTGCGGCGTTGGTCCCAGCGGACGTAGGCAGGGTTCCGGAGGGGGGCGCGGGCCGCGGGCGAGGAGCATTGGTGGAAGGGGCCTGCGCGAGGGCGGTGGCGATGCACAGCCCGGCGGCAAGGGAGAGGATGAAGGTGGGTGCGGTTTTCATGTGCGAGGTCCTGATGGGCAGCCGTCACGGTCGGGCGCCTGCGTGATGGGTACACGGTGGACCCGCTCGGCCCGGGACGGCAATGGTGAAGACATCGGGCGATGCGTGAGGTGGCCTGTGGGGATCTACTCTGAAGGAGAGGGCGCTGCCGGGACGGCGGTGAAGGTCCTGGATCCTTTCGCCCGGCCCGCCTTGAGATCCACGCGGTAGACCGCGCCGGGAATCAGGGGTAGGGGCGCAACGATGGTCTTGTATCCCTTGAGGGTTTCTCCGTAGGCGAAACCTCGCTGGACCTCCGGTTCGCCCTGCGCGGCCAGATGCCACGCTGTCTTTCCGACCAGTGTGGGCGGGACGTTGCTGACCGCAGTGACCTCCAGGGCAGTGAAGGCGTATTCTCGGTCGAGCATGAACAACGTCGGCAGGACCGGGGATTCGCTGCTGGATCCCCCGCGACCGCTGGGCCTCGTGGAAACATCGATTTGAATTTTGGGAGGAACCATCCAGTCCGTGAACCAGCGGATGTAGCCTCCGCCGAGAAGCACGAGGGCCGCGACCAGGATCCAGTGTTTGCGAGTCATCTTGTGCTTGCGGCTGACGGTCTTCTGTCATCGGCGATTCGACCGGATCACAGGAAGATCGGAATGAGGTGATGGAACCCGCACCGAGGGGTGCGGATCGAGTTGAAAACGAAAACGTGCAGGAAGAACTGACCAGCATGAACAGGAAATCTGGGAACCAGGAATGCCGTCCCCGTACGCAGGCTTTCACCCTCATCGAATTGCTCGTGGTGATCGCCATCATCGCCATCCTCGCGGGCATGCTGCTGCCGAGCCTCGGGAAGGCGAAGGAAGCCGCCAAGCGGATCGCCTGCGTCAATCAGATGCGCCAGCTCGGGCTCGCGACCACCGTGTACCTTGCCGACAACAACGGGGGCTTTCCGGAGCGCAACAGCGGTCCCCGTTGGTGCGAGCGCCTCCGTCCCTACTTCAAGGATGTGAAGATCCTCGTGTGCCCGTCCGACGTTGGCCCGGACAACAAGAACCGCCCGCGTACGCTGACCGGGCAGACCAACCTCATCGCCGATTCCGCGCCACGTTCCTACATCATCAATGGCTGGAACGATTACTTCGAGCAGACGATGGGTGCGGAGTTCAACATGAACGCCATCGTGGGGAAGACGATCAACGAATCCTCCATCCGGGAGCCATCGGACACGATCGTCTACGGCGAGAAACTCTACATGATCGAGCACTACTTCATGGACTTCCTCGAAGGCCGGTTGGGCAACGACATCGAGGTCCTGAACCACAGCGTGCACAACAGTTCCGTGCGGTCGGCTTCGGGGGGGCAGGGCGGTGGATCCAATTACGCCTTTGCCGATGGCAGCACCCGGTACCTCAAACACGGGCGGTCCATTGCCCCCCTCAACCTGTGGGCGGTCACGGAGCGGTGGCGGACGAATGCGGTCTCGAACTGAGCGGCGTAGCCGTTCGCGGCCTGGTGATTGGCGCCTGTGCCCGGTCCGGCTCGGGCCTGTCCGCTCCAGCAGAAAAGCAGACCGCCTGTCCCGGAAAACCGGAACAGGCGGCACAACCCAGAACCAAACCCAGCGTCCTACCGGCGGCAAACAGGCAACCGGGAGGCGGGTCGGACACTTCACTCCCTCCGACCGAGGGGATCCGCTCGAGGCGGATTGGCCGTAGCACCGGCCTGCCCACGGATGAGAAGGAGGCATAAGGGATGCCATCCCAGGATTCGCGGGGATGCGAAAGCGCGACGGGCCAAGTCCACCACCAGTCCCGCACCCGCGGCTCAGGCCTTCGTACCGAGGCCGATGGTTTCGCGCAGGAACCGGATGGAACGTTCGAGTTCTCCGCGCTGCTGGTCGCGGTTGTTGGCATCGAACCCCGTGGCTGCCTTGCCACGCTTGGCCACGGCGAGGAACTTGGCGAACTCGGCGGCAGGCTTCTTCGGGAAGGCTTCCCAGAAACCAGCTTCCAGATAGGGGAAATCCACCTGGAATCCACCGATGGTCTCGATGTTGACAGCAACGCCGGGGCAGAGCCGGGCATACTCGGCGAAGTACTGGGTCCAATCGATGCACCCTCCCTCGCCGAACGCGGTCCACTGGACCTTGCAGCCCTTCGGCGTCTCCCAGATGGCGGAGTCGCGCAGGCTCGTCGTGAAGGCGTAGGGCCCGAGGATGCGCAGGGATTCCAGGGGATCCTCCATCGTCCAGACGGCGTTCCCCGAGTCCATGTTGGCCCCGACCCAATCGCGGCCGGCGCCCTCGATCAGGGAGACCAGTTCGGTGGCGGTCATGTCGCCTGCATGGTTCTCGATGGCGACCTTCACTCCGAGGTCGGCAGCCAGCGATTTCTGGGACTGGAGAACCCGGATGGTGTCGGCAATGCGGGCCTCGATGCCGCCGGGTGTCCGCCGGTCCTCACGTGCGCCGAGGACGACGCGAAAGAAGGGTGAACCAACCGCCTTGCTGAGCCGGAGCCCCTTGGCGAGGTGTTCCTCGGCCGTGCCCCAGGTGTTGCGGAAGGATTTCGACGTTGGGCAGATGCTCCACGATCCCAGAAGGATCTCGACGCCCTTCTCGGCGGAGTATTTTCGGAGTTCGGCGCAGCCTGCATCGCTGTCCGTGCCCAGCGCGGGAAGATCGGTGATGAACAGGACGTCGAGCTTCTGCTCCGCCGCGTAGTCGACCAGTTCGCGTCCCTTCCAGCCATAGGCGCGGATGGCGAAGTTATCCATGCCGAGCTTGATCTTCTGTCCCTTGGAATCCAGCAGCGGGGCGGCGGCCTGGGCGGAAGGGAGGGTGGCGAGCGTGGCGGCACCGGCTGCGGCCATGGAGGCGACGAAATCGCGACGTGTCATACGAGTAGGCCGTGTTGTCGCACGGGCTGTGGGCAGTGGGAAAGTTTCAAGTGGGACTGACTTCGCCCATGATCCACAACCTCCTCACGTCGGTTGCTACGCTCGGGTTGTAGCGGACGAGGTAACGAGGCCGAGTCGTTGGCTTCAAACTTGAATCTTGGGGCTTGAAACTCGCCTTCCACAACCTCCTGACGTCGGTTGCTACGTTGAAGCGGGCAGGGGGACAATCTGGCCGTGGCGGGCCGCGAGATCCCGCAGGACGCGACACAAGGCGGTCAGGCCGGGAACAGGGACGCCGGCCCGGGTGGCGGCCAGCCACGGTTCGACGAACAGGGTCTGGATCTCAAGCGGTCGGCCTTCGATGAAGTCCAGGATCGTGGAGGCAAAGTACGGTCCCATCTCGAGGGTGCGGTCGATCTGGAACTGCGCGTAATCGTCGGGAATGGGGTGTCCGAGGGTTCGGCCGGTGAGGATGACCTCGTGCATCAATTGCCGGACGCGGGCTTCCCAGGCTGGATGGGCGAGGAGTTGGTCCGAAGAGAGGCACGTGGCGAGGGGTTGGTGCGGGGGCAGCAGTCCGGCGTCGAGCGCGGCAAGGCCGGCGGCGCTGGCCACGCCCAGGCCGTTGAAGGGGACGTTCCATACCAGCTTTTGCCAGTGCGCGTGGCCCAGGTCTGCGGCCACCTCGCAGGGCACGCCAGCGTCGCGAAAGGCCTGGGCGACCTGATGGGTGCGCGCGTCCGGCGGACGTTGGAACTGGCCGAGGACGATTCGGCCGTGGGCGATGTGGCGGATGACTCCGGGTTGGACCCGGTTGATGCAGACGAAGCAGAGGCCGCCGAGGATCTGTTCCGTGGGAATCAACGTCGCGAGGGCTTCCTCGCTGCCCAGCCCATTCTGCAGCGTGAGCACGGCGGTGTTGGGTCCCACCAACGGCGGGATCAGGGAGGGGAATTCTCCGTTGGCGGTGGTCTTGAGCCCGATCACCACCAGGTCGCAGACGCCAATTTCCTGCGGGGATGCCGCGGGCGTGGGACGCACGTGGAAATCGCCATTGGGACTGAGGATCTGGATGCCGTGGGAACGGACCGCCTCCAGGTCGGAGCGGAGAAGGAAATGGACGTCATTTCCGGCACGGGTGAGGCAGGCCCCGTAGTAGGAGCCGAGGGCACCGCAGCCGACGATTCCAATCTTCATGGCGGGAAAGCAGGACGCGGAACGGACGAAGGGAACTGCTGAAACGAAAACGGCACCCGGGAAACCCGGGTGCCGATGAGAATCCGGAAAGGGATTACTTGGTGCCGAGGATGGCTTCCTTGGCGGCCTTCGCGACGCGGAACTTCACGACCTTCTTGGCCGGGATCTTGATCTCGGCGCCGGTCGCAGGGTTGCGGCCGACACGGGCCTTGCGGTTCACGAGGACGAGCTTGCCGAGACCCGGGAGGGTGAAGGTGTTCTTGGCATGCTTGTAGGCGAGGGCGGCGATGTGATCGAGGATCTCAGCGGCCTGCTTCTTGGGAATCTCGGCCTGATCGGCGATGGCAGCAGCGAGCTGGGACTTGGTGAGTGCTTTGGCCATGGTATGACGTGGAGTTGATTTTGCGATTGTCGTTGGCGTGCAATGCCAACTGCGGCGCGATTCAAACAACGCACCCCCGACGAGCAAGGAAAAACTCCGTGAAATGCTCCCGAATCGGCGAAAAAATGTCGCACTATTGCAGAATCACCACGATTCGTGCGGGTTTTCTCCCAGCGGCAACAGCCATCGAGGAAAATCAGGCCGTGCTGCCTGTCACGCCAGGATGCCGCGCACGACCTCTCCCGCGACGTCCGTCAGGCGGAAGTCACGCCCGGAATGCCGGAACGTGAGCCGTTCATGGTCGAACCCAAGCAGGTGGAGGATGGTGGCGTGGAAGTCATTCACATGAACCCCGTTCCGACCTACCCGGATCCCGTGGTCGTCGGATTCCCCGTACACCGTTCCGGGCTGGATCCCGGCGCCGGCGAGCCATGAGGAAAACACCCAGTGATGATGCTCGCGGCCGCGCGCATCGGTAGCCGCGTTGAATGGGGTCCGGCCGAACTCGGTGGTCCAGACGACGAGGGTGTCGTCGAGCATCCCGCGGGCCTTGAGATCCTGGAGCAGGCCTGCGATCGGACGATCGACATTCCGTGCGAGCGGCGTGTGGGTGAGCATGTCGCCGTGGGCGTCCCAATTATCCGACGAACCCACGTCGATGAGTTCGATGAACCGCACGCCCCGCTCTGCGAGGCGACGTGCCACGAGGCATTGCCAGGCGAAGCCCTGCGTGCTGCCCCGCTCCAGGCCGTAAAGCGCGTGTGTGGCTTCGGATTCCCGGGACAGATCGAACACGTCGGGCAGTTCCATCTGCATGCCGAAGGCGGTCTCGAACGAACGCATCCGGGCCGCCAGCAAGGGGTCTGTGGCGCGCGGGGTCAGGTGTTGACGATTGAGTCGGGCGAGCGCGTCGAGTTCAAGTTCCTGAAGGCGTCGGGTGGCCACGCGGCGGCGCAGGTTGGCCACAGGTTCCGCCCCCGGGACCACCAGCGTCCCCTGATGCGCGCCCGGCAGGAAATCGCTGTCCCAGACCTGACCGCCGGCATACGGCGTCTTCGGGGCGATGACAACGAACGAGGGCAGGTTGCGGTTCTCCGTGCCCAGCCCATAGCTGACCCATGAGCCGATCGAAGGCCGGGCAAACGTGAACGACCCCGTATGGATGCCCAGCGTGGCCTCATAGTGGTTGGTGTGGTCCGAGGTCATCGAGCGGATGACGCAGAGGTCATCCACGCATCCCGCCATGTGGGGGAAGAGGGATGAAACCTCGGTGCCGCAGCGGCCGTGGCGCGTGAACTCCCATTGAGGGCGCTTGGCGAACATCTTGAAGTCGCCCTTTCGGCCCTGGAACTCATCCACCGAAACGGTCTTGCCGGCATCGGTGAACAGGCGTGGCTTGGGATCCCACGAATCGACATGGGACACGCCACCGCTCATGTACAGGAAGATGACGCGCTTTGCCTTGGCGGCGAAATGAGGAGCACGCGGTGCCAGCGGATCCTCACTCCCGGAGCGCGCCGCTTCCTCCGCCATGAGCTGGGACACCATCGCCGGGTACAGGAGCGAACCTCCGACCAGAGAGCGCAGGAATCCGCGTCGGGTGGAATCAAAGGAGGGGCGCATGTCCATGGAGTGTGTGCGGCGCGCAGGGAGATTTGGAAGTCCAACGTTTGCGACGCGGAAGGCTCCAATGCGCAAATAACTCACGCGAAGACGCGAAGATGTCCCCGGTGAAATGAGTCCGGGTGAATTTCAGAACCGGTGGAAGTCGGTGTATTCCAGATCTGCGACGACGGACTCCTTGGCGGCTTCGAGGCTTTGCGGCTTATCCGGTTCGTGTTCCGGGGCGTTGTCGGGCGTTGGAGAAGGGAGCGGTTGTTGGTGTTCGTGTGGGGGAGGGGTTCTGTCGACCCTTAGGGGCTGGTATTCATGGGAGGACGGAACCCAGCGCTCATGCGCTGGGCTACTATCTGGCGGCCCTCCGGGCCTGGGGCCACGGCTTGGGAAGACCCGAAGTTGCCGAGGTGTATCGGGAGCGAACCCGGTTCTTCCCCGTGAGTTTTCGATACCGATCCCGATCCCGATGGCGATACCGACGCGTGCGGCGAGGAGCCTGTGGATGCTTCAACCCCTGCGGCTTTGACGGATCAGCCCGCGATGCGGATCCGGCGGAGCCACTGCTGGTTCGCCTCCCAATAGGTCTTCTTGTTCTTGATGACCGGGGAATCGGCCGGGGGTTGCTCGCGACCGTCGGCGTCCACGGCCCGCGAAACCACGGTGTGTTCGCCCGGCGTGGGGTTTGCCCAGTCGAACTGCCACAGCGTCCACGTGTACTTCGCGGAGGAGGGCTTGCGGACGAGGCGGACCGGTTGCCATGGACCGTCATCGATGCGGACCTCGACCGATTTCAGCGGGGTGCCGTCCGACCACGCCGCGCCGCTGATGCGCACCGATTGGTTGGGAAGGCGCACGGCACGGGCGGCGATGGACTTGACGTTGATGTTGCAGACGGAGGTCTCGCGCCAATTGGTGGAGCCATCGGGACGTTCCTCGCCGCGGAGGGTGACGTACTCGCGGGCCATCCACTTGCCCATGAACCGCCGGTCGATGAGATCGATGCGGGTCAGCCATTTCACCCAGGCGATGCCGAACCATCCGGGGACGACGAGGCGTACCGGTGCGCCGTGGACATCGTTCAGGGGTTGGTCGTTCATCGCCCACGCGAGCATCACCTCGGACTGCTGGGCGTGTTCCACCGTCAAGGAACGGGCGAAGCGCTGCAGGACTTCCTGTTCGCGGATCTTCTCGGTCTTTTCGTCGGCGCCGTAGAACACGACCTCACGGGCGCGCTTGAGGAGGCCGGCCTCGCGCAGGTTCGGGGCGAGGGGCGTGCCGGTCCACTTGACGTTCCCGATGGCCCCCATGAATCCGATCCCGGCGCCGTTGCCGCCGCATTCGAGGGTGGCGTGGATGTCGCGGCGCGGGAGTTTCTGGAGATCCGCGAGGGTATAGGAACGGGGCTTGCGGACGAAGCCGGTGAGATCCAGTCGCCACTGGGCGAGGTCGACCTTCGGCTTGCCGTAATGGGACACCTCGTAGACCGATTCGCTGGGCGTGACCCAGGAGGTGAGATCCTGCCAGTACAGCATGGCGCGTCCCTTGGGCTGCACGTCCAGCCACGGGATCAACTCTTCACCGGCGGCGGGCTCCAGACCGAAGGCGGTCAGGGGACGGCTGGCGAGTCCGTACGCGGCCAGTGCCACGGAACCGCGGAGCAGGTCACGACGGGAAAGCGCGCGGGAAGTCATTAGGAGGAATCAGCCCGCGTTGTCCTCGGGCAGGGCGGAGATGTCCAGCATCCGTTCGATGGGCGCCCGGGCGCGGTCGAGGATGTGTTGGGGAAGTTCGAGTCGGGGCGCGAGGTTCTGCATGCACGCGAGGAGCTTCTCGAGCGTGTTCATCTTCATGAACCGGCATTCGTTGCACCGGCAGTTTTCCGTCGGCGCGGGGATGAACGTCTTGCCCGGGCACTCCTTCTGGAGGCGGTGCAGCATTCCCGCCTCGGTGGCGACGATGATCGCGGGCGAGGGATGGCTCCGGCACCACGTGACCATCTTCTCCGTGGAACAGACCTCGTCGGCGAGCATGCGCACCGCCTTGGTGCACTCCGGATGCGCGATGAGCGGGGCGTCCGGATGTTCGCGACGGATGCGGGTGATGGCGTTGTGGGTCCACTCCACGTGCACGTAGCAGTTGCCCTTCCACAGGGTCATCGGGCGTCCAGTCTGTTCCATCACCCACGCGCCAAGGTTTTCGTCGGGAACGAAGAGCAGGTCCCGGTCCTTGGGGGCGTGGCGTACGATCTTCGCGGCGTTGCCCGAGGTACAGATGACGTCGCACAGCGCCTTCACCTCGGCCGAGCAATTGATGTAGGCGATGGTGTAGAAGTTGGGGTTGGTGTCCTGCAGGGCCTTGAGCTTCGGCGCCGGGCAGCTTTCCTCCAGCGAGCAGCCGGCATCGAGGTCGGGCAGGAGCACGACCTTGGAGGGATTCAGGATCTTGGCCGTCTCGGCCATGAAGTGGACGCCGCAGAACACGATCACGTCGGCGTCGGTCCGCGCCGCCTGCTGGGAAAGGCCGAGGGAATCGCCGACGAAGTCAGCGACGTCCTGAATCTCCGGGATCTGGTAATTGTGGGCCAGGATCACGGCATTGAGGCGCTTCTTGAGGTCGAGGATCTCGCGGCTCAGTGAATCAACGGGCAGTCCCGTTTCCAGCATGGCGGTCATGTGCGCCGGAGACTACCAGCCCCGCATCAAAGGGCAAAGCCGGAGGATGCTTGTCAGGAATGGGCGGGAACAGGATCCGAACCCCGATGGACGAGGCGTTGCCACGCGAGGGCACCGGTCAGCACGGCGAGGGCACCACAGAGCAGGTAGGGCCACGATGGATGGCGATCGAACAGGAGTCCCGCAAACGGCGGTCCAAACACCCGGGCCAGCGCCCCCGCACTCTGGGCAACGCCCAGCGTGGCTCCCTGCTCATCAGCCGGCGTCAGGCGGGAAAGCATGCCGAACAGCGGCGGACGCGTGAGCCCCGACCCGACCGCGAGCCCGGCCACGGTGAGCAGGAGGAGCAGCCAGCGGGTGCCGTCGGGCTTCAGGAAGACTCCCCAGTCCAGGGGCTGTGAGCCGTGGATGAACGGCAGCGGCAGCATGGCCACCCCGAACACCAGCAGGCTTCCCGCGATCAGCCGGGATTCCCCCAGCTTCTTCACGAGGCGTCCCACGGGACCCGCCTGGACGATCGCGCCGATCAGGCCCGCGTAGCAGAACAGCACCGCGTTCGTGCGTGCTGCGTCTTCATTGGTCAGGCCGAAGTTCTGCTGGATCATGAGCCCCAGCGTGCTCTCGAAGCAGGTGAACCCAAACGTCGCCAGGAAGAAGGTCAGGATCAGGAACCCGACCGAGGGGCGGCGGATGGTCGATTGGAACTGGATCCACCGCGTGCGCCGCACCGAGGGCGTCGTTCCGGGCTTCCAGCTTTCCGGCAGCCGGAGGAAGGCCGACAGGAAGTTGAGCAGGCACAGCCCGGAGGCCAGCACCCCTGGCGCCGCCGCGACCAGCGCCGCGCTTCCATCGGTCCGACGGGCGAGCCACTGGGAACCGACCGCCAGCGCCGGCCCGACGATGAACCCGAGCCCGAAGGCCATCCCGATGAGACCCATCCGGCGCGAGCGATCCTCCGGCGGAGTGATGTCCGCGATGTAGGCCTGCGCCACGGTGAT
>Ga0172373_10007828_pt1 | contig 13721 bp, 12 predicted proteins | sample Lak10m_2_FD_114546 | JGI IMG/M metagenome (GOLD analysis project Ga0172373, IMG submission 114546) | Freshwater microbial communities from Kabuno Bay, South-Kivu, Congo - kab_092012_10m | ecosystem: Environmental > Aquatic > Freshwater > Lake | place: Democratic Republic of the Congo... | reverse complement strand
ATTTCATTTAGCAAGCTTATGAAATATAACCGCGGTATGGCCTACTCAAAAGCAATTTGTTGTGGAAATTTGAAAAAATATCCCCAAAAAAATAAAGATAAATTCTGGGATACTGTTAACTTTATTCGCTATTCAATTCATGGTGATATATCAATGATTAATGCAATTAATATTTGGAATAAAAACTCTAGTTTTCTATACTTCCTATCATCTATTCCTTTTGCTGTTTTATTAGCAATTAAAGATAAAACACAAGGAAAAGTTAGGAAAACACATCTCGAATTTTTGAGTGCTTCTAAATCAGTTGAAGTGTCATTAGTTGAATGAATAAAAAACAAAAAAAAATAGCGATTTTGCTCCCAAGTTTAAAATTTGGAGGGGCTGAGCGCGTTAGTCTTAACTTGGCTACTGAAATGAAGTTGCAGGGAATTTCAATTGATATTCTTGTGATGAGTAAAGAGGGTGAATACCTGGCTGAGGCTGAAGAAAAATTTAAGGTGTATGATCTTCGCTGCGATAGAACCTATAAATTGCCATATAACCTAATTAAATATGCCTTTAATAATCATCCAGATGGGATCATTTCCAATTTTTTTAAATTGAATCTATGTGCTTGCATTGCTCGCTTATTTTCTCCTTCTACAGGGCTTATATTATGGGAGCATGCACCCCCATCAATGGGGGCGTTATGTCCAATATGGCTTTACTCATTATTAGCGAGCATTTTTTATCAATTTTCAACTAAGGTTGTAGCTGTTTCTAATGGAGTTGCTGCTGATATTGCTTCACGCACTATTGGTTTAAATGCCAAATTAGTAACCATATACAATCCCATAGTTCCGCCTAATCAATTGCTTCTCAAAAAAAAGTTTGATAAGAAATACAAGCGATCAATAATTATTAGTTTAGGCAGACTTGAGCCAGAAAAAAATACGTCACTATTAATTGAATCATTTGCCCTATTGCCCAAAGAATTAAATGCGAGGCTTTTAATTGTTGGCGATGGCACTGAGCGAAGAAAATTAGAGCAGTTATGTATTGATCTTAATGTGCAAAAAAAAATTAAATTTCTTGGGTTTATAAATAATCCCTATGAAATTTTAATTAATGCAGACTTATTGGTTTTATCTTCAAATTTCGAAGGGTTTGGAAATGTCATCGCTGAAGCTCTTTATTGTGGGTTACCTGTTGTTAGCACTGACTGCCAATGTGGCCCAAGAGAGTTGCTGGCTAATGGAAAGTATGGCTCGTTAGTGGCAGTAAACGATAAAAATAATATGGCAAATGCTATTAAATTTGAACTTAAAAAAAGAAGGCTACCGGAAATTCAAAAATATGGAGCACAACGTTTTTTGCCAAATGTCATTGCAAATAAATTTATCGATTTAATAATATGAAATTAAATCAACTGCAGTACTTTTGTAAATATGGGAAAGTTTAATGAATCAAGATTTATCATGTCTTCGTGATCCAAATAATGACGACATATTAGTAAGGAAAGATTGTGAATTAATATCAAAATCTGGACTACTCTATAGAATTGTTAATGGTATACCTCGTTTCGTTGATCCAGAAAACTATAGTGCTGATTTTGGTTCACAATGGAATATGTTTCCAAAGACTCAATTGGATTCGTATAGTGGCATTGATGTTTCTGAAGTTAGGTTAGCGCGATGTATGCAAGGAAACTTAACTAGCCTTAAAGGTAAACTAGTATTAGAGGCTGGAAGTGGCGCCGGACGCTTTACTGAAATTCTTCTTAAACATGGTGCAGTTGTTCATTCATTTGATTTTTCCAATGCAGTGGAGGCGAATGCAAAAAATAATGGGGAAAATGAAAATTTAGTACTTGTTCAGGCTGATATTCGAAAAATTCCTTTTATAAAGGCAAGCTACGACTTCGTAATATGCCTTGGTGTTTTGCAGCACACACCTAGCCCAGAACAAAGTATTGATTGTCTTTGGGAAATGGTTTGCCCAGGAGGTGCCCTGGTTATAGATCATTATCCATGGAAGTTAAGAATTGTTCTTCCCCCACCACTTGGTGAGGCGCTTGCACTATATCGGCTAATTAATCTTAGGTTGCCGAGAAAACTTCGATTTAAATTTGTTAAATCGTTAGTCGATTTCTGGTTCCCGATACATTGGCGATTCAAAGATTCGGCCTTTATGCAGCGGATTCTGCGAAGAATTTCTCCTGTTTTATTTTATTATCCGCATATCAAATTGCTAGATAGGCAGATGTATTATGAATGGGCGCTGTTGGATACACATGACGGCACTACTGATTTTTATAAGCATAGAAGAACTGTCAGCGAGGTTAGAAAAATTATTGAAAAAATAGGTGCGATGGATATTGTAGTCAGTCCTGGGGGTAACGGCGTTGAAGCATTCTGCCGTAAGCCGTATTAACTTGAATAGTAAAAAATGAATATTGCATACCGATTGGATTCTCAATGAAGGTCAGTAAAGATAGCCATTTAAAATGGAACATCAAAACACATGACAAGCTCGCAAAAAAATATGAGTTAATTCATGGTGAAATTTACAATGAATATGAGCAGGCTAGACTTGAAAGACAATTAGCTTCAGCAATAGCTCAAATTAATTCAGTTGGTAAAAATAAAGTGGCGCTTGATTTTGGATGTGGTGCAGGAAATTTGACAAAACATCTTACCAACCTTGGGTTAGATGTAATAGCGACCGATGTATCAATAGGATTTTTAAATCTTGTGGGATCTAAAGCCCATCCTCAGGAAGTTAAAACTATTCAGTTAAATGGCTATGATTTATCAAATATATCAAATGAGAGCGTTGATATGGTGGCTACTTATTCTGTATTGCATCACATCCCAGACTACATAGGTATTTTGCATGAGTTCATGAGAGTTCTTAAAAAGGGTGGGGTTGTTTATATTGATCATGAGCATTCAGATGAATTTTGGGAAAAAAGTGAGGTTTACAAAGAATTTCAATTGGAAATGAAAAAGTATATTCCCTTTGATTTTTCAAAATATCTTGTTGTTACTAATTATTATGATTGGATAATACGTCGTTTTTTTAATTCAAGATATCATCGTGAGGGTGACATTCATGTTTTTCATGATAATCACATAGTGTGGGAAAAAATTAAATCCAACCTAATAGAGGCCGGTGGTGAGGTTGTAATATCTAAAAATTATTTGCTTTTTAGACGTAATTTTAATATGGCAATATATGAAAAATATAAAGAAAAAACAACTGACATGCATGTATTAGTATTAAGAAAAAAATAATATGGCAGTTAGAAAATTATTGGTTATTGATACATCTTTTTCATATCAAGCAATACTTGAACGGGGCCTAAAAAGGTCAGTAACATGCAGAGATCTTGACGGATTTTTTGAACATGTTTGGTCGGTTCATCCTTTTGCATCAATTGTTACAACGTCTGAATGGGCTCCAAAATATGGTTCGCCAATTTCTTATTCTACTTCAGCTAAACATACGTTCATTGAGGGGAAGCTTGGCAGATTTTGCTTCTTAAAAAGATTACCGACGATTAATTTTTTGATATCTCAAATAGGGTTAATATTTTTCCTTATTAGTTTAATTCGTAGAGAGGATATCAGTGTTATTCGTGTCGGGGACCCCCTTTATCTTGGTTTGCTAGGGTTCGGGCTTTCCAAGCTCACGGGTATTCCATTTGTAGTTAGAGTCGGATCAAATAATGAAAAAATTCGTCTGACTACTGGCATGGGCATAATGCCTCGATTCTTCAAATCAATAAATCAAGAAAGAATGGTAGAGCGATTTGTTTTGTCACGAGCTAACCTGGTTGCTGGTGCTAACTTGGATAATTTGCAATTTGCGATTGAAAATGGGGCACTTCAGGCGAATTGCACATTATTTCGCTATGGAAATCTTATAGATTCCGTTCATTATATTGATCCAAAAGTTCGGCCTGTTGCAAATGAGATATTTACCGATGGAATGTTTTTATTGTGTATTGCAAGATTAGAATTAGTTAAAAAAGTTGATGATGTTGTTAGAGTTTTGGCGCAGGTAAGAAGCGCTGGATTTGATATAAAAGCGTTACTGGTTGGCGATGGACGTGAGCGAGATAAATTAGAGTTGCTGGCTCATGATCTTGGTGTTTTTGACCACCTTATTTTTTGCGGTAATAGAGATCAGCTTTGGTTGTCATGTACGATATCTAAGGCATCCGTTGTTGTCTCTCCTCATACAGGACGTGCGCTTACAGAGGCCGCACTTGGAGGTGCCCCAATTGCAGCCTATGAAATCGACTGGCAGTCGGAATTGATAGAGACGGGTCTAACTGGTGAGATGGTCCCATACGGCGATTGGAAGGCGCTCGCTAGATCAACAATAAAGTTACTTAGTGATAGCCATTATGCTTTAAGTATGGGTGATAATGCTCGAGCTAAAGTTTTGGAAATGATGAACCCAGAGAAGTTAAATCAACATGAACGTAATCAATATACTAGGCTACTTAAGAATTTTAATTGATTGTAAGATGAAGTCTTATGATTTTGCCAATTCCGACAAGTTTTTACTTTTGCTATTTGGCCTTTTATTGAACATAAAAGTTTATAAAAATGATAGTTTCACTTTAATAACATGATAAAAGTAGTCCATTTAATTCCTTTTGATGGTGTAGGTGGTGTTGAAGTTGCTGCTCGATCAATAAAACCAAAGGTGTACGGGGATATTGATTTTCAGGTTCATTATATTTTCAATAATATTGATGTTAGCAAAAATTATTTTGCAATATTTAATCCACTAAAAATGATGGCAGCAGCTTGGGGGATTGCGAGAAGTGATGTTGATTTGCTAGTTGTATCATTATGGCGAGCGTCTATTGTTGGTTTGATTGCAAAGTTATTAAGGCCTAGGCTAAAGGTGGTGACATTTTTACACTTAGATAAAAATGTACATCTACTCGATTCATTTTTTACTTATTTGTCTTTTAAAGTTTCAATAGAAGTTTGGGCCGACTCTTCAACCACTCTATATAAGCGCATTCCTAATTTAGGGTTTAAGAATGGTAGAGTTATATCATTTGTCACTCAAAACTTTCTTTCTTTATCCGAAAAAAATGTTGAGCCATCATTTGTTTTTTGGGGTCGATTAAATCATCAAAAAGACTTGGTTAGAGCCCTGTATTTGTTTGCAGCAATTCTTGAATGTCATCCAGATGCAAAATTTACTATCGTTGGGCCTGACGCAGGAGCTTTAAATGATTTAAAAAAACATTGTGTTTTTTTAGGATTAAATAAATCTGTTATTTTTACCGGGCCTGCATCGCATAATCAAATTGTTAGGTATGCAGAGCATGCATCATTTTATTTACAAACAAGCCTGGCAGAAGGAATGGCCATGTCAGTTGTTGAGGCTATGCAATTCGGATTAGTGCCTGTTGTAACAGCGGTTGGTGAGATTTCATCCTATTGTAAAAATGGTTTTAATGCAGTAGTTGTTGCCACAGAAAAACAATCTGTAAATTCAGTTTTGACTTTGTTGGACGACAATAATCAATATCAGGAAATGCGACGGAATGCCATCGCAACGTGGATCGATAAACCAATATACAAAGATTCTATTTTGATGGCCTGTAATGATCTTTCAAGTAGCCTAAAACATAATTGAAATTAGGAATTTATAACAGATGTGCGGCTTTACAGGTTTTCTAAATCGTCGAATTAACGATAGCAATTACAGCTCGGATTCTGAAATGAAGCTGGTTGCTAATAAAATGGCATCAACGATTCTGCATCGTGGTCCTAATGATGCTGGTATCTGGTTAGATGTTGATGTGGGTATTGCGCTTGCACATAGGCGATTATCAATCATCGATTTATCCCCTGCTGGACATCAGCCTATGGCTTCAAAAAGTGATCGTTATGTGATCGCTTATAATGGTGAGATATATAATCATATCGAGCTAAGGCATGAGTTGGAAATGTGCTCCCAACAGACATTTATCGCAGAAGGAGATAACGTGTCAATTAATTGGCGCGGGCATTCTGATACGGAAACTTTACTAGCTGGATTTGAGGCTTGGGGTGTTGAGGCTACCCTAAAAAAAACCATAGGAATGTTTGCTATATCTCTTTGGGATAAACAAGAGCAAATCCTTACTCTGGCGCGCGATCGTATGGGCGAAAAACCGCTTTATTATGGCTTTCAGAAAAATACGTTTCTGTTTGGGTCTGAGCTAAAAGCACTTAAAGCCCATCCGGATTTTTTATCTGAAATAGACCGCGATGTAATTTGTTTGTATCTTCGCCATTGCTACATTCCCGCCCCCTATTCAATTTATAAAGGCATTAAAAAGCTATTGCCTGGCACGTTTGTTCAATTGCATTTAAATGATGATGAAAACCCAAATTCTTTAGTCCCTAAAACATATTGGAGTTTGAAGGATAAGGTTCATTCAGGTTTAGAGAATCCATTTAGGGGCAATGATGCTGAAGCGATTAAGGTTTTAGACGGTCAATTAAGAGAGTCCATAGACTTACAGATGATGGCGGACGTACCATTGGGATCATTTTTGTCTGGTGGAGTGGATTCGTCCACAATAGTTGCATTGATGCAAACGCAGTCGAGCCGTGCGGTTAAAACATTTTCGATTGGATTCGATGAAAAGGGTTATAACGAGGCTGATTATGCTAAAGCTGTTTCTAAGCATTTGAGCACTGAACACACTGAGCATTATGTATCGTCTGTCGAGGCTATGGAAGTTATACCACTGCTAGGAAAAATGTACGATGAACCTTTTGCTGATTCATCACAGATTCCTACTTTTTTGGTATCAAAAATGGCAAAGCAACACGTGACTGTTTCGCTTTCAGGAGATGCAGGCGATGAGTTGTTTTGTGGTTATAACCGTTACTTACTGGCAGATGCCTGGAAAAAAATTGAACACGTACCGTTCGCGCTTAGAAAAGGCGCTGGACAGTTAATTCAAACACTATCTACTTCAACATGGGATGCTATTTTTCAGCAGGCTAATAAAATTAAAAGATTCCCAAGCAATATGGGTGAAAAGTTAGATAAATTGGCTAAACGCCTTCAATGTATTGATGGGGCTAACGAGCTTTATTACAGCTTAGTTTCTGAAACAAATCAACCTGAAAAGATTGTTATAGGAGCGGCTGAACCAACAAGTTGGCTAACGGAAGCCGGCATGAAGATGCGTTTTAAAGACGCTAAGCATCACATGATGTATATGGATGCCATGACTTATTTGCCTGATGATATTATGGTGAAAGTAGATCGAGCTGCAATGGCAAATAGTCTAGAAACTCGACTACCTTTTCTAGATCACCGTGTGGTTGAATTAGCCTGGCGCTTGCCGATGAATATGAAAATGCGAGATGGAAAAACCAAATGGTTACTTCGCCAAGTGCTTTATGAATATGTCCCACAAGATTTAATTGATCGGCCTAAAGCTGGATTCAGCATTCCATTAGGGGAATGGTTACGTGGCCCGCTAAAAGATTGGGTTGAAGAACTCTTGGATGTGCAACGTTTGAGTGAAGACGGTTATTTTGACGTATATTACGTTCGTACTATATGGCAGGATCACTTATCCGGTAAATCTGATCAGCAGGCGTTGCTTTGGAGTATTTTAATGTTTCAAGCTTGGTTGGCCGGATCTAAATAATTATGTGGCCCTATTGGATATTATTTTTAATATCAACTTATTTGGCTATATCGCGGTTGCGAACAATTCAGCAGTCATCAATGACTCCTAACTATAATCGCTGGCCAATCTCATGGCGAGCAATGTTCTTCTTATTGGTTATGATGATAGGATTTAGGCATGAGGTTGGAGGCGATTGGCTTGCTTATATTAATAATATGGAGAATCCAGACGACTTTGCTCTTGATCCCGCTAGTCAGTTATTAAACTGGGTGGCAATGGAAACAGGAGGTGGTATTTATTTAGTAAACTTAATTAGTGCCATCTTTTTTTCCTTTGGATTAGTAGTTTTTTGTCGTGACCAGCCTCGGCCTTGGTTGGCCTTAACTATAGCGGTTTCCTACTTGATTACAGTAGTAGCTATGGGCTATACGAGGCAAGGGGTAGCTATTGGCTTGGCCATGATGGCTATAGTTGAACTAGGCCATGGAAGCATAATCCGCTTTGTTTTTTGGGTCGCATTTGCAGCAACTTTTCATAAGTCGGCAGTCATTTTAGTTCCCCTGGCAATATTGGCCAATACTAAGCGTCGCCTTTTTACGCTGATATGGGTAACAGTAACAACGTTTGTTCTATTCGCACTGCTATTGAAGGAAGCCCTAGACAATCTTATTTCAGGATACATTGGAGATGAGTATGAATCGTCTGGTGCAGCAATTAGGGTTGCGATGAATGCAGTCCCTGCAGTTCTGTTTCTCGTTTATAGAAATCGATTCCAATTGACAAAAGAGCAACGTTCTTTTTGGACTTGGATGGCTTTGAGTGCTTTGCTTTTAGTCGTTGCTTTAAAATTATCGCCTTCATCCACAGCCGTAGATCGTGTGGCTTTATATTGGATACCATTGCAATTATTTGTCTTATCAAGATTGCCGAACATTTTAGGAAGGCATAATGGAAAAAATGCATTTTGGGTCAATATCTTGGTAGCCTATAGTGCCACAGTTCTTTTTGTATGGTTATTCTATGGTGACTATAGCGTATACTGGTTGCCTTATCAGTTTTATCCGTGGGTATGGATTTGGCAGTAGATTCATTCGTCTTTTTTAAGAGTTCTATTATTATTCTCTGAGTTTGTATTTTTGCTAGTAAAAATGTTGAACTAGAAGGAATCTTTATACAAAATGTCTAACATATTAGACTCAGGGGTAAAATTAGTTCGCAACGTAAGCCGATACATTGTTGGGCCTTCTTCCATACGTGAATTAGATGGTTTGATCGATCCTTTAAGAGGGCGGTTAGATGAAAAATCAAGATCGACAGGCGTGGTTTTCTTGGTAGATCAATACTTCCAGGCTGATTCGAGTTTAAAGGACCGTCTTGGATTCCAGTTGGGTGATTTTCTAGAATTTATTTCCACCATCAGTGAGCCAACAACGGACGCAGTAGATCAACTTGTCGCTAAACTTATTAATAATGGCTATGCTAATCCGGTAGCTATTGTTGGTATGGGTGGTGGTATTACAATGGATTTTGCCAAAGCAGTCTCCAATATTCTTACTAACGGAGGTAATGCTTCGCAATACCAAGGATGGGATCTCATTATTACTCCTGGTATTTTTAAGATTGGTATCCCGACTATTTCGGGTACTGGAGCTGAAGCAACACGTACATGTGTTATGACTAATCCTGAGACAGGATTGAAGCTTGGTATGAATAGTGACTATACCGTCTTTGATTATGTAATAATGGATCCCGAATTGACAGCTACAGTTCCGCCCAACCAGTACTTTTATACTGGCATGGATTCATACATTCATTGTGTTGAAGCCTTGGCAGGAAGTTATCGTAACGCCATAGGTGATGCGTTTTCACGAGAAACTATAAATTTATGTCGCAGAGTTTTTCTTGAGGGCGATATGAAGGCAGCGGCTAATAGAGAGCGGCTAATGGTTGCTTCGTATCTTGGGGGATGTGCGATTGCCACAAGTTATGTTGGTCTTATCCACCCCCTTTCAGCGGGATTAAGCGTTGTGCTTGGCGTTCATCATTGTGTTGCTAACTGCATAGTGATGCGGGCAATGGAGCAGTATTATCCTGCTGCCTATCAAGAATTCTGGAAGATGGTAGAGAAGCAGAATGTTAACATTCCCGAGGGCATTTGCAGCCAAGTTAATGAGACTGGATTTAAGGCGTTATATGAGGCATCCATCGTACATGCAAAGCCACTAACCAATGCCCTAGGTGAAAATTACAAGTCAATTTTAACTTTTGAGAAGGTCACTGATCTTTTCAAAAAAATGTAACAACAAGGTATCGCGATGCCAGGCTATGAGTTGATAGGCAGTGAAGAGTTGGCGGAAGTGCAGGATGTTTTTGCTAATGGGGGCGTGCTATTTAGGCATGGCTTTGAGGGTTTGCGTAACAACTGTTATAAAGTTCGACAATTTGAAGAAGAATTTGCAAAAGCAATGGATGTTAAGCATTCTCTTGCGGTCAGTTCGGGTACTGCCGCGTTAAGAATTGCACTTGCTGCGTTGGATATTGGGCCTGGGGATGAGGTTATCACTCAAAGCTTTACCTTCGTAGCTACCGTTGAAGCTATTATTGAATCTCGTGCAATTCCCGTTTGCGCTGAAATTGACACAACTTTTAATCTTGATCCTGCAGATTTGCTTCATAGAATCACACCACGCACCAAGGCTGTTATTGTTGTCCACATGTTAGGAACGCCTGCTCGATTGCCCGAGATCGTTGAAATCTGCCATCGTAATAATTTATTTCTTATCGAAGATACAGCTTGGGGGTGTGGCGGCAATATTAATGGTAAACCCTTAGGTACATGGGGTGATGTCGGAACCTTCAGTTTTGATTTTGCTAAAACCATGACAACTGGCGAAGGAGGGATGCTGGTTTTCCGAAATGAACAAATTAAGAATAAGGCTACTGCATGGCATGATCATGGACACGATAATAACCCAGCATATCCACGCTGGGAAGACACGCGCACCAGCAGCGGCTTTAATTATCGGATGATGGAGTTGCAGGGAGCAATAGGTCTTGCTCAACTTAGGAAATTGCCCTCTGTAGTTATTGCTCAACGTAAGAACAAGGCGTTGCTCTGGGAGGCAATTTCTTCAATATCCGGAGTCGAGTCCCGAACTGAGCCAGAGGGCTCATACGATACAGCGGATGCCTTGGTTTTTATGGTGGGTGATTGCCAATTGGCATTCCGCTGCCGAAGTATGCTGATTGAAGTAGGCCTTACAACCAAAATCCTCCCGGAGGCTTACACATGGCACTTTGCTGGCACCTGGGATCATATGCCTGAATTAGTTGCTAATCATCAAGAAATCCTCCAAAGTGCCTTTCCAATATCTCACGCAATTCTTTCACGTGCTGTTTCTATTCCTGTTGGAGTATGCATGGGAGATGACGTGCCTCTTAAGGTTCGACTCGCGATCGAAAAAGCCTTAAATTGTAATGAAAAATAAGCCATTTATTTCCGTTATTGTAGCCGCATATAACCAAGAAAAATTTATTGGCCGATGCCTGCGTTCTTTGTTAGATCAAACCATCCCGCATGACAGTTACGAAATCATCGTTGTAAACGACGGCAGCACTGACCGAACTCCATATGCACTCGAGTTGTTTCACGACGCTATTCACACGCTTACTAACGATAGAAATATTGGACTCCCGGCATCCGTTAATGTTGGAATTAATGCATCCTCAGGGCAATACATTGTTCGGGTTGATGCTGATGACTATGTAAATTGCAATTTCCTGAATTTTTTAAGTTATTTTCTTGATCAGAATCCAAATATGGATGCGATTGCTTGTGACTATTGGTTGTTTAATGATGAAGAGGTATGGTTGGAGCGAGTAAGCTGCATGGAACATCCCATTGGATGCGGTATCATGTTTCGTAAGCAGCAGTTACTAGAAATTGGCATGTACGATGAAAGTTTTCTATGTCATGAAGACCAGGATCTGCGAATTCGCTTTGAGAAGAAATACCGTGTTAGCAGAATTGAGCTGCCGCTATATCGCTATCGCCGGCATGAAAATAATATTACTAATAATGAGAAGGAAATGATGTGCCACCGAGAAAGATTAATACGCAAGCATGGCACAAATGAAGTAAGTTGAAAAATACCCAGTAACTAGGATATTAAAAGATGAGTAATTCTATTAAATTGGGCAGCCGTATAATCAATAGGCAAAGCAAACCCTACGTTATTGCTGAAATAGGCGTAAATCATGAGGGGTCTATGGATCAAGCTAAGCGGCTAATAGATCAGGCAAAAAAAGGTGGTGCTGACGCAGCTAAGTTCCAGAGTTACAAAGCCGGCACATTGGCTTCCAAGCATTCACCATCATACTGGGATACTAGTAAAGAACCGACCAAAAGCCAATATGAATTGTTTCAAAAATACGACAAATTCGGCCCTGATGATTACATGGCACTTGCTGAGCATTGTCGTCATAATGATCTTGATTTTCTCTCGACGCCTTTTGATGACGCCGCTATTGAGTTTTTGGATCCAATTGTTCCATTCTTTAAGATTGCTTCTGCTGATTTAACTAATATTCCATTTTTGCGCAAAGTGGCAAGCAAGGGTAAGCCAATAGTCTTATCAACAGGAGCATCAACGCTTGTTGAAATTGATCTCGCCGTCGATGCAATTACACAAGCTGGATCTGTAGAAATAGGATTGTTGCATTGCATCCTCAACTATCCTACAAGTAACAATAACGCTCATTTACGTATGATCGAAGGGCTGAAGCGCGCTTATCCGAGAAATATTATTGGTTATTCCGACCACACCCTACCAGATGATTCGATGACCTCGCTATTGAGCGCCTATCTACTTGGCGCGGTCATAATTGAAAAGCATTTCACGGATGATAAGTCGCTGCCTGGAAATGACCACTATCATGCCATGGATCAATACGATCTCGCCCGCTTCGTCAATCTTGCGGAGAGCATCCATGAGCTGCTGGGGCCAACAGAACACAAAGCACCAATTAATACAGAGCTTATATCTAGAAAGAATGCACGTCGTAGCATTGTTCTAGCCCGAGATGTATCAGTCGGACATAAATTAATAGCAGCGGATCTAACCTATAAGCGTCCAGGCTCTGGCATAAGTCCGCTTTATTGGGATAGCATCATAGATCGGCGAACCACCAGAGCTTTGGAGACGGACCATATTCTTCAATGGCAAGACCTCGCCGCGGATGAAGAATGAAATCACGTAATATAGGTATAATTCAGGCACGCATGGGGGCGACACGATTCCCTGGAAAGATGCTTGCTAAGCTGGGTGATTTGCCAGTTATTGAATGGGTCGTGCGCCGCATGCTAAGATCTAAGACTTTAACCCAGTTGGTGCTTGCCACTTCGGATGCCGTAGCAGACGATGTTTTAGCTGATTTTGCTCTTCGGTTAGGCATTTTAGTTTTTCGAGGTAGCGAATCTGACGTGCTTAGCCGTTTTGTTGGCGCGGCAAGAATGGCTAATGCAGATAACATAGTGCGCATTTGTGCCGATAATCCATTCATCGATCCAAACGAGGTGGATCGTTTAGTTAGATACTTTGTTGATTGCCACTGCGACTATGCATGCAATCACCAAGATCGACTTGGCAGTGGCTATGCCGATGGATTTGGTGCAGAAATCTTATCTGTAGCTACACTAAATAAAATCGCTATCGATGCCAAAGCCGCTTGCCACCGCGAGCATGTAACATTGTACTTGTGGGAGCACTCAAACGAATTCACGTTGTGCTCACTAGCAGCTCCAAATGAACTAGCCTTTCCAGAACTTTGTTTCGATGTCAATGTGCCAGCTGATCTTGCTAATCTTGAGGGCTTGGTTAATGCGGGTGTAGATATCGAGACAGCCGCAAGCAATATTATTCGTCTTGCGCAGATGAACAGCCGAGCCTGAGTTAGGTCCAGTTTTGTGGAAGGGCAAGTTGATGTTAATTTATCCACTTGTTAGGAGATTTCATGAAACGCATGCCCCGTCGAATTTTCACAGAAGAATTCAAGAAAGAAGCTGTTCGCT
>Ga0172373_10007824_pt1 | contig 13723 bp, 10 predicted proteins | sample Lak10m_2_FD_114546 | JGI IMG/M metagenome (GOLD analysis project Ga0172373, IMG submission 114546) | Freshwater microbial communities from Kabuno Bay, South-Kivu, Congo - kab_092012_10m | ecosystem: Environmental > Aquatic > Freshwater > Lake | place: Democratic Republic of the Congo... | reverse complement strand
TTTAATTGCTCAGCCTGATGCACAAGACGATGAAGTAAAATTGTCGGTTAATAATATGTTGAAAGCAATTACAGCATCTTTGTTAATGGAGCAAGTGTTAGCACCTAATTGGAAATTTAAAACCAAACTATCAGAGGATGATGAAGCAAAACCAGGAGAAATAAAAATCAGAGGCTTAAAAGAGCCAAGTTCCAAAAGAGTAAAAGATATTATTGAAGATGATTTGAATGAATTGAAAGCAACAATTCTTCAAGACCCTATGATGTTAAAGGCAATGCCTGGCAACGTAGATCCTGAAGTTATCAATAAGGTGTTAATTCCTAAAATTATTCGTACTAAATATCCTGATTTAACAGCTCAAGAAGTAGAAGAAGTTCGCCAAAATGTGGTTGTAGATTCAGTTATAAAAAATGGTGAAATTAAAGAGGTGGAAGACAAACGTTTTATCCGTATGGCGGGTAAATTTGTGAATATTGATGATATACATATAGATTTGATAGATCAGGTAAACCCGTTCCAAAAAGCATTTGAAATACTATCAAAATCAGTAACAACCAAAGTATTAAAAACCATACAAGAAACCATTGAAGCAACACGTATTAAAATGGATTTTGAAGAAGCCAAAATCTTATGGCCAAAAGTACAAGAGTTTGTTCAAACATTTAAACGTGAACCCAATATAGATGCAAATGCTCCATTAGAAAAAAGAATGGCTGAATGTGTTATTTACTTAAAAGAGGAAAAACGTAAAAGATTAGCGCAACAAAACGATGGAGGACAAGGATAAAATATTGGATGAGATTTTTAACAATGATCCACTTGGTTTACTCAATATCAAACCAAAAAACTCAAATGTCAAAACAGCTGATGAAAGATTAAGTGCCTCTTTTGAGGAAATTAATGCGTTTATTGCAAAAAACGATAGAGAACCAGCACCCAATCCATCAAATATATCCGAATATCAATTGTATTCACGTTTAAAGAATTTGCGTGAAGATGAAAACAAAATGCTTGCTTTAGAGCCACAAGACAAATACGGCTTATTGAATGTAGCGAAGAAAGAAATTAATTCCATTGATGATATTTTTAATGATGATTTGTTAGGGATATTTGATGACGGAGAAGCGCAAAGTTTATTTGAGTTCAAGCATACACCAAGAGAAATTGCAAGAGCTGAAGCAGATTTTGTGGCCCGTCGCAAACCTTGTAAAAAATTTAAAGATTATGAAGCATTATTTAAAAATGTTCAAGCAGATTTAGCAAGTGGTAAACGAAAATTAGTTAAGTTTCATGAGAGCCAATTAAGCCAAGGTAATTTTTTTGTTCACAACGGGATAGTTCTTTATTTAGAAAAGGTAATAGATTTAAAAGAAGATAAATTTGGTAAACCAGATGGGCGCACGAAAATAATCTTTGAAAACGGCACTGAATCAAGTATGAAACTTCGTTCATTAGGAAAAAACTTATTCATTAATGGAAAAGGTATAACGCAAAGTTCGGACAATGAAGTTGAGGAGTTTATCGAAAGCTTTTCCAGTATTACCGATGAAGATAAAGAAGCAGGCTATATCTATGTGTTGAGTTCAAAGTCTACAGATTCAAAAATCAAAGAAATCAACAACCTATATAAAATAGGTTATTCAACTACTCCTGTTGCATCGCGTATCAAAAATGCAGAAAAAGAACCAACCTATTTAATGGCTCCAGTTCATATAGAAGCAGAATACAAAACATTCAATATGAACACTCAAAAATTTGAACAATTGCTTCATAACTTCTTTGGGGCATCTTGTTTGAATATTGACATATACGATGAAAAACTACGTCGTCATATGCCCCAAGAATGGTTTATTGCATCATTACCAATAATAGACAAAGCCATAGAATTAATTATCACAGAACAAATCATACACTATAAATACGACCCAACAACAGCATCAATTGTAATGAGATAATAGCCCCCTCTAAAAAGAAAAGGCCTATCAGATAGGGATTTATGACAAAGGATGTGTTGTTACTTTGGCTCTTCGTTTCACAATCTCGTTCACTTTATAAACTAAGTATATTGCAATTAAAAGAATAATAGTAATTAGTAAACCTAAGGTGTCATAATGTTCTAATGGACTAAATTTATCTTTTTGAATCACAACCATTCCACCAATGGCTGCCGCTACGCCCCCAGAAATTTGTTGTAAAGAAGAATTAATACTCATAAATGCCCCTCTGTCTTGCATTTTTGGTAATGATGATGCTAAAGCCATGGAAGGTACAGTACGACTCATAATACCTATCATCATCAATACATTCATAAGCATCACTATGCCAAATGGTACAGGTGTTAATCGTGTATATATTAATACCACAATAATCATCCAAATAGAAGCAAGAGCAAATAATTTAAATTTGTCGATTTTGTCGCTGAGTTTACCAATAATAGGCATAATAAGTAAAGCCGCTATGCCGGCTACCATAAATAAAATAGGTAATTGCTGAGCAGTAACATGCAAATTATTTACAGCAAATGCACTTCCCCAAGGCATCATCATGTATCCGCCTAATGATAATAAGGTTGTCGACATAAATCCGATACGATAATCTTTTTGAGCAATGGTATGTTTTAAATGATGCCAAGGATTACGATCGTTTTTTACTTTCAGGTGTTCATTAATTGGTTTTAGTTTAAAAATAAGCACCAACCAAATAAAGCTTGCCAAGGCCACAATCATTAAAAAAGGAGATTGCCATCCTAATGAATTAGCTAGAAATAAGCTGATAGGAATACCTAATACTTGGCTAGCTCCAAAACCCATTTGCAAAAATCCCATAACACGACCACGTTGTTCTAATAAAAACAAATCAGCTACAATAGCCATTGAAATAGACCCGATAACGCCTCCAAATAAACCGGTTACAATTCTTGCCGCAATGAGCATGGGGTAAGACGTTGTTACACCACAAAATAAAGTACCTAAAATAAAACCTATGTAAAAGAAAAGCAATAGTTTTTTACGGTCGTACCTATCGGCAAAACCTGCTGTTAAAAAGCCTGCAATACCTGCACTAAAAGCGTAACTTGATACGGCAAATCCAAATTGTGATGTTTTTAAGCCCATCGATTTCATTAATAAATCGCCTAAAGGAGACATTACCATAAAATCCAGTACAACTGTAAATTGAGTGAGTGCAAGTAAGATAACAACAAGTATTTGATATTTTGAAAGTTTAATAGGTGCTTGTATTTCCATGGAATAATAATAGGACTATAAAACGAAATGATTGACAACGAAAACGGTATTAATAAGTTACCGGCAGTTAAGGTAAGTATTATAAGCTTATTTATTATGCAAGTATGGAGCAATTATTCGAATACCATTTTTTAGGTATTGGTCAATGCCGAGGTATCTTTTACTTTTGAACGCAATTTATAATTAATCTAAATAAAAGAAATTATGATATTTAAATACAAAACAAGAATTTTAGCGGTATTATCATCATCTGTATTATTATTTCAAACGTCTTGTAAAAAAGATAATATTGAACCAGAAGAAGAAACACCTGCACCTTCAGGACCGTCTTACACTATTCCAACGAGCTATAATTTTTCGGGCGCAGATTTTACAACTTCCACTCAGCGTATTGCTATGTTAAGCGAAATTGTAGGTTACATACGCTCTACTCACACCACTACACAAACGATACAACCTACTTTAGATGCTCAAAAATTGAAAGATATGTATGCCAATGCGGCTTCTCAATTTACAACAGCAGGGTTAAGTGCAGGTGGCATTAATTTGAAAGAAAAAACTAATAATACATTTTCTTTTGTAACAACTCTCGAGTCAAGTTTTGATGACGCAGTGGGGGCTAGTACAACAGCTGCTGTAAATCCTACTGTTACATCAGCATCAAGTGGTGTAAAGGGAAAATTAGTAACGTCTAGTCGCGCCGTTTTGGTTGATGCTAATGGATTAGAATATAAAGAGTTGGCAGAAAAAGGATTAATGGGAGCTGTGTTGTATTCTCAAGCCATGACTATTTTAAAAAATATTGCTTCGTATGACAACGTAACAAAAGTAAATGGAATAACGGCTCAAGAAAAAGCATGGGATGAAGCTTTTGGTTATTTTGGAGTACCGGTAGATTTTCCGACAAATGTATCAGGCTTAAAATATTGGGGAAGTTATTGTAATGCGGTTAATTCAGCTATTGGATCTAATGCAATTATAATGGATGGTTTTTTAAAAGGCAGGGCGGCTATATGTAATGCTGATGTTGCAAGACGCGATATAAATAGAGATGCAGTAATGGTTATCTGGGAAAAAGTAATTGCTGCTAAATGTATAGGTTATTTAAAAGGAGCAAAAGCTAATTTATCAGATATTGCGACTCTTCATCATAATTTATCTGAGGCACATGGATTTATGGCTGCTTTTAAATACAATCCGTCTAAAACTATTTCTGATGCAGATATCGCCCTATTAGAAGGTTATTTAGGCACAAACTTATATAATTTGGTTCCATCAAATTTAGATAATACGATTAATAAACTAGCCACTTTATTTAATTTGAATGCATCGTTAATTCAATAATTCGAAAAGAAAACAATTCAGTCACTCATATTGTTATATGAGAGGTTTGCGATAAAAACAAATAATACCTTTTTTTAGGTATTGAGTAAATGTTAATTAGATTGCATTTTTACAAATTGAATAATATGTAACATTTATGAAGAAGTCATTCATATATTATGTGTTGATGATAAGCACTATTTCTTTATGTTTTCATTGTAAAAAGAAAGAAACAGATGGACAGGATGACACCGCTACTTTTGATAAATCAGCCATGTTATCTAATTATGCCAATCAAGTCATTATCCCTAACTATGTTGTTGCAAAACAAGCATTAGATTCATTTGCGTTAGCTTATACTGATTTTTTACAAACTAAAAACACTGTTAACTTAACAAGTGCCAGACAAAAATTTATTCGTGCATACAGTGTATTCCAATATGTATCTTGTTTTGAATTTGGGCCTTCTGAAAATGAATTTATTCGCGCCAATTTTAATACGTATCCCTGCGATACGAGCCAAATTAAAGCAAATATAAGCACAGGAAATTATGATTTTAATTTGGTTGCTAATTTGGATGCTAAGGGATTTCCGGCTATAGATTATTTATTGTTTGGTAAATCTCAATCAGATGCTACTATCGTTAGTTTGTTTGATTCAAATACTCAAGCTACTAATCGTTCAGCGTATATTTCAAACTGTTTGAGTGAGATGCAAACCAAATTAAATACAGTAATTAATTCATGGAATAATTCATACAAAGGTACGTTTGTGGCTTCAACTGGGTCAGAAATAGGTAGTTCGCTGGGAATGTTAGTTAATCAATTAAATTATGAATTAGACGCTCTAAAAAATGCTAAAATAGGAATCCCGGCCGGAAAAAAATCTATGGGAGTTGCGTTGCCTGAAAAATGTGAAGCGTATTATGCCCAGAATTATTCAGTTCAGTTAGCCAAACAATGTTTACAAAATCTCGAAAATGTATATTTGGGACGTTCAATCACCGGTTCTGATGGATTGGGATTGGACGATTACTTGGATGCATTAAAAGCGCAACATATCTCAGGAACACTAAACAATGCCATCAAAAATCAGTTTGCTACGGCTAAATCAAAACTTGGTTTAATTCAGGAACCTTTGTCAAGTTCGGTTGCTACTGACGCTCAGGCAATAGATGCCGCTTATGTGGAAATTGTTAAACTATTGGTATTGCTAAAAACAGATGCTCCTTCTGTTATGGGAATTATTATTACCTACCAAGATGGCGATGGCGATTAACCGAATTAAAACTTATTTCACAAAATCAGTACACATTGCCCCCTTAGCTGTTTTTAGAATAGCCTTCGGTTTGTTAATGTTGGCTTCCATTATACGTTTCATAGGTAAAGGTTGGGTATATGACATGTATATTAAACCTAAGGTGTTTTTCTCTTATTATGGTTTCGAATGGGTAAAACCCTTTGGGGAAACGGGAATGTATGTTTTGTTTGTTGTAATGGCAGCAGCTGCATTGTGCATTACAGTTGGTTTTTTTTACCGCCTATCGAGTATTTTATTTTTTGTAATATTTACCTACGTCGAATTAATTGATAAAACAAATTATTTAAATCATTATTATTTTATCAGTATTATTAGTTTGTTAATGATTTTTTTGCCGGCTCATCGTTATTTTTCAATTGATTCATGGCGTAAGCAAGCTATTCAGGTAAGCCATATCCCGAATTACTTTTTGCTAATCATTAAAATGCAGGTATTTATCGTTTATTTCTTTGCCGGAATAGCCAAAATTAATTCAGATTGGTTGCTAGAAGCAATGCCTCTAAAAATTTGGTTACCAGCTCATAGCGAAATGCCTTTGATAGGAAAGTATTTAACCAAAGAATGGGTAGCTTATGCATTTAGTTGGTTTGGTTGTATATATGATATTTTAATTCCTTTTTTCTTGTTTTCGGAGAGGACCATAAAACCGGCGTATTTTTTTGTAATAATTTTTCATTTAGCCACATCTTTGTTTTTTAATATAGGGATGTTTCCTTACGTGATGATTTGCTTAACAACTACTTTTTTTAGTGAGACATTTCACATTAGGCTAATTAATTTTTTGAGACAAATATTAAAGCTAAACATGTTACCGGTTACTGAATTTGTTTATAAACCTAGTATATTACAATTAAGATTATTAAAATGGCTAATGGTTGTGCATTTTAGTGTTCAGTTAGTGCTTCCTTTTAGGTACCTGTTTTATGATGAAAATTTATTTTGGACAGAACAAGGCTTCCGTTTTTCTTGGCGCGTGATGTTGATGGAGAAAGCAGGTACTGCATTTTTTTATATAAGAGACAAGCAGAGTGGCAAAGAGATAGAAATCAGTAATTGTGATTTTTTGACTCCTATGCAAGAAAAAATGATGGCTACGCAACCAGACATGTTGATACAATATGCTCATATATTGAAAAAAGAATATGAAAAAAAAGGCTTGAAAAATGTTGAAGTACTGGCAGAATCTTACGTTACCCTTAATGGAAAACCAAGTTCTTTAATAGTCGACAAGTCTACTGTGTTAAGTAATGAAGTAGATAATTTTAAGCCTAAAAGGTGGATAATGCCAATATCTTCAAATCATTGAAAGTTGAGATTCCTATTTTTGATAATTATTTTTTATAGTTCGATACGGTCATTCGTATCTCAAAATCATTATGTGGTTCAGGGGCATGTATTTATTTCTAGCGGAGCGCCCGCAATTGGCGCAAAGGTTAGTTGTCAAAACGTAAGTGTTGAAACGAATGTACTAGGTCAGTTTATTTTACCTCAGGTTACTCTAGGAATAGCCGAGTTAACTTGTTTTTTAGAGGGTTATAAAAAGTACACAGAAAAATTAAAAATTAACTCAGACACGACGTTATATATTCAACTCGAATCTTTAGGTCAATTATTAGATGAGGTAGTTGTTGAATCCGGAAAAGATAATTCGTTTGGTATTGGTAAATTGATGAATGTGGAAGGAACATCTATATACGCAGGTAAAAAAAGTGAGGTTATTTATTTAAATGGTCTTAATGGGAATTTAGCTACGAATAATTCTAGGCAAGTATTTGCTAAGGTTGCCGGTATTAATATATTTGAAAACGATGGAGCCGGCATCCAGCTTGGTATTGGAGGCCGAGGATTAAATCCAAATAGAGTTTCAAATTTTAATACAAGGCAAAATGGCTACGATATTAGTGCTGATGCTTTGGGTTATCCGGAGAGTTATTACACACCACCTGCCGAAGCTCTTGATAGAATAGAAGTCATTAGAGGAGCAGCCAGCCTTCAGTATGGAACACAGTTTGGTGGGTTTATTAATTTTAAATTTAAAAAAGGTCCTGACCAAAAAGAAAATAAAAAAATACAATTAACGTCGAGGCAAACGGTTGGATCTTTCGGATTATTTAATTCGTTTAATAGCCTTGGTGGTACAGTAAAAAAAATAAATTATTATACATTTTATCAATACAAGCAAGGAAATAGCTGGAGGCCAAATTCTGAATTTGGAATGCATACGGCACATGCTTCGGTAAATTATCAATTAAATTCCCAAATAAAAATAACCGGAGAATATACTTATATGACCTATTTGACTCATCAGCCCGGAGGATTAACAGACAAGCAATTTGAAAAAGACCCGTCGCAAAGCACCAGAAACCGAAATTGGTTTAAAGTAAATTGGAATTTAGCGTCTTTATCTGTCGATTGGAAACTTTCTCCCTCTGCCCGAGTTAGTTGGATGAATTTTGGATTATTGGCTGATAGAATTACCGTAGGATATTTAGGACAAATTAATAGGGCCGATCCTATGATGGAAAGAGATGTATTAGGAGATGTGTACCAAAATTTCGGGTCTGAATTAAGGTATTTGAAACGTTATTACATGTTTGGTAATACGTCTGTATTTTTAGTAGGTTCTCGCTATTATCAGGGCAAAACGATTCGTAAACAAGGATTAGGAGACACCACCTCAAAAGCTCATTTTAGTTATTTGAATCCCGATAATTTAGAACACAGTGCGTATACGTTTCCAAGTAAAAATATAGCAGTTTTTTCCGAAAATATTTTTCAGTTAAACAAGCGGTTAAGTATAACACCAGGCATGCGTTTCGAATATATTTCGACTTCGGCTAATGGGTATTATAAAGAAACTAACAAAGATTTGGCTGGTAATATTATTCTAGATTTAAAAAGAGAGGAGGAGCGAAACAGTAATCGAAGTTTTGTATTGGGAGGAATAGGAGTATTGTACAAACCAATCAATCAATTGGAGCTTTATGCTAACTTTAGTCAAAATTATCGGTCTATTAATTTTAATGATATGCGGGTAGTAAATCCTAATTTCAGAGTAGACCCTAGTTTAAAAGATGAGACAGGTTATACCGCTGACGCCGGAACTAGATTAACTCTGACTGATTTTTTGTATGTTGATGTTAGTATTTATTATTTACGTTATAATAATCGAATTGGTACTATTTTAAAAGAAGATGAAGCAACGTATGTTTTATATCGTTTTCGTACTAATATATCAGATAGCCGAAATATAGGAGCGGAATGTTTTGCCGAAGTGGATTTAGTAAAGTTGTTCAGAAAACAATCTAAACATAAGCTTACTTATTTCGTAAATGCATCTTATACAGATGCGCGTTATGTCAGCAGTCAGCAAAGCGGGTTTAATAATAAATTGGTTGAATTGGTACCATCCAATATTTTAAGAAGTGGGCTGACTTACAAATACGAAAACTTTAGTTCTACTGTTCAAGGTTCATATACAGCAGAGCAGTTTGCAGATGCTAGTAATTCAAAATTTAGTACGAATGCGATTACGGGTATAATTCCTGCGTATACTATTTGTGATATTTCTGCTCAATACACGTATAAGATGTTCAATGTATCGGCTGGGATTAACAATTTTTTAAATGAAACCTACTTTACACGTCGTGCTGAAGGTTATCCGGGGCCGGGCATTTTGCCGTCCGACCCCATTAATTTTTATCTAACGCTTCAATTAAAATTATAATTGGGCTTTATTTTAGTCTTTGCGTTCTTGACATAATTCTACTAAAACGCCATTGGTGCTTTTAGGGTGTAAAAAGAAAATTAACTTATTGTCGGCGCCCATTTTCGGTTCTTTATTCAATACGTCAAATCCTTCCAATTTCAGACGTTCCATTTCGGCATAAATATCATCTACTTCATAAGCAATATGATGAATACCTTCTCCTTTTTTATCAATAAATTTAGCAATGGCGCTTTCAGGATGAGTCGCTTCTAATAATTCAATTTTGGTTTCTCCAAGCATAAAAAAAGAGGTGCCAACGCCTTCACTTTCCACACTTTCTATTTTATAATGAGAGGATCCAAACAATTTTTTAAAAAGTTCATTAGAATGGTTTAAATCCTTAACGGCGATGCCAATATGTTCAATTTTTTTAATCATAAGCCATTGTTTTTTCAAAAATAACTCAATTTTGGCAATTTGCTCAAAACTAATTAAATAGTATATTTGTGGTCTAAAATTACAACCATGACACAAGCATTCATATTAGGTATGTTAGGCGGGCTAGGAGCTCCTGAAATTATCATCATATTGGTAATTATTTTAATATTTTTTGGTGGTAAAAAAATTCCGGAATTAATGAAAGGATTGGGCAAAGGAATGAAAGAATTTAAAGATGCATCTAAAGGAGAGAGTTCTTCTGAACCAGAAAAATAATTTATTTTGTTAATTGATTCCATAAGCGTCATTCTTTCGATTGGCGCTTTTATTATTTAATATATAAACTGTGTATACATTTACAACAATTAAACATCTTGAAGCTGATTTAAAATCAGGTAAGATTACTTGCACTCAATTGGTAGAAGAGTCTGTAAAAACAATAGAAACCAAAAAACACCTTAATGCTTTTTTGGAAGTTTTTCATGATACGGCATTAGCGCAAGCAAAACAAATAGATCAAAAAATTGCCAATGGTAACGGTGTTGGCAGGTTAGTGGGTGTAATTATTGGCATTAAAGATAATATTTGTTACAAGGGGCATAGGGTGTCTTGTTCTTCAAAAATTTTAGAAGGATTTGAATCTTTATATTCATCAACAGTTGTCGAAAGATTATTGGCTGAAGATGCAATTATAATCGGTCGTTTGAATTGTGATGAATTTGCTATGGGAAGTAGTAACGAAAATTCAGCATTTGGAAAGGTGCTCAATCCATTAAACGAAAAAACGGTTCCTGGAGGTTCTTCCGGAGGTTCTGCTGCTGCTGTAGCGGCCAATTTGTGTCATGTGAGCCTAGGTTCTGATACTGGTGGGTCGATTCGTCAACCGGCTTCATTTACAGGAACTGTTGGATTAAAACCAACTTATGGACGTGTTTCTCGTTGGGGATTGGTAGCTTATGCGTCTTCCTTTGATCAAATAGGACCTATTACTAAAACAGTTGAAGATGCGGCATTATTATTAGAAATAATGGCAGGCGAGGATGAGTATGACACTACAGCTTCTAAAAAACCTGTTAGCAAATACTCGCAAGCGTTAGCTGAGCCAAAAACGTATAAGATTGCGTATTTAAAAGAATGTGTTGAGTCTGAAGGTTTAGATGTTGAGGTAAAAGCACAAACTTTAAAAGCATTAGAAAAATTAAAATCGGATGGACATCAGGTAACAGCGGTTGATTTTCCGTATTTAGATTTTTTGGTACCAACCTATTATGTGCTAACTACCGCGGAAGCGTCATCTAATCTATCTAGGTTTGATGGGGTGCATTATGGCTATAGAAGTCCCAGTGCAACAGATTTAGAAAGTACGTATAAAAAAACGCGTAGCGAAGGATTTGGTAAAGAAGTTAAGCGAAGAATTATGTTGGGAACATTTGTTTTAAGTGCAGGATACTATGATGCTTATTACAGCAAGGCTCAAAAAGTGAGAAATAAAATACGTGAAAAAACTCGTGAGATACTATCACAACATGATTTTATTGTAACACCTTCTACACCGGGTACAGCTTTCGAGTTTGGAAAAAATAGCACCGATCCTATTAAAATGTATTTAGAAGATATTTTTACAGTACAAGCAAACATTGTTGGATGTCCTGCTGTTTCTGTTAAAAATGGATTACATAGTAATGGTTTACCAATAGGCTTGCAAATTATGGGAAGAGATTTTGATGAAGCCAATTTATTAAACTTAGCAAATCAAATTTAAAATATGGCAATTACAGTTGATAGCGTTTTAGACGCATTGAAATACGTAGACGATCCTGATCTTAAAAAAGATTTGGTGACTTTAGGCATGGTAAAAGATGTTGTAGTAGAAGATAAAAATGTTTCTTTTACAGTAGTATTAACCACTCCGGCATGCCCGATGAAAGACATGATTCATAATGCCTGTGTAAATGCAATTAAGCATTATGTGGATAAAGAAGCTATTGTGAATGTGAATATGACAGCTAACGTTACTTCTACACGAGATAAAGATTTGGGTACTTTATCGAAAGTGAAAAATGTGATTGCCGTTGCTTCGGGTAAGGGCGGTGTTGGTAAATCTACCGTTTCGGCTAACTTAGCTGTGGCTTTAGCCAAACAAGGGGCTAAAGTTGGTTTAGTAGACGCCGATATTTATGGGCCATCTCAAACAATTATGTTTGATGTTCAAAATGATATGCCCGGTAAATCGGAATACGAAGGAAAACCTAAAATGAAACCGGTAGAAAGCTATGGTGTTAAATTAAATTCAGTTGGTTTTTTAGCTGGGCCAGACCAAGTGATTGCTTTGCGCGGACCAATGGCTTCTAAAGCGTTAACCCAGCTATTTACAGATACTAATTGGGGAGAGTTGGATTATTTAATAGTGGATTTACCTCCCGGAACCGGTGATATACAAATTACATTATGTAGCACTGTTCCCATTACGGGCGCAGTCATCGTGAGTACGCCTCAGTCAGTAGCACTTGCAGATGCTCGTAAGGGAATTGCTTTATTTAAATTACCGGCACTTAATGTTCCTGTTTTGGGTATAGTTGAAAACATGGCTTATTTTACACCTGAAGAGTTACCAGATAATAAGTATTATATTTTTGGTAGAGATGGGGCCAAAAATTTGGCAACGGAAATGGAACTGCCTTTATTAGGACAAATTCCTTTGGTGCAGAGTATTCGCGAATCGGGTGACGTTGGTCGTCCTGCGGTATTGCAGGAAACTACTCCACAAGCTTTAGCTTTTAGAGAGATGGCTCAAAATGTGGCTCAGCAAGTAGCGATATTAAATGCCAATAAAGCTAAAACACAAACTGAGGTACATTAGTTATAAATAGTTCATGAAGCAGCCAAGGAATAAGATTAATACTAAGAATATAAAAGCGTATCAATGTATTAAAATTTCAGTGGCACCGTAACCGTAATTTTTATACGAAGCGTCATAAAACGTTATATCATCTATTGTATTTAAAATAGAAATAATTTCTTGTTTTAATTTACCGTTACCAACGCCATGTATTACTATTAATTTTTTAATGCCATTGCTCAAACAGTACTGCATTTCTTTTTCAAATTTGTCTAACTGTATAGATAATATTTCAGATTTCGTTAGAGTACTGAACGACTCTATCAGTTCTTCAATGTGCAAATCGATTTCTTTTGTTAAATCTTTAATTTTTTGTTTGGCAACTGATGTCTTTAATGGTTGTTTGAACTCTTTAATAGCTTTTAAACGAGTTAAATCCTCCATACGAAGTGTTTGTTGTATAATCTCAGTTTCTAAAAAATCATCTTTTAATATATAGGCGTAAACTGAATGTTTAAATTCATTGTGTTGTACTAAAGTTGATTGTGAAATGATTTTATCATTGATGTATAATATTTCTGCCAGAGGAATTTGAGATTTATAATGGATGTTTTTAAAAAATAAACATTCTATTTTATGGTATGCATATTCTTTAAAAAAGTTTTTTTTAACTTGTTTTAAAAATGTTTTTTGATAGGCTCCCAGTTCTCCGTGTTTTAAAGTTTGAAAATAGGCATCATCTTTAACAGAGTATGTATAAGAGATATTATAAGATGATGAGTTAAACAAATAAAATTTATAATCGCTCACTAAGGCCGGCATTTCATGATCTGGCTCAATAATAAAAT
>Ga0172373_10007819_pt1 | contig 13731 bp, 6 predicted proteins | sample Lak10m_2_FD_114546 | JGI IMG/M metagenome (GOLD analysis project Ga0172373, IMG submission 114546) | Freshwater microbial communities from Kabuno Bay, South-Kivu, Congo - kab_092012_10m | ecosystem: Environmental > Aquatic > Freshwater > Lake | place: Democratic Republic of the Congo: South-Kivu... | reverse complement strand
ATGATACTGGTGCTGGTGATGATGGTGCTGGTGCTGCTTCTCCTGCTGATGCTGATACTGGTGCTGGCGATGATGATACTGGTGCTGGTGATGATGATACTGGTGCTGGTGATGATGGTGCTGCTGCTAAAAAAGATGATGCTAATAAAATGACATATAAAGAAAATGTTTTAAATATTATTAATGTAATATTAAATGAAAAAAATATAAAAAAAATAGAGAATGTAACAGTTATTGATAAGAAATTTGATATTAATAATTATATAAAAACTAATAAAAAAAAAACAGGAGGATATATAAATGATATTGAATTAATAGATGTTTATAAAATATATTATAATTGTATAGCATATAATAATATTAATAAAATAATAACAAATGTATATAGTTTATATTTTATATTAAATATATATAGTTATTATACAAAAGATAAAATAATTGAAAAAATTAAAAATATAATAAACAAAAATATTATTTTGGATATTATAAATGATATTTATAATAAAACTATTTTAATTTTTAAAGATTATATTGATAATTTTAATGATTATGATTGTATTATAAAAAATTATTATTTAAATAATGAAGAATTATTTAAATATTTACAATTAAGTTTCATATATTATTTTTATAAAACAATACAATATAGAAATATCAATCTTAAATTAACAATTGGAAATACGATAGTAAAAATTAAGAAATCATATGAAGAAATTAAAAAAGATTTAGATGATTATATTCATTCAAAAAAATATATAATTTTTAATATTGATATACCAAAAATTAAAAATAATAATGATTATAAGGATGATATTAAATATTTAATATCATATATATATAACTATACATTAAAGGTGGAAAGACAAGAACAAATAATATTAAATAATTTGAATGATGTATATTCATATATAATATTACAATATTTGAATAATAAAAATAAAACAATAGAATTGGATATAAATGATAAGATATATAAAATTGCTAATATTAATACACATCCGTATGGATTAAATATAAAACAAAATTATTCGAATGTTAAAATAAAATTAAATGAAATACAAATACAATTATTTTCGAATACAAATATTAAAAAACTGGAATCAATATTAGCGCACAAATATAATTATATATCATTTAATTTAATTAAGGATAAACCATTAAAATATCAATTTTATATTAATAGTGATATAATAACAATAATAAATCCTAAAATCAAGTTTAGAAATCAAATTATTAATTATTCATTTTACAATTATATGAATACAAGTCAATTAAAACAATTTGATATTTTAAAAATTTATGATAATAATCTTTTATTTATTTTAAATTATACAATATTTTTAACAAGTTCTTTATATACAGATATAACTAAATATAATTATATATCATTAATATATTTATATTTCGCAATTAAAAATAATTTAAAAGAGTATAATAAATTAAAAACATATACAGGAGTTGATAAAACATTAAATATTTATAAAAAATATTTAAATAATGTTAATATTTTAAATCATTTAAAAACTGTATTATTAGGAATACAATCAAAATTAATATTTGAAAATGATTTAAATACATTTATACATCAAATACTTAATTTTAAGGATAATCATATAATTAATAATTTAGGTTTTAAAATTGAAATTAATATTGATTTTATAGTAGAATTATTTAAATATAGGCAAGTTAAATATACATATATATATTATTTTGATTTAGCTGAAAGTTATAAATTGATATATAATATATGTATATTACGAAATATTAATAATATAAAATATAGAAATGATATAATTAAATTATTTTATATATTTTTATTGCCAATATTAAAAGAACTTTCATATACAAATATAGATATGGAAAGTTTTGAAAGTAAAACGATAGATATAACAACATTAGAATTATTATCAAGTTTTAATAATAATAATAAAAGAATAGGTGGTGCTGGAAGTTATAATTTTGGCAATATTTCACGTGATTTAATATCATCAACAAATGACATATTATTAAAAGATAAAACAAAAGGAGAAACAAGAGAAACAAAAACAGAAAATATACGTGTTTCAACGGATACGAGTATAGATATAACAAAAAATCTTGAAGAAATAGAAAAAAATTTAAATTCAATTGATAAAAAATTAGATACATTAGATAATGAAAAAATTAAAACGAATATAGCAGATAAAATATTTACGTTTAGTTATATTAGAATATTTAAAAAACAAGATACTACCGGTGATAAACAAGCTATTACTGATGAATCTGAACTTGTAGATATAAGAGATAGTTATAATATAAGTTCAAAATTACCAACAGATTTTAAAGCTGAAGAAGATCAAAAATATTTTTTAAAAACAATGAATTCTATAAATGTTCAAATAGAAACAAATAGAACAAAAATTAGCACAGAAAAAAAGTTATATGAAGATGGTGAAACAAAAGAACAAAAAATAATAAAAGAATGTAAAGAAATATTACAAAAAATAAAAGATGAAAAAGATAAATTAAAAAATATTGAAGAAATAAATGAAATTAGTAATAGTGATATTAAAAATATATTAATATCAATAGGAGATATTATTAAACAAGATGAAAATAAAGAGAATGATACATCTAAAAATATAATAGAATATTTAGAAAATATAATAAAATATAATGAATCAATTTTTAATTATTATAAATTACAATTAAATGAAATTGATGGTAAATATAAAGTATTAACTGAAAGAATGAAACAAAATCAAATACTTTATGATAATTTTTATAGAAATAAAGGTGATAGAGGTGATAGAGGATATAGAGATAGAGAAGAATATTTTAGAGGAGGTGGCACAAATGAAAACGAATTAAAAGATAAAATTAAAAAAGATTTAGAAAATAGTATAGAGGAAATTGTAACAAAAAAAGATTTATCAGAAGCACAACTTAAATTTAAAGAAAAAATTGGAAATATCAAAAAAAATTATAAAAAAATAAAAACAGGTAAAATAATTACTGATAGTATTGATAAAGAAGAAGCTTTAAAAGGTTTTATTGACAAAACAGGAAATAATTTATTTGAAAAAATATTAAATAATTTTGAGAAAGATAATAGAGAAACTACTGATGAAATAGCAAAAAATAATTTATATGATGAAGTTGCTAATAATAATTTAGATCCAGAAATAGAATTAGCAGTTAATATATATGATAAAATTATATTTTTAGGAATTGTAGTTTTATTACGTATATGTGCTTTATACGCAACTTATTATTTTATAGATAATGGAACAATAACTAACATTAAAAGAGCAATTTATTATTATACTTTTGCTTATATAATAATATTTTTCATATTAGTTATTATAATTAATATTGATGTGTTTAGATTTCGAATGATGTTTAATTATTTAAATATGCATATTAATTCTACAAATATATTTACACATTTATTAATAAATATAATTGTATCATATCTTATATATTTGATGATATTAAATGTAAGTGAAGATCCTGAAAGAACATCATTATCAAAAAATCAAAAAATGAAATTAAAATATAAATTAGATATTTTAACAATTACAATAATTGTATTTTTAATTATATTCACGCTTGTTATTTAGTATAATATTTAAATAATAGTGATAATTGGTGATTATAATTTAAAATTGTAGCATTAATAAAATCATTCATTATAAAATTATTTTTTTTAATAATAAATCTTATAATATTATTAATAATTATTTTATCAATAATTATTGTATCAATTGTTATACCATCTTCTTTTATTATTTTTATTTTATCTCCTATATTAAAATAATTGGATTTTTCTATATTTAAAGAAATTGAATTATTACTATTATCTTCGAGAACATCAATTATATTACAATTATAACAAGATAAATCAATTAAATTATTATAATTATCAATTATATTTATATTCCAATGATTAGTAGTTAAATTAATATCTGTATAATTATCAGTAATAGGTTTCCATATATCCCAAATATTATTACAAATAGCAGGTATATATGTATAATTAATATTTTTAATATTATCATTAATAGATAATATTAAATATGGTGTTTTATTTTTAATATCTGTTGGGATACATAAACAACATGGATATATAATATTATTTTTAATATCGATAGTAGATGTTATTTTTAAATTATTTTTTGTGGTATTAATAATAAATGATTTATATTTATTAATAATTGTTGCATCTTGATTATTTATTTGTATTGAATTAATTGAATTCATTGGATTAACATTACCATTACCATTACCATTAACATTACCATTACCATTACCATTAACATTACCATTAACATTACCATTAACATTACCAGTAGAATTATTAATAATTACATCATCATTATGAATAGAATCTTCTAAACCGATTGAAGAAGAGATAATATTCATACTTGTGCGAATATTTTCAATTTCTTTAAGTTTATTTTCAAGATTTAAAGGGGTTTCTTTTTTAGTATTATTTTCAATATCATTTTTAATTTTAATTAGGACAAGTTTGTTAATATCATTAGTAGGAGAAGTTATATTATGTTCTTTATAAATATTATTATAAATAGAAATAAAATCATTTTTCGAATATTCTTTTAAACCATATTTATCATTAATCATTTTTAGACAAGAAATATATAATTTTTCTGAATCCATTATTATAATAAATAAGAATTATAAATAATCTTTAAGTTTTTATTATTTTTTAATTATAGCAATTATATTTGGTCTAAAATATTTTAAACGCAAAACATTCATTTTACTATCGATAAAAGAAGGATGATTAACTACTTCTCTCATTGTTGCTGTATATTTATTTTTATGTAATAGTAATAGCCATCTTACTTGAAAGGCGATTGAGAATAAACCACAAGCATTATTGCCATATTGATGTCTTTTATTATTCATATAAATATTGAATGGTTTTTTAAATATTTCTTCTGCTTGTTTTTTAATATCTTTAAATACGGGTTGTAAATCTTTTGGAATATTTGAAACAGTGCTATCATAATAATAACCACCGAATGATTTTAATTTAGGATTTAAAACAAAAAAACTTGAAGTCCAGTGAGTGCCAGGTTCAGAAGCTTTTGATAAATTAGTGATAAAACCGATATATGTAATTTTATTAGTTTTAAGTATTTCACGTAGATTTATATTACAATCTCTGGAAAATAGACATTTATCTCCTTTTTTTAAACCAAAATCAATAGAATAAACTCCTAAAAATTTATATTTCAATACTTTTATGGCTTCATATTGTTTTAAAACATTTAATATATCATAATTGGATAACCATTCTTCTGGATTTTTATGCCATTCGGGAGGTTGAGGTGGTCGTAATGATTTACTTTCAATTTTATTCATTGATTCAATTATATCAGGTTTAGATTGTTTGTTTGCTTGATTTTTAATTATATCTATCCAAGCCCAATAAGTATTATCTTTAATATTAAAAGTTTTTTGAAACATTTCATTTATTTTTTTAATGATTATTTTAGAAGTATCTGTTTTATTTATTTCAATTTTATTAGAATATAAAATATTCCATGCTTTTATTATCATTAATAAGGCAGAACGATTAAAACATTCTTTTTTGTTTTTCAATTTTAGTTCAGGACTACAAAAATCCATAGTCTTTTCTATATATCTTAATATTTAAAAATAAAAAATGATTATAATTAAAATAAATATTTTAATTATAATATGTCAGCCACAAAGAATGATTTACAAACATTTATAAATAAATATAAGGTTGAAAAGGGTAAGCAATTTTCAAATACGAGTATAGGAAATCCCAAACTTTCTTTATATATACCTCCTGAAAATTACGATGAATTTCTTCATTTATACGCATTAGCAATTACTAATGGTTGTCATTTATATTTAACAGAAAAACCATTAGAACCGAGTCCAATACGTGTAGATTTAGATTTTCGATTTAGCCCTGATATTAATCAAGATAGCACAATAAAATTAAAAAGAAAATATGATGAAACAAATATTTTAAAAATTATTGATAATTATTTTAAAATTATTAATACTTATTTAGATGTAGGCGAAGAAAATAATATTGCTTATGTTATGGAAAAGCCTAATCCAATTAATTTTAGAAATAAAATTAAAGATGGAATACATATAATTTTTCCAAATATTATAGTTAATAATAATATTCAACATTTCATTCGTAAAAAGATTTTAGATAATGCTCATGAAATATTTAATATCCCCGATATCTGTAATACTCCCGAAGATATTGTAGATAAAGCAATTATAAGTGCTAATTGTTGGCAAATGTATGGTAGTAAAAAGCCTGATTGTGATACATATAGAGTTTCGAGGATTTATAATTTTAAAGATGATAAAACTGAAATTTCTACATATACAATAATGGCAAAAGACCAGATTGATTTTATTAAATTGTTTTCAATGCGAAAAGAAAATAGTATTGAGACTCAAATTAAAACTGATAAAATTAATGATGTTAATGAATATATAAGACATGTATTACCAGTAATTGATAAAACGCAAAAAGATAAATTAAATAGTAATATTTTCTCATCTAAAATAACTAATATCACTAAAAATTATATTAGTGACGATGAATATATATTAGCAAAGGAGCTTGTTACAGAATGTTTATCTCATTCGCGTGCTGATAAATATGATGATTGGATTCATTTAGGCTGGGCTTTGCGAAATATTGATTATAGACTTTTAAATACATGGATTGAATTTTCTAAAATCAGTAGTAATTATGTTGAAAATGAATGCCAGCAATTATGGGATAAGATGAAAAAAGAACATTTAACTATGGGAACATTAAGATGGTGGGCAAAACAAGATAATATACAAAAATATAATGAAATTATTAATAATTCTATTTTACCGTTAATTGATACAGCTATTGGTTCTTTGGGAGCTCATTATGATGTAGCAAAAGTAGTTCAAGCTATATATAAAGGTGAATATAAGGCAATTAACAAAGAAACATGGTATAAATATGATAAAAATTGTCATAGATGGATTAAAACACGCGAAGGTTTAAATCTTCGTAAAGCATTGAGTGAAAATATTTGTAATAAATTTGGAGAAAGAGCAATTTATTATAACAATCTTTGTATGGGTAATAATGACGAGGGACAAACATCTGTATATAGTATGCGTGCTACAAATGCCAATAAAATTAGTCTTAAATTAAAAACATCAGGATTCAAGGATAGTGTTATGAAAGAGTGTAAATGTTTATTTATAGATGAAAAGTTTGAAGAACTTCTTGATAATCGACCGCATTTATTGGGATTTAAAAATGGTGTATATGATTTAAAATTACATATTTTTAGAGAAGGTATGCCTGACGATTATATATCATTATCGACTGATAAATATTATATACCTTATAATATTGCCAGTCCTGAAATTGAAGAAATTAATAATTTCTTTTCAAAATTATTTACAAATGTTAATTTGAGAAATTACGTATTAGATATATTAGCATGTGCTATTGATGGTAGCATAGCACAAGAACGATTTTATATATTTACAGGTCAAGGTAGTAATGGTAAAAGTAGATTATTAGAGTTTATACAAAAGACTGTTGGTGATTATTACGCAACTTTACCAATTGCTCTTCTTACACAAAAACGTGTTGCGTCGAATTCGGCACAAGGTGAAGTTGAAAGAACAAAAGGACGAAGATTTGCTGTTCTTCAAGAACCTGGTGAGAATGATAAAATTAATATTGGATATATGAAAGAATTATCAGGTAATGATAGAATATTAACAAGAGGTTTATATAAAGACCCTTATGAATTTAAACCACAATTTAAAATGATTCTTGCTTGTAATGAATTACCAGAAGTGCCAAGTGATGATGGAGGCACATGGCGAAGAATAAGAGTAATTGAGTTTTCTTCAAAGTTCTGTGAAAATCCTGATCCAAATAAAGCAAATGAATTTTGTATGGATGTTCAATTAAATGAAAAATTAGAATTATGTACGGATATTTTCTTATCAATGCTTATTGAGAGACATAAAACTATTAATCCAAATAAAATTAATGAGCCACGTGAAGTTATTAATGCTACACAGAAATATAAAAATAATAATGATATTATTGGTCAATATTTAAGTGATAATATAGTTAATGATCCTTTAAGTAAAGAAAAAATTGGTATTATGGATATTTTCAATGATTTCAAACAATGGGGACATAAAAATATATCTAAAAATAAAAAAGTGCCTGATAGAAATCAAATCAGGTCTTATATGGAAAAGATATATGGTATTTATGATGTTAAAACTGGTTGGAAAGGATTGAAATTTAAAAGTGATGAAGATGATATTGATAATTAACTATTTAAGGTTTTTTTATTAAAAACAAATAATAATGATATTTTTTTATTCATCTATAATCAAAAAAACCAGAAGATTTGTTAAGAAATATATGGATAATTTAAATGACATAAGTCATGATTATAATCATATAAATCTTGTTATAAAATTGGCAATAAAAATTGCTAAAAAGGAAGGAATTAAAAAAGAACGTCAATTATTTCATATTATAATGGGGGCATTATTACATGATGTAGGAGATAGTAAATATTCGAATAATAAACAATCATTAGTGATTAATAATTATCTTAAAACATGTAATAATTTAAATAATTATGATAAACGAGAAATTATTAATATCAGTGCTAATGTTTCTTTATCAAAAGAAAGTGATAATTATAAAAAAGATCAAAAAAATAAATTAAAATTATATATAGTTCAAGATGCCGATAGAATTAATAGTTTGGGTGCTATTGGTATTATGAGATATATTGCTTATAATATTAATAATAGTAAAAAACCATCATTTACAGAAATAATTAATAATATGACTAAAAGAACAAATAAAATTAAAAATTATATAAAAACAAAAACTGGAAAGCATATAGCAAAACAACATTTTAAATTAATAACAAGTTTTATTAAAAATTATAAATTACAAAAATAAAAAATGATATATAAAAAGAAAGATAAAAATTATAATAACAATGGAAACTGATAAAATTGATAATGTTATACAAAACCTAAAAGATATGCTTTTAATGCGTGGAGACAATATTGACGAATTTGAAGAACATGAAGTTGAAGTTGAACGAGATGATTTTTATAATGATAATAGAGTTATTGATTTTCATACGAGTAATACGGCAATAATATTTGCTTTAAGTAAAACTTTAAGAACAAATATTATTGATATTTTAAAAAAAAATAAAAATAATATGGAAGGATTTGTGAAAGATTTTAATGGTCGTTATAATATAATCTTAATTTTTAATAATGATTTATTAACATCTCCATCAATAACACAATTAAATATAATCGATAAAATATTACAGAAAAAAAATGGTATGCTTCAATATTTTCATATGAATGAATTATTATTTAATCCAACAAAACACGAATTAGTGCCGCATCATCGTAAATTATCAAGTGATGAAGTTAAAATTATTATGGAAAAATATTTAATCAAAAATAAATTACAAATGCCACTTATTTTACATACAGACGTTATTGCTAAATGGATTGGACTTAAACAAAATGATGTTGTAGAAATAACAAGATATAATGAAAATAGTGGCAAGTATTATTATTATAGATGTTGTATTTAATGTTTTTATTTTTATAATATATAGATAAATATATAATTATGAGTATAAAAGTAAATAAATATGCTAATAATATCCCAATTGTAGAAAGATATATTAATAATATATTTGATTCATTTATTTATACAGGTAATTATAATGATGATATAAAAAAGTTTAATTATTTTGTTCTTGACCCTGATTTTAATGATGATAATAATACTTCATATATATTACGAGTTTATACTCCTATTAAAAATTATCAGGTTTTTAGTTGTGGAGCAGGTGGTCACGGAGGATTAATTTATGGAGCTGGTGGAAATGGTGGTAATTATTTATATATTGATAATATTAATAATAATAATCAATTAAATACTGGTTCATATTTAATAACACCTGGAAGGTCAATAGATTTATCAAAAGTAATTGATAATACAGATTTATTTACAGAAATTAATAATAATATTAGAAAAAATGGTGGATTTTTTTTAATTAAATATCCTAAAAATGATTTCATTGATTATTTAATTACAATAAAAACAATTGATAATTACAAACAAAAAGATTGGTCAAAAAATACTAATGTTTTAGGTAGTATTATTAATATTAGTGATCAATCAATTAAAATAGAACCAAATAAAGTAATAGAATTAATATTTATTCTTAAAAAAAATAGTTCTTTTAAGTTTAATGATTTTAAAAACTTATATTATACAAGAATTATTAAAATAAGTAATAACAATAACATAAATACCTTATATATACCTGATAGTAACAATAATTATTTATATACAGCAGGTAATTATGATGAAATAATAACAATTATTTGTTATCAAAATACAAATGATACTCTAACAAATGATAAAATACCTTATTTAACTTCTTTATTTGATTATAATTACGCAAGTAGATATCCAAGCAATTTTTATATAAATGATTATATTACTAATAGAGATTATATTAACGGTGTTAAAGATACTATTAATAATCTTATTGTCAATAAAACAACTACAAATACAGCAATTATTTATAATACTAATCCTGATGCTTCATTAAATGACATTTATCAAACTACAAATATTAATAATAAATTTAGTTTAGCAGGTGGTAATGTTGGTAATATATGTTTTATTTCAAATAATTCAGCAGTAAATACCAATTATATGCTTAAAAGATATTATATGCCTTCTTTATTTGCTTTAAGTATTAATTTATCTGGTGGAAGTAGTGGAACTACAACAACAGGAATAAATACAATCATTAATAAACTTGGTGCTAATCTTAAAAACTTGCCAATGTCATCAGGTAAAAATATAACTGTCGATAGAAATACAAATGAATGGTATAGTGGAAATAAAGGTTTTTTTACTCAATATTTCAAATTATATGCTTATTATCCATATGACGCTAATGTTGAATTAAATAATACTTCATTAGCAAATGGTGGCTATACTGGTTATTGGCAATTATTAAAAGATGAAATTAATTATAGATATGGAGCAAATGGTTTAAATGATCTTAAATCTCCAAATTATGGAACTTATGGTTGTGGAGGTCAAGGTGGTTGTATAATTTTAGATAAAAACTCAAATTTTACAGGTAGTCGTGGTAAAAATGGAGTTTTTATATTATCATTTGTAAATCAAGCATTAGCAACAATTGTTAATGATAATTCAATGGTATTGAAAAAAATGGTTAATTTATTTATATCGATGGACGACAATAGTAAATTAATAGGTATTAATAGTCTTATAAATACAAATACAGTTATTAATGAAACTGAAATAAATGATTTTGCTAAAATAATTAATAATTTATTTATTCATGAAGCAAATATACATATAGATGATGTATATATAACTAAATTGAATACTTTTGTCCCTAAAAGCAATTTTAATCAATTATTGGCAATTATATATGTAATTCATCGTATTTATTATTTAATAGCAAATAATATTGAAAATATAATAACTTCTAATATTAAAAAAATAAATATAAACTTTGTTGATAATTATGAAAATGAAAAAATAATATCAACAAGTTCAAGTGATACATTATTAATATATGTATGCGATAAAATAAATGATGCTGACATTTATATTAAAAGATATTTAAGGGGTTTTAATTATTATCGCAATGTTTTATCTTTACCATCAAATATCAATATAGTTATAATAAAAGAAGGAACTATTGTAACTGATTTAACAAGTAATAAGCCATTAACAGGAAATAATAATTACAACGCATATAATTTTATTATTAAAACAATTTCATATATTTTTGATATACAACCAAAAGATTTTAAGATAAATATAAATGTTGTTGAAACTACTTATAATATTTTATGTTTAAATGCTGTTATTTACGCAATTATTTATAATTATAGTTCTTTAACTGAAACTATTATTAATAGTATTTATAATGATTTAAAAAATTATAATTATGAATTAAAGAAAGTTACAGATAAAATAATTGCTCATTCAAATATATTTGAAGAACAAAATGAATTTAAATTATATTTTAATAATGGTATAAATAAATATAATGATTATTATGATAAAAATAATGATTTCAGGAATTTATTAATATCAAAAAAAGCATATGCTTTAACAAAAGAAAAATTAAAAAATATTGTAAATATATTTACAATAATCGTTTTTATTATTATTCTTATAATGATTTTATGGCTCATTTACGCTATTATTTTTAATTCTAATCAATATGACATAATGCCACATTTAGTATTAATGATTTTCATTATAATAATCCTTATAATTGTTATAAATTATTATAATTATAGTTATAGTTATAAAGAATTTTTTACAAATTCACTTGAAAATGCTTCTCAATTAACTGTTTATAATGATAATTTTAATTATGATATAAAAGAAATAAAATTTAACAATCAATCATATAAAATAACTTATATTAAAAATACTTCTGATTTTATTTTATATAAAAATCTTGATACATTTATTATTTTGATTAAAAAAGGTTCATCTGGAACTAATAGTAATAACAATGGAACAGGAGGAACTATTAATATTTATGATAATAATTTTGTTGCCAGTAATATTAAAGAAAATCAAAGATATTCAATAGTTTTTAATAATGATGATATTAGTATTAATGATGTAATTAAAACAAATCAACGAAAAGAAAGTGATAATAATCAAAATATTAAGATTTTTTATAATAATAATGATAATAATCTATCTAATAATTCATCATCATTATTAGATTATTATGATAAACAACTTAATTTTTCATCTAATATTAATTATGATAGTAATAATTATCTTGGAACTATAAATACGAGCAATATTGTTAATATTACAACAGATATAAATAATAATCCAAATATGAAAGAAATTATATCAGTTTTATTTTCAACAAATAATGTTTCATCTTTATATTATGGTTCAACAGGAGGAACAAAAGATTATAAAGATGAATTAATTAATAAGCTTAATTATCCTGATGTTTATGGATTAGGAGGATTTTATACTAATATGGAATCAGACAATTCTGGAATAGATGGTGTATGTATTATTATTAATAAACAAATAGAATATACACCAATTCATTTAGATTTACAAACATTAATAAATATGTTTAATAATAACATTAATAAATTAATATACGATAGATTTAATAAAATTTATTTAATTGACAATAATGTTATTTATAATAATGCTTTTATAGCATATAGAAAACGCTATAATGAAGAAAATGAAAAGAATGATAAATATAAAAAGACTGAAACAAATATTAATGAATATTCAAATAATGTTCTTATGGATGTTTATTTTAGATTTGAGTTAGCAAAAATAAGTGTTTATATCTTATTTGCGTTGATTATATCATTAATGCTATTTTACTATAATAAACAACATTTTATTATAATTTTATTATTATTCATATTAGTTGTTATTATGATTGTATTGTATTTTTATTTTAATATGAGAATTAATACTCGAAGAGATTATTATAAATATTATTGGAGTAAATACAATAATGATAATTAAAAATTATTTTTATTTTATAAATAGAGAAATAAAAGTTTATGGCTTCTTCTATTATAACATAT
>Ga0172373_10007818_pt1 | contig 13731 bp, 13 predicted proteins | sample Lak10m_2_FD_114546 | JGI IMG/M metagenome (GOLD analysis project Ga0172373, IMG submission 114546) | Freshwater microbial communities from Kabuno Bay, South-Kivu, Congo - kab_092012_10m | ecosystem: Environmental > Aquatic > Freshwater > Lake | place: Democratic Republic of the Congo... | reverse complement strand
GCGGCGGCGGTAGAGAAAGGGGCTTTGGGGGCAGGCGGGATAAGGGCAATGCGGCGGGATGAACTTCTGCATCGGGGTCTCCAGTGCCGGGGAGAAGATGCCCCCCGGCACCTATGGAGACGGAACCGCCGTCTCACGCTCGCGCGAAAAATCCCATTCCCAATACCGATACTGTCCCCGCTCGGGGAGCAGTATCCCGCTAGCGCGCCGCGTCGATCAGGGCTTCCGCGTAGTCGATGCCTGCCGGCGTGCGCGAACCGTGCCAGGACAAGAACTCGCCGTCGGCGAGCACAAAGCACGCGCGAGGCAAGCCCGTGAGCGCGGACAGCTCATCGCCGTGCCGATCCTGAAACGGGAAGGGTTCGCTGCACAGGAACACGCGCTCCGGCTGCGCCTCGCGGAGTTGCTCGGCGCTGATTTCCGGGTAGCGCTCCGACAGGTCGGCGAACACGTTGATTCCGCCCGCTTGGCACAGCAGATCGGAGGCGAAGGTGTCCCGATTGACGCTCATCCAGGGCTTGCGCCAGATGAGATAGGCAAAGCGCACGGAACGACCGCTGCGTGCCCGGGCCTGCACGCGCCACGCGCGGCGCTCAATCTCGTTGGCGATTCGCTGCCCCTCCAGCGGCCGCTCGAGCACCGCGGCGATGCTGCGCACCATCTCGGCGGTTTCCTGGCAATCGCGCGGCATGCTGGTATGGCAGCGCAGGCCAGCCGCGCGCAGGGCCTGTGCATCTTCGCGCCGATTCTCCTCCTCGTTGAGCAGCACGACATCGGGAGCGAGCCCGACGATGCGGCGCACCTTGGGCGTCTTGGTGCCGCCGACCTGCTCGATGCGGGCATGAGCCTCCCGGGGATGGACGCAGTACTCCGTGATGCCGACCAGATCGTCACCGCGACCGAGATCGAAGACCAGCTCCGTGAGGCTGGGGCAGAGGGAAACGATGCGCATGAGACCCTCGACGATAGCAGATTCAGGCCCTAGCCTTGGGCCACGATGAGCTTCGACCCGCTGCCGGAACTGGCCCGCCTGCTCGGCTGCTACGACGAGTCGCTGCGGCTCCTCGAGGATCAGCCGCAGCGCCGCAGCCTGCGCGCGCCGCTGTCGGGCTGGAGCGCCGAGGAGCATCTGGCGCACGCCGCGCTCGCCAACGAGCTGGTGCTGCGCAATCTCTCCAGCCTGCTCAAGGGTTCAGGCCTGCTGGTGGTGCAGGGCGGTGAAGCCGTGCCCGGCGCGCTCGATTTGCTGCACGCCGGCAGGCTGCCGCGTGGCGAGGCACAGGCCCCGCGCATGGTGCGCCCGCCGTCCAAGGTCGAAGCCGAGATGCTCAAGCTGTGGCTCGAGGAGGGTCGCGCGGGATTCGCCGCACTCGACCCCGCGCGCATCGCGAGTTCAGGCCTCAAGATCCCCCATCAGGTGCTCGGTCCGCTCGATGCGACCGAGTGGCTGCGCTTCGCCGTCGTCCACACACGCCACCACCTCGTGATCGCGCGCGAAGTGCTGGAGGCGCTCGGGGCGCAGGCCTTGCCGCAGTTGGATTGACCGCTCAGGGGACCCAGAGCACGCGCACCGCGTTGGTGAAGTTGTAGCCCTCCGGGGCGCAGAACGCGACCGGGTTGCGATACCAAGCCTGGTAGTAGCGTGTGTCACCGGGAGCAGGCACGCCGCTGGTCGAGATCGGCGCATCCGCAGGGCTCGGCCAGGCGAGGATCCCCGCGAGGCTCGCATTGCGCGCGCCCAGCCGGCGGATCGTGCCGCCGACACAGCGCAAGCCGTCGCCGAGCGCGAGTCCCAGACCGTTCGACTGCGCGCTCGTTCCCTGGAAGATCAGCGTCGGCGCGTTGGCCGGCAGCTGCATGGCGAGCAGCACGAAGCTGTCCTGACCGACGGAAGCCTGGCCGCTGCCGACCAGCTTTCCGCCGAGCCCAATCGAGCTCTTGCAGCCAGCCTGCTGGCCGACAGGGCTCTCGTTGCCGCACGGACAGGCAACACCCGAGCCGTCGCCGAAGCACAGGGCGATCCCGCCGCTGCTCTCGCAGGTGTCGAGCACGCCGTTCTGGTTGATGTCGCTGCCGCCGTTCTGGATCTGGCAGACATCGCCCAGACTGTTGAGATCGCAGTCCGCCTGATCGGGGTTGGCAAACTGCGGGCAGTTGTCGACGAGATCATTCCAGCCGTCGCCATCGGTGTCGATCGCAACCACCCAGGGCTCCGAGCCGTTGGTTCCGTTGTTGGCCGCGAAGAACAGGCGCCCATTGACGTCCGTCAGCTGCTGCGGAATCGAGTCCGCTGCGCCGGCCCGGATGTCCTGAGCCAGCAGCGTGCCCGCGTTGCTCCCATCGCTCTTCCACAGCTCGACACCGCTGACACCGTCGTTCGCGGCGAAGTACAACACGCCGCCGACGACTTCGAGCTGCGCCGGATTCGCTGAGGCAGGTCCGGCCTGAATGTCGCGGACGAGCTGCGTTCCTGCAAAGCTGCCATCGCTCTTCCACAGCTCCGCGCCGCTGGATCCGTCGTTCGCCGTGAAATACAGGCAGGCTCCGCCGTCGGTGAGGTTGGCGATGCTGGAAGATGCCGCTCCGGGCAGCAGGTCGCGCAAGAGCAGCGTGCCAGCGGCCGTCCCGTCGCTCGTCCATAGTTCCGTGCCGCTCGCACTGACCGTCGCGGTGAAGAACAGCTGCCCCATCGCGCTCGTCAGCTGCGCGGGAGTGGCCGAGCTGATGCCCGGGAGAATGTCCTTCACGAGCAGCGTGCCCGCGGCCGTGCCATCGGATCTCCACAGCTCCAGGCCGCTGACACCGTCATTGGCCGTGAAGAAGAGCGTGCCGCCCACCCGTGTCAGCTGGGAGGCGCTGGAGCTCGCCGGCCCGGCGCGTATGTCCCTGACCAGCGTCGTGCCGGCACTCGTGCCGTCGGTCTTCCACAGTTCGAAGCCGCTGACTCCGTCGTTCGCGCTGAAGAAGAGTTCGGTGCCGACCACCGTGAAGCCCGTGCAGGTCGACGAAGCGGAGCCAGCTGCGATGTCGCGCACCAGCGTCGTGCCGGCGCTCGTGCCATCGCTGGACCACAGTTCGTAACCCTGCAACGCTCCGCTGCTGCCCGGGAAGCAGATCCGGCCACCGAGTTCCGCGAGCAAGCTGATCGCTCCGTCCTCGATGCCCGGACGCAGATCCGCGACCATGACGGTACCGCTGGCCGTCCCGTCGCTGACCCACAGCTCACGACCGGTGGCGGGCGTCGAAGCCGTGAAGAACACGCGCGAACCCACCTGGGTCAGCGCCTGCGGATCCGAACCCTGCACTCCAGCCACCAGATCGAGCACCAGCCAAGTGCCGAGCGGCGTGCCGTCCGTGCGCCACAGCTCCCGGCCATGAACCCCGTCGTCCGCGACGAAGAAAGCCAGCCCCCCCGCTCCAGTCCACAGATGGGCGCCGCTGTCAGCAGCACCGGGGCGCACATCGGCGACCAGATACGGCGCCTGCGCGGAAGCCACCGGCACGAGGGCCAAAGGCAGGGTCAAAAGGCTCAAGGCCTGCAGGAAACGGGGATAGGGGGTCTGCATGGAAAAAAATACAGGGGATCAGGGCAATCTCCCTGAACGCTACCCCATCTTTCCTGCGGAGGTCGGCCGGGTAACTTCCGAAGAAGACGATTCACGGTGCTAGGATCCCTTCGCGAGCGAACGTGAACCCACAAGAAGACCAACTGCTGGAACCCGGGCTGCGCTACCTGATGCTGGAGCTCACCTCGCGCTGCAACCTGCGCTGCGTCTACTGCGCCGTGTCCCAGCCGGACTTTCACGGACTCGACATCACGCTCGGTTTCGAGCGCCTGCGCACCGAGCTCTCATCCGAGGGTCCGATCGAGATCCAGATGAACGGCCACGGCGAGACCACCATCGTGCGCAACTGGGAAGTGCTGGCCCGGGAGCTGATCGAAGACGGGCACCGACTGTCCCTGACCTCCAACCTCGCCATACCGCTGCGCGCAGAGGAGCTGGCGGTCATCCGCAAGATGCAGCGCGTCACGGTCAGCCTCGACACCTGCGACCCCGAGCTGCTGGCACGGCTGCGGCGCGGATCCCGGCTCGAAAAGATCGAAGCCAATCTGCAGCGCATCCGTGCCGGACCCGGCGCTCCCTACGTCGCGATCAACTGCACGTTCACGGATCGGGTGATGGAAGGCCTGCCGGCGCTCGTGGAATGGGCGGCCGCTCATGATTTGCAGTGCGTCGCACTGACCAATCTGGTCGAGTACCCCCAGATCGACCCCGACATGAGCGTCCGCCATCCGGCCGAAGTCGATCCGCAGCGTGCGCTCGAACTGTTGCGTCGCGCGCGCACGCGCGCCGCGGAGTTGGGCCTGGATTTCCACGCCATGGACGGATTGCAGGAATTGCTCGTGGAGGCGAGTGCGCGATGGCCCGCCGCCTGAGCTCCATTCCACAGCCAGGCGAGACGCGCGACTGTCTGGATCCGTGGAACACGGTGCTGCTGCACGCCAACGGAGACGTGTCGCTGTGCTGTTGGTCCAAGCCCGTCGGGAACCTGCACGGCTCGACGCTGCCCGAGATCCTGCGCAACGCCCAGTCCACACAGCTGCGCCGCACGCTGCTTTCAGGGGAGCTGATCGACGATTGCCGCGACTGCCCGGCGCGCGGCCTCGTGAGCCGCGGAGCGCTCAAGGTCAAGGTCGAAGAACTCGAGCGCGACGCCCACAACCGGGCTGAACTGCGGCGTTGGCGCGCGCACGCCCAAGTGCTCGAGACGGATCTGATCGAACAGCGCCTGCACAATGCGACCATCGCAGCCGATCTCGAGCAGCAGAAGCTCCACAACGCGACCATGCAGGCCGATCTCGCGCAACAGAAGCTCCACAACGCGACGCTGGTGAAGGAGCTCGGCAGCCTGCGCCCTCATGCGGACGTGCTCGCCGCCGATCTCGAACAGCAGAAGCTCCACAACGCGACCATTCAGGCCGATCTCGCGCAGCAGAAGCTCCACAACGCCACTCTCCAAACCGATCTCGCGCAGCAGAAGCTCCACAACGCGACGCTAGCGAAGGAGCTCGGCAGCCTGCGCCCCCACGCCGAGCTGCTGGAATCGGATCTCGCACAGGAAAAGCGGCACAACACGACTCTTCTGACCGACCTGACGCAACAGAAGCTGCACAACGCGACCATCCAGGCCGATCTCACGCAGCAGAAGCTCCACAACGCGACGCTGGCGCAGGAACTCGCAAGCCTGCGTTCCCATGCCGACGTGCTCGCCGCCGATCTCGAACAGCAGCAGCTGCACAACCGCACGCTGGCTCTGGAGTTGGCGGCGCTCAGGCCTCATGCAGCCACGCTGGAGGCGGAACTCGCCACGCTGAGCCAGCACGCTCAGACTCTTGCCGCCGAGCGCGATGCGCTGGCGAAGCATGCGGCGAACCTCGAGGCCGAGAAGGCGGCCCTGGAAAAGGCGCTCGGGCGCGGGTTGCTCGGACAGCTGCGGCGCTGGACGGCGCCGCTCAAGCGCATGCTGGGCAGCGGCTGACAGCACCTTGGAGGCGGCTCCTCAAGGCGGACCGGCTTTGCGAAGGGCATCCACTGCCAGATGCCCTCGATCGAACAGGGACTTCAGCAACTCGGCGGGAATCGTGGGCTCAGGCTCGGAAGTGGTCCCTGCACGACTCGCCGCGGACCATTCGCGGTGCTGTGCATAGAGCGCGGAGATCTGAGCATGCTCAGGAAACTCGGCATCGTCGTAGTGGTAGATCTTGCCATCCACGACAGCGAAGGACTTACCGGGGACCTTGTCCGGCAGGGCCGTGCGAACGCCCAGGACGGGGACGATCGCCGCTCCGCGAATGTCGAGCATGTGACCGATCGTCATTTCGCTGTAGATCAATGCCCTGCGGAACTTGCTGTGGCCTGGCTCCGTCACCACTCGTTCGAGGAGGATCTGGAGGTTTGCCAATTGCGTGAGCTTCGCCTCCACTTCCTGGCGGGAAAACAAGGGCAGGGGTTGAGTGGGAACGGCTTCTCGCTGTGATCCTGGTGTGGTGAGTGGATCCGGCTGCGTGGCTTCGAGAGTTGCCTTCGGGTGGGCTGGATCCTCCGCCTTTGGCTCGGACGCGATCGGCGCTGGGGCATGCATGTTGGGGCTCTCACGCTGCCACACCATGGCGATGATGACTGCTGCCGCCGAGCAGGCAAGGAGAAACCACCACCGATGTCTGGCCAGACTCATGTGCCGGTCCGGGTGAGTGACATCCAACGAACCGAGACGCGAGGGGTGGACATTGGCAGGCTCGCATGAAAAACGAGGCCGTTGCGAGGATCGCCAGGCACGACGCGTGCGGACGAATGCCCGGTCTCCGGTCGTGACGGCAGGTGGCGGTGTGCCATCGTGGATCCGCAATTGTCCCGGGTTTCGCTCGGGCTAGCAGCCGCAGGCAAGGGAAAGCGAACGCGTGAACACATTCGTGTGAGGCGAGGACTGCGTATACCAGATCGTAAAGTTCACGAAGTCAGGCGTTGCGCCACAATGAGTGGCGAGTCTCCCAGGCCGCTCGTACTCATCGGGGACGATGACCGAACCTCCGGGCCGCCCAATCTCCAAGTCGTAGTCAGAGTTTCCCGTCCACTCGACATCAAAAGTCTCGTAACGACAAGGCACCGGATTGACAGGGCAGGGCTGGCAAGGGGACTGCCCTTGGGTACTAGTCTGGGTGGCCGTACTCACGAAGAAGTGAACTCCCGATGGTATCTGTCCGGTAGCGTTATCTGTGAACGTGGCGGTGCAGGCCGTTGTGCAGTTGACTCCGCCCGATTGGGCGAGGACGGACGTTTCTACACAAAGCGCCACAAGCGCACCTGTTGCGATTGTGGATTGGAGACGAGGTGTGTTCACTGGGGCCTTGCTGCTTTGAGCTCGATGGTGGCCTTGCTAGCCTTTTCCAACAGGGATGCAATCAGCTCGGGAGGCACGGTTGGCTCAGGACCGATCGCGTCGCCTTTCTGATTGGCCTCCAGCCAAGCCCTATGCTCGGCACGAAGCGCTTTGAATCGGCCTTCTTCGGGGAACTCCGATGCAAGGAATCGGTAGAAGCGCCCGTCAAAGGAACAGTGCAACACTCCAGGTACCTCCGGCGGGTAGGTATAGCTCACCCCTTCTGGAACGATGATTGCCTCACCGCGAGCGTCAAGTGTGTATGCCATGCACATCCCGAAGAACATATGGCCGCGACCGATTTGATATTGCCCCGGCTCCAAGAGCGCATGCTCAAATACTGCCTGCATCTTCTGCAGTTCCGTGAGCCTGTAGTCGATCTCGGCCTGCGTCAGGCGACCAGACTTCTTCCAGGGACTCGCGTTTTCGCCATGAGCAGGTGCTGCCCCACTCGTCGTGGACATGGATGCCAAAGCTGGCTCCGAGGATTCCAGGGCGATGCTTGCATGATGGGTTTCGGCGAACACGGAGTTCGGTGGGGCGAGCGTAGTTGCGATTGGCTTCGGAGCTTCCTGTTGCAGAAACAGCAGAAGCGATATCAAAACTCCAAGCGCAAGGAACAAGCTCGGAAAAAGCTTCATCCATGCAGTGTACCCCACCCCTCGACCGCCGCAAGGCGTGACTCCCATGCAGCAAGGCATCCTCGATCGAACAGCGTCTTCTGCAACTCGGCGGGAATCGTGGGCTCAGGATCCACGAGCGTCGACGGGGAACCGAGGCTCGAACGCGTAGCGCTTACCCGCCTTCACGATGCGACCGAAAGCATGGTCGGGATCGTGATAAAAGAGCCCGATCGCAGCCTCGCGCACCGCCTTTTCCAACCAATGCGAACGCTGCTCAAAGGAGCGCACCACATCCAAGTCATACGCCATGATGTAGGGCGGCTGGATGTGATAGGTCGTCGGCACCACATCGGACCAAAAGATCGCTGTCTCACCCGCTCCGCCACGGAACTCGATCACCGCGACTCCATCGGAGTGTCCGCCGAGCACATGCATCCACAAGCCGGGCAACAGTTCGCGACTGCCCTCGAAGCCTTGGAGTCGGCCCAACGCTTCGATGGGTTCGACATCTTCGGCGCGGTACGAACCGGAGCGAGCATGTCCGGGGTGCTTCGCCATGGCAATCTCCACCGCGGGCGCGTAGTGCTGCGCTTTGGGGAAAAGCGGCAACAGGCGTCCCTCGCGCTCGATCACCTGAGCGCCGCAATGATCCCAATGGCAATGGGACGCGATCACATGGGTCACTTGCTCCGGTGCATAACCCGCTAGCGCTAGCGTCTGCACCAAGGTTTCGGTCGGCAGAAGGTGGTAGATCTGCTTCCACTTCTCTTCCCAGCGTTGGCCCACGCCGGGTTCGAGGATCACGACATGCTCGCCATCGGTGGCCAAGAAAGGCCGCAAGGCCAGCAAGATGGTGTTGTCTTCGATCGGTGGCGTCCATTGCCGCCACAGGTTGGCGGGCACGACACCCCACATGCTTCCGCCATCGAGGCGCAGGAAACCATCGGAGAGATTGGTGATGGTCCAGCGCCCGACGCGCACGGAGCGAGCCTGATACGCGACGGGCGTGCTCGAGGCCGGCACGGCTTAGACCGCCTTGGTGCCCTTCAAGATCGAGCGCGAGATGATCAGGCGCTGGATCTCGCTGGTGCCCTCCCCGATCACGCACAGCTTGGCATCGCGCCACATGCGCTCGACCGGATACTCGCGCGAGTACCCGTAGCCGCCGTGGATCTGGATCGCCTCGTAGGTGACACGCATGGCGGTCTCGGAAGCGAACAGCTTCGCCATCGCGGCCTCCTTGCCGTAGACCTGATCGGCGTCCTTGAGGCGCGCCGCGTGGTACACCAGATGCCGGCTGGCCTCGATCTCCAGCGCCATGTTCGCGAGCTTGAACTGCACTGCCTGCTGGTCGGAGAGCTTCTTCCCGAAGGCTTCGCGATCCTGCGCGTACTTCAGCGCGACATCGTAAGCACCCTGGGCAATGCCCAGCGAGAGCGCCGCGATCGAGATGCGGCCGCCCTCGAGCGTCTTCATGAAGGTTTTGAAGCCCTCCCCCTCCGGTCCGAGGAGGTTGTCCTTGGGGATGCGCGCGTCCTGGAACACGAGGCTCGCCCAATCGGAACCGCGCATGCCAAGCTTGTGCTCGCCCGGTTCGACGGAGAAACCGGCGGTTTCGCGGGGCACGACAAAGGCGCTGATGCCCTTGGGCCCGAGCTTGGGATCCGTCACCGCCGTGCAGATGAAGGTGCCGGCGTAGTTGGCGTTGGTGATGAAGCACTTGGCGCCGTTGAGCACGTACTCATCGCCCTGCCTCACCGCCGTGGTCTGCGTGCCGCCCGAATCCGAGCCGGCATTGGGCTCGGTGAGCCCGTAGGCGCCCATGAATTCGCCCGCGATCAGCTTGGGCACGTAGAGCCTGCGCAGACGCTCGGAGCCCCACTTGTAGATGGGATAGGTGCCAAGAGAAACGTGCGCCGCCAGCGTGAGCCCCGTCGACGCGCACAGGCGCGAGAGCTCCTCGACCGCCAGACAGTAGGCCAGCGTCCCGCCGTTGGAGCCGCCATACTCCTCGGGGAAGGGAATCCCGGGCAGGCCCAAGCCGACGATCTTCTGCCAGGTCTCCTGCGGGAAGCGATGCTCCTCGTCGATCTCGTGGGCCAGCGGCGCGACCTCGGCGAGCGCGAACTCGCGCACCATGTCGCGGATCATGCGCTGATCCTGAGTGAGGTCGAAAGAATGCTTGATCTCGGGGAGCGTGTAGCTTCCGGTCGTGGTGCTTGCCATGAATCAGTCCTGTTCGATCTGCCAGCCGGCGGTTCGGCGAGTGCGGGCTTCGCCGCCGCTTTCCGTCTCGCCTTCCTCGCGGTATTCGCGGTAGAAATCCGTCGAGCGCCCGCTGCCGACCCATTCGATCAGCGCCGCCTTCGAGAACTTCCACTCGCGCCCTATTTTCCTCGCCGGAACCGCCTCGGAGTGCAAAACCTTGTTGAAGGTCTTGAGAGAAACTCCCAACAGGGCGGCCGCCTGCTCGATGTCGAGAATTTCCGGCAGGGACTCGGAATTCTTCTGCGTGCTCATGCCCCCTCCAGCTTCCAGCGGCGCTCCATCTCGGCCTGAATGTAGCGGGCGATCTCGTCGGTGTTGGTGCCCGGCCCGAACAGCTTGGCGAAGCCCTGCGCCTCGAGCGACTTCATGTCGTCGTTGGGGATGATCCCGCCGCCGACGAGCAGCACATTGCCAAGGCCGCGCTTTTCGAGCTCGCCGCGCACGCGCGGGAACAGCGACATGTGCGCTCCCGAAAGGATCGAGAGCCCCACCACATCGACATCCTCCTGCATGGCGGTCTCGGCGATCATCTCCGGCGTCTGGTGCAGGCCGGTGTAGATCACTTCCATGCCATGGTCGCGCAGCACGGAAGCGACCGTCTTGGCGCCGCGGTCATGGCCGTCGAGGCCGGGCTTGGCAACGAGGACGCGGATCTTCTTCTGGCTCATGGATCGGTTCGCTCCCTAGAGGATCTTCGGTTCCTTGTATTCGCCGTAGGCCTCGCGCAGACAGTCGGCGATCTCACCCAGCGTGCAGTCGGCGTGCGCGGCAGCCACAAAGCGCTCGAGCAGGTTGTCCTGACCGCGCGCCGCATCGCGAACGTCATCGAGCGCGGTCTTGACCCGGCGCGCGTCGCGCCGCTGGCGCAGGCTCGCCAGCCGCGCGTGCTGCTCGCGTTCGACGGCGGGGTCGATGCGGTGCAGTTCGATCGTCGGGCCCTGCTCGTCCTCGCGGTAGCAGTTGACGCCCACGATCTGCTTTTCCTGCTGCTCGATCGCGCGCTGGTAGAGCACGGCCGAGCGGTGGATCTCGCGCTGGATCCAGCCATCCTCCGTGGCCGCGACCACGCCGCCGCGGCGCTCGATCTCGGCGAAGTACTTCTGCGCCTCGGCCTCGAGACGGTTGGTCTGAGCTTCGACGAAGTAGCTGCCCGCGAGCGGATCGACGACGTGCGCCACCTCGATCTCCTCGGCGATGATCTGCTGCGTGCGCAGCGCGATCTTCACGGCCTTTTCGGTCGGCAGCGAGAGCGTCTCGTCCATCGAGTTGGTGTGCAGGGACTGCGTTCCGCCCAGCACGGCCGCCAGGGCTTCGAAGGCCGTGCGCACGATGTTGTTCTCGGGCTGCTGGGCTGTCAGCGACACGCCAGCCGTCTGCGTATGGAAGCGCAGCATCCACGAGCGCGGGTCGCGGGCCCCCACGACCTCCTTCATGTAGCGCGCCCAGATCCTGCGAGCCGCCCGGAACTTGGCGATCTCCTCGAAGAAGTCGAGATGACTGTCGAAGAAGAAGCTCAGGCGGGGCGCGAACTCGTCGACATCGAGACCGGCGTTCTTGCCGCGGCGCACGTACTCCATGCCGTTGGCCAGCGTGAAGGCCAACTCCTGCGCGGCGGTGGATCCCGCCTCGCGGATGTGGTAGCCGGAGATCGAGATCGTGTTGAACTGCGGCGCGCGCCGCGCGCAGTAGCCCATCACGTCCGTGATCATGCGCAGGGCCGGTTCGACGGGCACCAGCCAGGCATGCTGGGCCTGATATTCCTTGAGAATGTCGTTCTGGATCGTGCCGCGCAGCTTGGCGGGATCCACGCCCTGACGCTCGCCGCAGGCGATGTAGAAGCCGAGCATGATCGGCGCGGGGCCGTTGATCGTCATCGAGGTCGAGACTTCGGCCATCGGAATGCCGTCGAACAGCGTTTCCATGTCGGCCAGCGAACTGATCGCGACGCCCACCTGACCGACCTCGCCCAAGCTGCGCTCGTGATCCGAGTCGTAGCCCATCAGCGTCGGGAAGTCGAAAGCCGTCGAAAGTCCGGTCTGGCCGTGCGCCAGCAGGAATTGGAAGCGCTCGTTGGTCTGGCGCGCGGAGCCGAAGCCCGCGAACTGGCGCATCGTCCACAGCCGCCCGCGGTACATGCTCGGGTGCACGCCGCGCGTGAACGGAAACTGCCCGGGGTAGCCCAGATCCCGATCGTGGTCGATCGGGGCATCCTCCGGCCCGTAAAGGGTCTTCAGCCGGGAGCCCGACAGCGAGGTGAACTCGACATCGCGCAGCTTGGCGGACGCCATCACCCGCTCCCACTCCGCGCGCGGGTCAAAGTGCTCCACGGGGCTCGTGCTCTTGCTCATGGTGCTCTCAAGTGCTCGTCTTCTGGGGGCCAGCTTGGCCGCTTGCTTCAGTCCTGACCGAACGAGCAGTGTACACCAAGGCGGCCCCGGATGTACGCCCCGCGCGAGGCTCTCGGCACAGCCGAGTTCAAGCCTGTTCCCGGAGGGAGCGCAGCAGCCCCTCGACCACGTCCCATGGAGCCTTGCCGACCGCCAGTTCCTGCCGGGCGCGCGTCTCCCAGCCGCGCTTCACGAACAGTTCCTCATCCAGTTGTTCGTGCGCGACCCGGCGCACATGCGCCAGCCGCTTGGCCGCGCGCGCCGCATCCAGCCGCCCCGCGCGCAGCCACGCGCGATGGCTTTCGATGGCCGCGAGCACGTCCTCCAGCCCGCGCGCGGTGCCGGCGCTGCAGGCCACCACCGGAGCCGACCACTCATCCCCGCTGCGCGCGAGGCCCGAGTTCGCCCGGATGTGCACGGCTTCTTCCAGATCGAGCACCAGCCGCTCGGCACCGGGCAGATCGCTCTTGTTGACGACCAACACATCGGCGACCTCCAGGATCCCGGCCTTCATGGCCTGAATCCCGTCGCCAGCGCCGGGGCACAGCACCACCAGCACCGTGTCGGCGGCCGTGACCACGTCGTACTCGGCCTGTCCCACTCCGACCGTCTCCAGCACGACCTCGGCATAGCCGGCGGCATCGATGCAATCGCAGGCATCGACGGCGGCTCGCGCGATGCCGCCGTGCGAGCCGCGCGAGGCCATCGAGCGGATGTACACGCCGGCATCGATCGTGCGCTCCTCCATACGGATGCGATCGCCGAGCAGCGCCCCGCCCGTGAAGGGCGAAGAAGGATCCACGGCAAGCACGCCGACCCGGCGCTCCCGCCGGCGCAGCTCGCGCGTCAGTTCATTGACCAGCGTCGACTTGCCCGCGCCCGGGGGCCCGGTGACGCCGATGCGCCAGGCCTGACCCAGGCGCGGCTGCAGCGCGCGCATCAGGCCTGGATAGCGCGCGTCGGAGTTCTCCGCCCACGAAATCAGCCGCGCCAACGCGCCCTTGTCGCCCGCGAGAAGGCGCTCGAGCAGGCGCTGTTCGCCGGAAGCCGGACCGGAGGAGCTGGGGGGCGGGGTCGTCACCGAAGCGCGCAGTGTAGCAGGCGGGCTCCTCGGCTTCAGGGCCGGCGCGCAGGTCGCAGCCCGTGCGCTCCGCGGAGGTTGACGTGGACGCAAGGGTGGAACGGATACTGCTCCCCGAGCGGGGACAGTATCGATACTGGGAACCGGATTTTCCGCGCGAGCGTGAGACGGCGGTCCCGTCTCCAAAGGTGCCGGGAGGCATGTTCTCCCCGGCACTGGAGACACCGATGCAGAAGTTCATCCCGCCGCATTGCCCCTATCCCGCTTGTCCCCAAAGCCCCTTCCTGTACCGCCGCCGCGGCTACTACAGGCGCTTGCGCGGGGCGGAGCGCATCCCGCGCTTTCAGTGCCTCACCTGCGGGAGGCGTTTTTCCTCGCAGACCTTTCGCAACGACTACCGCCACCACAAGCCCGAACTCAACCTCGGGATCGT
>Ga0172373_10007817_pt1 | contig 13734 bp, 16 predicted proteins | sample Lak10m_2_FD_114546 | JGI IMG/M metagenome (GOLD analysis project Ga0172373, IMG submission 114546) | Freshwater microbial communities from Kabuno Bay, South-Kivu, Congo - kab_092012_10m | ecosystem: Environmental > Aquatic > Freshwater > Lake | place: Democratic Republic of the Congo... | reverse complement strand
GCTCGCCGCGATAGAAGACGCAGGCCTGGCCGGGGGCTACGCCTTGTTCCGGATCGTCCAGGAGCACGCGGGCGCCACCATCGGCGTGGCGCTCCAGGATTGCCGGCTGCGGCGGCCTGGTGGAGCGGACACGCACCTCCACGCGCTCCGGCCCGGCGTCTCCGTCTCCCAGCCAGTTGACGTCGCGCAGCACGATGCGCCGCCGCCCCAGGGCCGACCGCGGCCCGACGATGACCAGGGCCTGGGTGGCATCCAGTCCGACGACATACAGCGGATCGCCGCCCCCCAGTCCCAGCCCCCGCCTTTGACCGATGGTGTAGTGAACGATCCCGGCATGACGGCCCAGAACCCGGCCATCCAGATGGACGATGCGGCCGGGACGGATTGCCTCGGGCCGCAGCCGTTGGACCAGACCGGCATAATCGCCATCGGGCACGAAACAGATATCCTGGCTGTCCCGCTTGGCCGCCACCGGCAGATCATGGCGGGCGGCTATGGCGCGGGTCTCGTCCTTGCCTGCCATCCCCCCCAGCGGAAAGCGCAGGAAATCCAGCTGTTCCACGGTGGTGGCGAACAGGAAATAACTCTGGTCGCGGGCGGGGTCGACCCCCTTCAGCAGCGCCGGGCGGCCCCGTTCCTCGACCCGCCGGACGTAATGGCCGGTCGCCAGGGCACAGGCTCCCAGGTCACGGGCCATCCCCAGCAGATCGCGGAATTTGACGGTGCGGTTACAGTCGATGCAGGGAATCGGGGTGCGCCCCTCGGCATAGGTGCGGGCGAAGGCCTCGACCACCTCGGTGCGGAAGGTGGCTTCCATGTCGATGACGTAATGGGCGATCCCCAGCGCGTCGGCGACCGCCCGGGCATCGTGGATATCCTTGCCGGCGCAGCAGGTGTTGGGCCGGCACACCGCCTGTCCGTGGTCGTAAAGCTGCAAGGTGACGCCCACCACCTCCCAGCCGTCATCTTGCAGCAACGCCGCCGTGGCCGAGGAATCGACCCCTCCCGACATGGCGACGACGATCCGTCCCTTCACGGCGCGGCCTCCTCGTCCAGGATGGCGCTCAGCGACTTCATGGTCTTGGAACGGAACTCGCGGCGGAACAGCACCGCCGCCACCGCCGCGGCGGCAACGACGAACACCCAGGTGTTGACGAACCAGCCCAGCATGGCCAGGGCGAAATAATAGGCCCGCAGGCCACGGTTGAAGGAATTGGCGGCCAGGGCCTGCAGCCGGGCGGCATGGCGGGCGAACGCCTCCTTGTCGCCGGGCGAGGCGCCGGGCATGGGGGCCGATCCCATCAGGATGCAGCAGTAATTGAATTGCCGCAGCGACCAGGTGATCTGGAAGAAGGTATAGACGAACACGCAGGCCAGCAGCACCACCTTCATCTCGAAGGCGGCGATGCCGCCGTCCCCGGCGAACGGCATGCCGCGATAGACCTCGTAGCCGCGCTCGGCCGATCCCATCAGCGCCGCCAGACCGCCGACCACCAGCAGGCTGGCCGAGGCGAAGAACGCCACCGAGCGCATCAGATTGCCGATGATGGCGGTATCGGCGACACGGTTGTCGCGGTCGCACAGGCTGCGCATCCACACCAGCCGGTGCCGCCCCATCACCGCCGACAGCGACCGGCCGCGAGCGGTGTAATGGTCGGCCGCCAGGGTATAGCCGACCCACAGGGCGATGAAGGCGGCAAAGGCGATGATGTCGACAGCCGGAATACCGTGGATCATGGGCTCACCAGAACGGAAAGGGAGCCGTCGCGGCTCCCTTCGTCATCAATCCCGCTCGTCGATCCAGGCCATCTGGATGGCTTCCAGGATCTTTTCGCCGGATTTGGCCGGATCGTCGTCGAAGCCGGGAAGCGCGCACACCCAGGCATGCAGATCGGTGAACCGCAGGTTCACGTTGTCGGCATCGGCGTGATGCTCTTCCAGGGCGATGGCGATGTCGTGAACGTCGGCCCACTTCATCGCGTCACTTCTTGTCGACCTGCATGTTGCGGGTGGCGGCCGGCAGCGTGACCACCAGTCCGTCGAATTCCTTCTTCATGATCACCTGGCACCCCAGGCGCGAGGTGGCGGTCAGGCCGAACGCCAGGTCCAGCATGTCCTCTTCGTCCTCGCTGGCGGTGGCCAGCTTGTCGAACCATTCCGGAGCCACCACGATATGGCAGGTCGAGCATGCCAGCGAGCCCTCGCAGGCGCCTTCCAGTTCCAGCTTGTTGCGGTGGGCGATTTCCAGAATGGACAGACCCTCGGGGGCTTCGACCTCGTGGCGGTTCCCGTCGGGAGCAATAAACGTCATCTTGGGCATGATCAGCACAACCTTTGTTCAGCCGAATTATTCGCCGCCCCCCAGGGCGCCGTCGAGCCGGTCCACCGACATGCCGGCCAGGGCCTGGCGGATGCCGCGGTCCATGCGCTTCTCGGCAAAGGACTTGGTGGCGGTCTCCAGGCTCTCGACCGATGCGGTGACGGCGTCGCGGTCGGAACCGGCACAGGCCGCCTTCACCTGCTCGATGGCCGCATCGATAGCCTGTCGTTCGTCCGCCGACAAGAGGTCTCCGTCGACTCCCAGCGCAGATTGTACCGCCAGCAGCGACCGCCTGGCCTCGACCACCGACTCGGTCAGCAACCTTTGCTGCATGTCGTCGCGGGCATGGACCAGCGAATCGCGCAGCATGTCGGCCATCTCGTCGTCGTTCAGGCCATAGGACGGCTTGACCGCCACCTGCTGCTCGATTCCGGTGGTCATCTCGGTGGCGGCCACCGTCAGCAGGCCGTCGGCATCGACCTGGAACGACACGCGGATGCGGGCGGCCCCGGCGGTCATCGGCGGAATGCCGCGCAGCACGAAACGGGCCAGCGAGCGGTTCTGGTCGACCATCTCGCGCTCGCCCTGCACCACATGGATGGACATGGCCGACTGGCCGTCCTGATAGGTGGTGAATTCCTGGGCCATCGCCACCGGGATCGGGGTGTTGCGCGGAATGACCTTTTCGACGATGCCGCCCATCGTCTCGATGCCCAGGGACAGCGGCGTGACGTCCAGCAGCAGGGTGTCGGAACCGGCGGTCAGCGCCTCGGCCTGCAGGGCGGCGCCGACCGCCACCACTTCATCCGGATTGATGTCGGCCAGCGGCGGGCGGCCGAAGAAATCGGCGACGCGGGCGCGTACCAGCGGCATGCGGGTCGAACCACCCACCAGCACGACGCCCCGGATGTCGGCGACGTCGATGCCGGCATCCTCGACCACCTCGCGGCAGATGGCGATGGTGCGCTCGACGAACGGCGCGGCCAGGGACTCGAGCTGTTCGCGGGTCAGGCTGTGGCGCGACGGCCGGCCATCCACCTCGATCATCCATTCGCCTTCGGTCCGGCCGGTCAGGCATTCCTTGGCGACGCGGGCGGTCATCAGGGCCTGCTTGACCTCGCCGGCGCTGATGGGATGCTCGCCCACCGCCGCCTTGCGGTCGGCCAGGAAATGTTCGGCGATGGCATGGTCGATGTCGTCGCCGCCCAGAACGGCGTCGCCGCCGGTGGCCTTGACCTGGAACACGCCCTTTTCCATCTTCAGGACGGAAATGTCGAAGGTGCCGCCGCCCAGATCATAGACGGCGTACAGCCCCTCGACGGCATTATCCAGACCATAGGCCAGGGCGGCGGCCGTCGGCTCGTTGACCAGGCGCAGCACTTCCAGGCCGGCCAGGCGGGCGGCGTCCTTGGTGGCGGTGCGGGCGGCATCGTCGAAATAGGCCGGTACCGTCACCACCGCCCGGCTGACCATCTTGCCCAGCAGCGCCTCTTCGGCGCGGGCCTTGATGGCGCGCAGGATGTCGGCCGAGATTTCCACCGGGGTCAGCACCCGGCCGGCAACGCGCAGCCGGACCATGCCGCCATCGGGATTGGGCTCGACGGCATAGGGCAAGGTGCCGGCCAGCGCCTTGACGTCCTCGATGCCGCGCCCCATCAGCCGCTTGATGGACGACACCACGTGGTCGGGGGTCTCCAGAATGGCCTCGCGGGCCTTGGCCCCCACCTCGACCCCGCCGTCGTCGCGGTAATGCACCACCGAGGGGATCAGGCCCCGGCCATCGGCCGAGCGCAGGACCTCGACAGAGCCCTCGAACGACAGGGCCACCACCGAATTGGTGGTCCCCAGGTCGATGCCGACGGCGGCTCCCCGCTCGGAATCGTGGGGGGCGGGGGTTTCGCCCGGCTCGTGCAGTTGCAGCATGACGAGTCCGTCGTCGGACATGGGAGAGTTTCCTTCTGAAGGTCGATCAGCGAACCGCGCGCATCATGCGCACCTTTTTGGCGCGGGCCTCGTCGGCCAGCTTGACCAGATATTTCAGGCGAATGGTCAGATGCACGGCTTCTTCCAGGTCGCTGCCGTTGAACGCCGCCGAGATGTGGCACTGGCAGGACAGCACGTCGGAATCGGCCGCCGCCGACAGCCGGGTGATGGCCTCGACGGAATCGGCGTCGGCGATGGCCTCGCGCTTTTCCATCTGCTCCATCAGCAAGTCCTTGTCGTTGATGGTGCCGCAGGCGGTCAGGTCGACCTTGCGGCCCTGCATCTCCAGCAAGGCGACGGCCCGCTTCAGCGGGTCCTTCAGGGTTTCGTAGGCTTCGTTCAGGGCGGTGGCCTGGCCTTGCGACAAGGCCCGTTCCCTGGGCGATTTCGACGCGAAGCGATCGGGATGCAGGCGGCGCTGGAAGCCGAAATACTGGCGTTCCAGTTCATCCATGTCCAGGTCGAAGGTCGGGCGGAGCCCCAGGCGGGTGAAATGGTCCAAGGCGCCCGGCCCCTGCACCGCCCCGCAGACGGAACAGAACAGGGCGCGCGTCGCCACGGGTCCCTTGCAGGACCAGCACGGCACCAGGGCGGGCATGGCGGCAGCGGTCATCGTCATCAGATGTGGAAGGATTCGCCGCAGCCGCAACGCCCTTTCTCGTTGGGATTGCGGAAGACGAAACCGGATTTCATCTGCTCTTCCACCCAGTCCATTTCGGTGCCGAAGACGAACATCGCCGCCTTGGGATCGATCAGGACGGTGACGCCCTTCTGTTCGACCACTTCGTCGAACTGGCTTTTCTCGTCGGCATATTCCAGGGTGTACTGCATCCCGGAACAGCCCTTCGAGCGCACGCCGATGCGGATGCCGGCCGACGGCTTGCCGCGCTTGGCCAGCATGGCCTTGACCCGGTCGGCCGCGGCATCGGTCAAAGTGATGGGCCCCTTCATGTCCATGACCTGTCCCCTCTCTCCGCCTGGGCTCAACCGGCCGCCTGGTCCGCATCGTCGCCGGACTGGCCGGACTTCTTGCGGTAATCGGCGATGGCGGCCTTGATAGCATCCTCGGCCAGCACCGAACAATGGATCTTGACCGGCGGCAGGGCCAGTTCCTGGGCGATGTCGGTATTCTTGATGGCGGCGGCCTCGTCCAGGGTCTTGCCCTTGACCCACTCGGTGACCAGCGAGCTGGACGCGATGGCCGACCCGCAGCCGAAGGTCTTGAACTTGGCGTCCTCGATGATGCCTTCCGCCGACACCTTGATCTGCAGCTTCATGACGTCGCCGCAGGCCGGAGCCCCCACCAGCCCGGTGCCGACATCGCCGGAATCCTTGTCCAGCGCCCCGACATTGCGCGGATGCTCGTAATGGTCGATAACCTTGTCGCTGTAAGCCATGTGATCCTCCAACCGGGTCCGGCACTTGCCGGAATCATTCTAAAACAGACCGGGTCTCCGGCTCAATGCTCGGCCCACTCGATAGACTTGATGTCGACGCCGTCCAAATGCATCTCCCACAGGGGGCTCATGGCGCGAAGATGTTCCACTGCCTCGGCGACATGATTGACGGCATAGTCGATTTCCGCCTCGGTGGTGAAGCGGCCCAGGCCGAACCGCAGCGAGGTATGGGCCATTTCGGCGTCCAGTCCCAAGGCCCGCAGCACATAGGACGGCTCCAGCGAGGCGGACGTGCAGGCCGAACCCGACGACACCGCCAGATCCTTGACCCCCATCATCAGCCCCTCGCCCTCGACGAAGGCGAACGAGATGTTGATGTTGCCGGGGATGCGGCGGTCCAGGTCGCCGTTGACATAGATTTCCGGCAACCGCTGCCTCAGGCCGTTCAACAGACGGTCGCGCAGCATGTGCAGGCGCTCGGACTCGGCGCCCATCTCGGCCTTGGCCAGCCGGCAGGCCTCGCCCAGGCCGACGCACAGCGGCGTCGACAAGGTGCCGGAACGCATGCCGCGCTCCTGGCCGCCGCCATTGATCAGCGGCACCAGCCGCACCCGCGGACGGCGACGGACATAAAGGGCGCCGACGCCCTTGGGACCGTAAAGCTTGTGCCCGGAAATCGACATCAGGTCGATGTTCATGGCGTTGACGTCCAGCGGGATCTTGCCCACCGCCTGGGCGCAGTCGGTATGGAAGAAAGCGCCCTTCTTGCGACAGATGGCGCCGATTTCCGCCATCGGCTGGATCACCCCGATCTCGTTGTTGACGCCCATCACCGACACCAGGACGGTCTTGTCGGTGACGGCGGCCTCCAGTTCGGCCAGATCGATCAGCCCGTCCGGCCCGACCGGCAGATAGGTGACGCGGAACCCTTCCTGCTCAAGGTGGCGGCAGGTGTCCAGCACGCATTTGTGCTCGGTGACCACGGTGACGATGTGGTCGCGCTTGTCCTTGTAGAAATGCGCCACGCCCTTGATGGCCAGATTGTTGGACTCGGTGGCGCCCGAGGTGAAGATGATCTCCTTGGCATCGGCGCCGATGATGTCGGCCACCTGCTCGCGGGCGATCTCCACCGCTTCCTCGGCCTCCCAGCCGTAGCGGTGGTTGCGCGAATGGGGATTGCCGAATTTCTCGGTGAAGTAGGGCAGCATCTTTTCCACCACCCGCGGATCGCAGGGGGTCGTGGCCTGATAATCCAGATAGATCGGCTGTCCCGGAGCCCGGCTGATGGTCATGTTGGTCATCCGTTCGATCCTTTTTTCTTCACGCGGCCTGCGCCGCTTCCTTGACATCCAGCCCCTTGCGCCGGGCCAGTTCGGCCCAATGCGTCAGGAACAACTCGATTTCCGCCGGCCTGCTGTCCGGCCCCAGGCTGACCCGGATGGCCGACCCGGCAATGTCCGCCGCCAGCCCCATCGCCCGCAATACCGCGCTTTCCGTCACCCTGCCCGAGGAACAGGCGGCACCCGCGCTGACCATCACCCCGGCCAGATCCAGCGCCATCACCTGCACCGACGCCGGCACGCCCGGCAAGGCGATGCAACTGGTGTTGCACAGACGTGGCGCCGACCGTCCGACGATGCGGGCCGCCGGCACCAGGGCCTGTGCCCGGGCCTCCAGACGGTCCCGCAAATCACCTGTTTCTAATATGGCATTCCGGCGCCGGATGTCATCGGCCGCCACGCCGAATCCGACGATTCCCGGCAGATTTTCCGTGCCGGCACGACGGCGGCGCTCCTGTCCGCCCCCCGGCAGAACCGGCGTCAGGGTGAAGTCGGGATCAGCCGACAGCAGGGCGCCGGCTCCCGGCAGCCCCCCCAGCTTGTGGGCCGACAAGGTCAGGAAATCGACCCCCAGCCCCGACAGCAACAGCGCCATGCGCCCCGGCGCCTGGGCCGCGTCGCAATGAACCAGGGCCCCGTGGGCATGGGCGACGGCGGCGACATCGGCCACCGGCTGGATGACCCCGGTCTCGTTGTTGGCCAGCATCACCGAAACCACGGCGGGGTCGCCGCCGTCGGCCAGCATCCGGTCCAGCGCCGCCAGATCGACACGACCGTCGCCGTCGACCGGCACCGTCCCGGTGGCGTGAACCAGCACCGAGGCATGCTCGACGGCCGAGACCAGGATGCGGGGACGGCGGCAGCCGGCCAGGGCCAGGGCGTTGGCCTCGGTCCCGCCCGAGGTGAAGACCAGGCCGGCGGGATCGGCATCGACCAGCCGGGCCACGGCGGCACGGGCCGCTTCCATGCGGGCGCGGGCGCGCCGCCCCCAGGCATGCACCGACGACGGATTGCCCGCCTCGCACAGCACCTCGGCGACGGCGGCAACCACCTCGGGGCGCGGCGGACTGCCGGCGTTATGATCGAGGTAGGCGGAAGCCGTCACGTCCACATCCATCCCTTAGCTATTGCGCCGCCACGGACGAGCCCGAGGCGCCGTGGAACATGCCCGAGCTGCCCAGGATGCGGCGTTCGCACACATCGGCCAGCGACACCGACGACAGGTACAGATAGATCTGGTTGCCCAGTTCCTCCCACAGATCGTGGGTCAGGCAGCGGCCCTTGTGGTTGTGGCAACCGGCCGGCGAACCGGGCGAGCAGCGGGTGGTCTGGATGGGCTCGTCCACCGCCAGGATGATGTCCGAGATGCGCATCTGGACGACCGGCCGGGCCAGCAGATAGCCGCCCCCGGGACCGCGCACGCTTTTGACCAGCCCGCCCTTCCTGAGCTTGCCGAACAGCTGCTCCAGGTAGGACAGCGAGATTTCCTGGCGCTCGGCAATGTCGGCCAAGGCCACCGGGCTTCCCTGGGAATGGCTGGCCAGGTCGACCATCGCCATCACGGCATAGCGTCCCTTGGTGCTGAGTTTCACGGCTTCGTCTCCCGAGATGGCGGGGCTGGCGATCCGCCCCGTCCTTGTTGTCACTGCTGCGAACGTGCCGAGGCGATTGTCGCCCCTTCTTCTTTTTCTTCTGTGGTGGCCGCGACGACGCGCGGCTTGCGGCGGCCGGCGCCGCTTTTGTCCTTTCCGGCCTGAAGCCCGCTTTCCAGTTCCTCGACCCGGTCCATCAGGGCGGCGACCTGGGCGCGCAGAGAATCCATCGCCCGCGCCACCGGGTCGGGCAGGTTTTCGTCGGACAGGCCATAGGCGCAGAAGGCCGGCTCGCCCTCCTTGGGCTTGCGCAGCACCATGCGGGCGGGAATGCCGACCATCGTCGCCCCCGCCGGCACCTCGGTCAGGACCACCGCGTTGGCGCCGATGCGCGCGCCCTTGCCGACGGTGAACGGCCCCAGCACCTGGGCGCCGGACCCGACGATCACCCCGTCTTCCAGGGTCGGGTGACGCTTGCCCTGGTGCAGCGAGGTGCCGCCCAGGCTGACGCCCTGGTACAAGGTGACGTCATCGCCGATCACCGCCGTTTCGCCGATCACCACGCCGGTCCCGTGGTCGATGAACAATCTGCGGCCGATGGTGGCGCCGGGATGAATTTCGACGCCGGTGAAAATCTTGCCCAGATGCGACAGAAACCGGCCAAGCACTCGGAACCCCCGCCCCCAGCACCAATGCGCCACCCGATAGATCAGCAGCGCATGCAGCCCGGGATAACACAAGATGACTTCCAGCCAGGAATGCGCCGCAGGGTCGCGGCTGCGGATCGAGGCGATATCTTCTTGAAAAGTCTTGAAATCCATAGCGGGCAATATGCTAATCTTCCGTCCCGGTCGATGCGCCTGGGAACGCGGGGGGATCCCGTCCAGGGGCGTATCGGTCGAATGTGAATATAGGATGTCCGACAAGGCCGGTCAACCATGACCGACCCCAATCCATGAGAGGCCCGGTTTATCTCCGACGCCGAGACTGGGAAATATCCCGTCGGCGCCGCAGGGACGGGGCAGACCGAGTTAGGGGATACGATGCCCGAGGTTATTTTTAACGGACCCGACGGCCGCCTGGAAGGCCGCTATCACCATTCCAAGGCGCCCAATGCCCCGATCGCCCTGCTGCTGCATCCGCACCCGCAACATGGCGGCACCATGAACAACAAGGTGGTCTACGGCCTGTACCACACCTTCGTGCGCCGCGGATTCTCGACGCTGCGCTTCAACTTCCGCGGCGTCGGGCGCAGCCAGGGCAAGTTCGACAACGGCCAGGGCGAACTGTCGGATGCCGCCTCGGCGCTGGACTGGATGCAAAGCTACAATCCCAACGCCGCCGCCTGCTGGGTGGGCGGCTTCTCGTTCGGCGCCTGGATCAGCATGCAGCTGCTGATGCGCCGCCCCGAGATCGACGGCTTCATCTCGGTGGCTCCGCCGGCCAACATCTATGATTTCACCTTCCTGGCCCCCTGCCCGTCCTCGGGCCTGATCGTGCACGGCAGCGCCGACGAACTGGTGCCCGAACCGTCGGTGTCCAAGCTGGCCACCAAGCTGGGCAGCCAGAAGAACATCCGCGTCCGCTACCGTACCGTGGAAGGGGCCAACCACTTCTTCGGCGCCCACATGGACCCCCTGAACGAACTGGTCGACCAGTATCTGGGGGAAAGCATGGCCGACGCCCCCCGGGCCGAGGCGGCTCCGGCCCTGGCCGCCGCCCTGTCCTGACGGGCGGCACCGCCGCCCCGGAATCGAAACGCCCGCCGGATGCCGGCGGGCGTTCGTCGTTTCGTCTCCCTGCGGGGGCCAGGCCACACCCCTGCGGGGAGCAGGTCACTCGGCCGGGCCGTCGCCATCCTCGTGGAACTGCGGGGCCACCGTGCCGGCGCGCGGCCGGGCCAGAGCGACGACCTTTTCCAGATCGGCTTCGGTGCACAGGCCCAGGGTCACCGGGTTGCGCGGCTTGATGTTGGTGGCGTTCCAGTGGGTCTTGTCGCGCACGGACTGGATGGTCGGCTTGGTGGTGCCGATCAGCTTGCACAGCTGGGCGTCGGTCAGCTCGGGATGGTGCTTCAGCAGCCAGGCCAGGGCATCGGGGCGGTCCTGACGCTTCGACACCGGGGTGTAGCGGGCGCCCTTGGGCTTGGCCCGGGGTTGCGGGTAATCGGTGATGTTGAGCTTGAGATGGGCGTCCTGGTCGGCCTCGCACCGCTCGATCTCGGAACGGGAAAGCTGGCCGTTGGCCACCGGGTCGAGCCCGACGATGCCTGACGCGACCTCGCCATCGGCGATCGCCTGGACCTCAAGAGCGTGCAGGCCGCAGAAATCGGCGATCTGCTCGAAACTGAGGGCGGTGTTCTCGACCAGCCAGACGGCAGTTGCCTTGGGCATGAGCGGCAGAGCCATGAATCCTCCTTGTGGGCGCCCGAACGGGACGCCGGCTGCCAGAACCAATTGCGCCGATGTTATAGGGGACAGGGTTCTCCGGGTCAAACCGTCAACACGATCTTGCCGATATGAGTGTTGGTTTCCATCAGCCGATGCGCGTCGGCGGCCTCGGCCAGGGGGAAAGTGGCGTGCACCACCGGCCGGACGGTGCCGGCGGCGATCAGCGGCCAGACCTTTTCCCGCAGGCCCCGGGCCATGCGGGCCTTGGCCTCGTCCGATTGCGGGCGCAGGGTCGAGCCGGTCAGGGTCAGGCGCTTGAGCATCACCGGCATCAGGTTCAGTTCGGCGCTGGAGCCCTTGAGAAAGGCGATGTTGACCAGACGTCCGTCCGCCGCCAGCGACCGGATGTTGCGGGCCATGTAGTCCCCGCCGACCATGTCGAGGATGACGTCCACCCCCTTGCCGCCGGTTTCCGCCTTGACGATCGCGGCGAAATCCTCGGCGTTGTAATCGATGGCGCGATCGGCGCCCAGGTCACGGCAGGCCCGGCACTTGGCCTCGCCCGAGGCGGTGGCGAAAACCACCGCCCCGAAGGCCTTGGCCAGTTGGATGGCGGTGGTGCCGATCCCCGAAGCGCCGCCATGCACCAGAAAGCGTTCGCCGGCTTTCAGCCCGCCACGCTCGAACACATTGTGCCAGACGGTGAAGAAAGTCTCGGGCAGGGAAGCCGCCTGGACCATGTCCAGCCCGGCCGGCACCGGCAGGCAATGGCGGGCATCGGCGGTGACATACTGGGCATAGCCGCCGCCGGCCACCAGCGCCGCCACCATATCGCCGACAGCCACGCCGTCCGCCCCTTCGCCCAGGGCGACGACGCAGCCCGACACTTCCAGGCCCGGCAGGTCCGACGCTCCGGGCGGAGCCGGATAGGCCCCCTGGCGCTGCAGAACGTCGGGGCGGTTGATGCCGGCCGCCGCCACCTTGATGGTCACCTGCCCCGGACCGGGCTGCGGCACCGGACGGACGGCGGGCTTCAGGACGTCCGGGCCGCCGGCCGACGTGATTTCGATGCAGGTCATGGTGGGGGGCAGCATGAATACCTCTCTTGCGCTTGCCTGTCGGTCGCGGCCACAATCTGGTACGCTCTTACCTCAATGGCAAGAGCGGCGGAGGATGCCGATGGATTGGGATGAACCCCGGACCGTGAAGAAAAGGCTGGAACCGGCCAATCTGGAGGTCATGGGCGTGGCCGAACTGACCGAGTATGTCGGCGAGCTTCAGGCCGAGATCGCCAGGGTCCGCACCACCATCGCCGCCAAGGAAAAAACCCGGGCAGGCGCCGAGGCCCTGTTCAGAAAATAAAGGGGGTAGCGTCATGTTGAAGGGACGAACGGCCATCGTCACCGGCTCCACCAGCGGAATCGGCCTGGGCATCGCCCGCGCCCTGGCGGCGCAGGGGGCCGACATCATGCTGAACGGCTTCGGCGATTCCGGCGAAATCGAACAGATCCGTACCGGGCTGGAACGCGATTTCGGCATCCGCGCCCGCCATGACGGCGCCGACCTGTCGCGGGCCGACCAATGCACCGCCCTGGTCGGCAACACCCTGGCCGCCCTCGGCCGGGTCGACATCCTGGTCAACAATGCCGGCATCCAGCATGTCTCGCCCATCGAGGATTTCGCCCCCGAACGCTGGGACGCGGTGATCGCCGTCAACCTGTCCTCGGCCTTCCACACCGTCCGCGCCGCCCTGCCGGACATGAAGTCCCGCAATTGGGGGCGCATCATCAACATCGCCTCGGCCCACGGTCTGGTGGCTTCGGCCAACAAGGTCGCCTATGTCGCCGCCAAGCACGGCATCATGGGACTGACCAAGGTGGTCGGGCTGGAATGCGCCGAAACCGGGATCACCTGCAACGCCATCTGCCCCGGCTGGGTCCTGACCCCGCTGGTGCAAAGGCAGATCGATGCCCGCGCCGCCGCCCAGGGGGTGTCCGTCGCCGATGCCGGCCGCGACCTGCTGTCGGAAAAGCAGCCGTCGAAACGCTTCACCACCCCCGAGCAACTGGGAGAAACCGCCGTGTTCCTGTGTTCCGAAGCCGCCGCCAACATGACCGGGACCTCGCTGTCGGTCGACGGGGGATGGACCGCCCAATGAGCAAGCTCCCCCCTCCGGTCCGCAGCGATTTTTCGTACTTCGTGGACATCCAGACCCGCTGGTCGGACAACGACATGTTCGGCCACGTCAACAATGTCGAATATTACCGCTTCTTCGAGATCGCCGTGGCCGAGTTCCTGATGGGACCGTGCGCCCTGGACCTGCTGACCGCGCCGGTGATCCCGTTCGCGGCGGAAAGCCTGTGCCGCTTCCGCCGCCCGCTGTCCTGGCCGGAAAAGGTGGTCGCCGGCCTGCGCATCGAGCGCATGGGCACCAGTTCGGTGACTTATGCCATCGGCCTGTTCGGGGAAAGCGGCGACGACGCCGCCGCCGAGGGACACTGGGTCCACGTGTTCGTCGACCGGGCGCAGCAGCACCCGACCGAAATTCCGGCCCCGGTCAGGGCGGTGTTCGAAAAACACAAGGGTTGGCCGCCCGGGACCGGAACGGTCCCGGGCGGCCAACCGCACTCAGGCGGCCTTATCCGGAGCGGTGGCCGAAGACGACTGGATCAGCCGCTCGGCTCCCTTTCCGGCGATGGGGATGCTGCGCGG
>Ga0172373_10007812_pt1 | contig 13740 bp, 10 predicted proteins | sample Lak10m_2_FD_114546 | JGI IMG/M metagenome (GOLD analysis project Ga0172373, IMG submission 114546) | Freshwater microbial communities from Kabuno Bay, South-Kivu, Congo - kab_092012_10m | ecosystem: Environmental > Aquatic > Freshwater > Lake | place: Democratic Republic of the Congo... | reverse complement strand
ATACTTATTTTAATTTAAAATTTAAAGAATTGATTTCTATTAACTCTACTTTGTACGAGTCTATTGAAATTTCAGTTAAAGATGAGAATCCAATGATGGCTAGAAAAATAGCACAAGCCATTATAAATCAAACAAATCACTTAATCATGACTGTTAAAAAAGAAAGGCTAAAAGAATATATTTTGAATAATCAAAATGAATTAAAACGTGCTTCTTTAAAAGTAGATTCGTTAAAAGGAATCATTGATACAATTAGAAATAACTATAATCTTATTGATGTTGGTTATCAAGCTAAATATTTGTCAAAAGAAATAATTAAAAATCCTCATTTATCAGAGTACAATGAAAAAGTTGCTGAAGGGTTAAAAACTCAAAAAACCGAATTAGAGAGATTAGGAAATGTTCTAGGTAGTGAAATAGGCACATACAATTATTTTAGAAATCAGATAGATGCTTATATGCTTGATTATTCCAATAAAATAAGTTTTACAAATGTGGTTTCAAAGCCAACATTACCTGATAGTAAATGCTATCCAATAAGGTCCTTAATTGTTGCAATTATTACTATTTCATCATTATTACTGGCTTGTGTAACAATTGTGTTTTTTAATCTCAAGAAAGACTAACTTTGATTAAATTCAAAAATACTTATGCGTTTTATTTTGTAACAATTAGTTTTATACTGATTAACGCATACTTAATGGTTTTTGCAAAAGATATGTTTTATCTTTTCAATTTATTGCCATTTATACTTTTAATTGTATTACTAGCGATATTTGATATTGAAAAAATCATGTATTTAATGGTGTTTTCTGCACCATTAGCCATTACACTAAAAGAATTGGGATACAGTCAAGGATTAAATTTAAGTTTACCAACAGAGCCCCTGATGATAGGTATTACGCTGATTTATCTTCTGAATGAGTTAAATAGTGGAGTTACCGACAAACGTATTTTAAAACATCCAATAACTATTATCATCTTTATTCAATTTGTTTGGATGGTAGTGACTGCTTTTACAAGCGAATTACCTGTAATATCTATAAAATTTATTTTATCTCGTATCTGGTTTTTGGTTTCTTGTTATTTTATATGCACGGAGTTGTTTAAGAAAAAAAAATCTATTATCTATCACCTATTATTTTACGGTATAGCTTTAGCACTCGTTTCAATCATTACAACCTATAAACATGCAGGGTATGATTTCGACGAAAAAATTGCCGATTGGATTGTGTCTCCTTTTTATAATGATCATACTGCTTATGGAGCAGCTTTGGCAATGTATATTCCTGTTATGTTTGGATTATTACTCATGAAAAATATTTCAAAGTTAGTAAGGATTATTTGTTTTGTTTTACTAGTCATATTCGTTGTATCTATTATCGTATCTTTTGCAAGAGCAGGCTGGTTGAGTTTAGTAGTAGCTTTGGGCTTATTGCTGACATTATTGTTAAGAATAAAATTTAAAACAATATTATTTACCATTTTGGCTCTGCTTATTGGATTTTTGTTTTTTCAAACGGAAATTTTAATGGTTTTAGGAAGAAATGATACAGACTCAGATGGAGATATTATGGCCAATATCGAATCGATGTCAAACATTTCAACAGATGTGTCTAATTTAGAGCGTTTAAATAGATGGAGTTGTGCTTTAAGAATGTTTGAAGAACGACCGGTTGTAGGATTTGGCCCAGGAACATACCAATTTTTGTATGCTCCTTTTCAAAAAAGTAGCCAAAAAACCATTATATCAACCAATTTTGGAGACAAAGGTAATGCTCATAGTGAATATTTGGGACCATTATGTGAACAAGGCTTAGTAGGAGCATTGATAGTAGTTTCTTTAGTTTTATGCGTTATGTTTCTCGGATACCGTCTAGTGTATACTGTTAAAGATAAATTTTTAAAAATATTAACTATATCAATTCTTATGGGATTGACTACATATTTTGTGCATGGATTTTTGAATAATTTTTTAGATACAGATAAAGCATCCGTTCCATTTTGGGGATTCTTAGCTATTTTAGTTTGTATCGACGTATTTTATAAAGACGAACAAATTGTTGATGAACAATTGATTTAGTCAACATATTTTAAACGCTTCAAATTTTTATGATTCATTATAAATTATATCTTAAAAATCCAAATTCTCATTACATCTATGTGGATTTAACAATTGGCGACATTACTAAGGATTTTATTGAACTTCAATTGCCAGCCTGGAGACCGGGTAGATACGAATTAGGGAACTTTGCTAAAAATATTAAACGGCTTGACGCTTTTAATGAAAATGGAGAAAGTTTATTTTATGAAAAATTGAGTAAAGATTTGTGGCGAATTGAGGTAAATGGAGCTAAAACAATTAAGGTAACTTACAGCTATTTCACAACGGAAATTAACGCAGGGAATTGTTATGCAGACGATTCTCAAATATATGTTAACCCTGTTCATTTATGCATGTATTTACCTGATAGGATGCATGAAGAACATCAAGTAGAATTAATCGTTCCAAATAATTATAAAATTGCGACTTCATTATATTTGGAGAATTGTCTTTTGAGAGCATCTTCTTTTGACGAATTGGCTGATAGTCCAATTATGGCGAGTGCTGATTTAAAATCTGATTTTTATGTAGTTAATGGAATCAAGTTTTGGTTACATTTTTTAGGTGAATGTAAACCCGATTTTGATAAAATAAAATCCGATTTCGAGAAATTCACAGCCACTCAATTAAATTTTTGGGGTGATTTTCCGGTAAATGAATATCATTTCATGTTTCAAATTTTACCATTTAAATTTTATCACGGAGTAGAACATTTAAAATCTACTGTTATAGCTATTGGGCCGGGTTATGCTTTAAACAAAGGTGTTACGTATTCAGATGTATTAGGTGTTTCTTGTCATGAATTATTTCATACATGGAATATTAAATTGATAAGACCTTTTGAAATGTTACCATATAATTTTTCGAAAGAAAATTATGCGCGTACAGGTTATGTATACGAGGGATTTACCACCTATTATGGAGATTTATTGCTTTTAACTAGCGGTGTTTTTTCTGTGAATGAATATTTTGAAACTTTAGAAGAACGTTTAGTTAAACATTTTCATAATTATGGGCGATATAATCTATCTGTTTCCCAATCTAGTTGGGATACTTGGTTGGATGGTTATGCTCCTGGAGCTCCTTATCGCAAAACTTCTATTTATGATGAAGGAAATTTAATAGCTTTCATGCTAGATGTGTATATTATGAAATATACCAGTGGTCATAAGGGATTGAAAAACGTTTGTAGGATTCTTTATGAAGAATATGGAAAAAAACAAAAAGGATATTCAGAAACAGATATTATCTCTATTTGTGAACGTATTGCGGGCGTTTCTTTAAATGATTTTTTTAATAAATATGTTTATGGAACGGATGATTTTGAATTTGCTTTGAAAGAATGTTTTGAGTATTTAGACATAGAATTTTTGAAAATTTCTAGTTCGAATATTTCTGAATCTAAATATGGTTTTAAAACTGTTGATTTTGGAACTAATAAAAAGGTGACATTAACTGCACCGTTTTCGCCAAGTTGGAAAGCAGGTTTATCAATAGGTGATGAAATAATTGCTGTAAATGGTTACTCATTAAAAAATGACTTCAATGAATGGATGAATTATTTTAAAGATGAAGAGATAGAATTAATGGTTTCCTCAAATCAAAAAATAAAAATAATAAAGTTGACAGTTCCTTTAAAACCAATAAGTTATTTTGATTTATTTAAATTAAAACAAAAAAACAACGATAGTGAAAATTACTTGAAATGGATAATCTTAAATTCTTAGAACAAAGTATTATGCAAATATTTATCATTCGATGAGCCCATTTTTAATATATTTTAAATCATTTTATTTGTTCATAAATAAATGATTTAATTGTTAAATAATCGTTTAATTTTTTTCTTTTTGCAAAAACAAATTCTCTTTTTAAATTATGGAAAACAATCATTTTACAGAAAATCAATTACTAGAAGAACAGCAACCAAAGAGGCCACAATTTATTACAGTATTGTGTATTTTAACATTTATCGGATCCGGACTCTCTTTTTTAGGGGCTATATGGGGGTATTTCTCAATAAAAGCTTCACAAACATTATTAGAGAATATGGGAAATGCGGAAGGCGATCCTTATGGAATGATGAATGGGATGCAAGAAACCATGATAAAAGCCGTTGAAAATGCGGTGCCAAATTTGATTATTGGTATTTTATCGGCTTCATTATGTTTATATGGCGCAATTCAGATGTGGAAATTAAAAAAAATGGGCTTTTTTATTTATTCTTTTGGAGAGTTAACACCTGCCATAACAGGTTTTTTTCTAGGTGGAGGAGGTTTAATAGGAGGTATAGGTGCAGTTTTAAGCATTTTATTTGCAATTGTTTGGATTGTTTTATATGCTGTTAATTTCAAACATTTAAAATAATTAATACTAGAATTGTTAAATCATGGAAGAAAATAGTGAATATTTACAACCAATACCAAATGCCTCTCCTAAAAGGTCATCGTTTCTGAAAGTGCTTTGTATTTTATCTTTCGTTATGTGTGGATTAAGTTTTTTATTTGGTATTGTGGGAGTTTTTCAAAGTACTCCGGAAGCTATGCAGAAAAATATCGAACAAATCAGATTAGTAAATCCTGAAATGGCTGATCAAATGGAAAATCAAATGATAGAAATGGATGCTAATCCATACACTAAGGTTGCCCCATATTTAGGTTTAGTATATACTTTGTTATCCTTTATGGGTGTTTTATTAATGTGGAATTTATCTAAGAAGGGATTTTATCTATATGCAATTGCTGAAATTTTACCATACACCAGCTTTATTTTTATGGGTAAAAATTCTCTAAGTATGATGGGGCCTCCGGGAACTAACAATTCAGTAGTAGCGATGATAGTTGTTGTGATGATGGTAGTTATTGATGTTGTTTTTGTATCTCTTTACGCCAAAAAGTTAAATGAAATGACTAAATAAATTTCGCTACAACAACTATTTAATGAATTAACAATTAAATAGTTGAGATGCTTGAATTTCAATATTCATTCTTCTAAGTTTTAAATTCCTTATGCCAATTTTAATAGCCGATAGTGGATCAACTAAAACAGATTGGGTTTTAGTTGAAAACGATAAAATTCTTATCAAAACCCAAACCAAAGGTTTCAATCCATATTTCCAGACGAATGAGGAAATTTACACAGAAATTAAAAATCAATTAATAGCTCAATTACAAGATTATGTAAATTCAATAAAAGAAGTTTTTTATTACGGTGCGGGTTGCTCGTCTATTGATAAAATTGAGATAATTAGAAAAGCATTGATATCCTCATTTGGGAAAAGTATATTGCATATCAATCATGATTTATTGGCTTCAGCCAGAGCGTTATGTGGCAAAGAAAAAGGAATTGCTTGTATATTAGGAACCGGAAGCAATAGTTGTTTGTATGACGGGAAAGATGTAGTTGAGAATATTCCATCCGTTGGTTATATGTTTGGAGATCATGGAAGTGGGGCTAATATTGGAAAAATATTTATTCAGCATTATTTTGATGAAAGGTTGCCCATTCAACTCAAACATGAATTTGAAAAAGCCGGATACAACCGAGAAATAATACTCGAAAATGTTTACAAACAGGCAATGCCAAGTAGGTATTTAGCAGGAGTGATGAACTTTTTGAAAAATTACCCACAAGATAATTTTGTTAAGCAGTTAATTAAAGAATGCTTTATCAATTTTATTGATTCACAAGTTTCTAGATACACGGATGCACATGTATTAAAAATAAATTTAGTAGGTTCAATAGCCTATTATTATCAAGAAATATTGCGTGAAGTCCTAACTGAAAAAGGATTTGAATTGGGAAAAATAATAAAATCGCCAATTGATGGATTGATAACATATCACTCTAAATTTTCATAATAATTGTTTTAATTTTTCAAATTTTAGCCTGTGCCATTTCATTTAATATCAGAATTTCAACCAACAGGTGATCAGCCGACAGCTATTAAGCAGTTAGTAGATGGATTGAAGACAGATACAAAGCATCAGGTTTTATTGGGTGTTACAGGTTCTGGTAAGACTTTTACTGCAGCAAATGTTATACAACAAATAAATAAACCAACTTTAGTATTAAGTCATAATAAAACACTTGCGGCACAATTATATAGTGAGTTTAAACAGTTTTTTCCTGATAATGCTGTTGAATATTTTGTAAGTTACTATGATTATTATCAACCTGAGGCTTATTTACCCACAACAGGTACATATATTGAAAAAGATTTAGCAATTAATGACGAAATTGAAAAATTAAGAATAAGTGCATCATCTGCCTTATTGTCTGGAAGAAGAGATGTTATCGTTATATCATCCGTTTCTTGTATTTATGGTATTGGTAATCCAACAGATTTCAAAAAAAACATCATTTCTTTAGAAATAGGAAAAGTTATTTCTCGAAATAAATTATTACACTTATTGGTAGGAGCTTTATATTCTAGAACAACTGAAGAGTTTAAGAGAAGTTCTTTTAGGGTAAAAGGTGATACAGTTGATGTTCACTTATCTTATGCAGACCATGCTGTTCGTATATGTTTTTTTGGAGATGAGATAGAATCTATTGAAACTTTTGATCCAATTCATGGGAGTTTGATTGAAAAATTTGAAGCTTTTACTATATATCCTGCTAATATTTTTGTCACTGCACCTGATACTTTACAAAATGCGATGGCTCAAATTCAGGCAGATTTGCAAGAACATGTGGCATTTTTAACATCATGTGGAAAGGATTTGGAAGCTAAACGAATTACAGAGAGGGTGAATTATGATTTGGAAATGATGAGAGAATTGGGTTATTGTAGCGGAATTGAAAATTATTCTCGTTATATGGATGGAAGAGCACCAGGAACTCGTCCATTTTGTTTACTAGATTACTTTCCAGAAGACTATTTAATTATCGTAGATGAGAGTCACGCTACTATTCCTCAAATTAGAGCAATGTATGGGGGCGATTTTTCGCGAAAACAAAATTTAGTGGAGTATGGATTTAGATTACCTTCGGCTATGGATAATCGTCCACTAAAGTTCGATGAATTTGAAAATTTAGTCAACCAATGTATATATATATCCGCTACGCCTGCCGAATATGAACTTCAAAAAGCGGAAGGAGTCGTTGTGGAACAGCTTGTTCGACCTACGGGTATTTTAGATCCAATAATAGAAGTTAGACCCAGTGGGAATCAGGTAGATGATTTATTGGATGAAATACATAAAGTAGTCGAAAGAGATGAGCGAGTTTTGGTTACAACTTTAACAAAACGAATGGCAGAGGAGCTTTCAAAATATTTGACAAAACTGCAAATACGTTGTCGCTATATTCACAGTGATGTTGATACATTAGAACGAGTAGAAATATTACGACAGTTGAGAGTAGGAATGTTTGATGTATTAATTGGAATTAATTTATTAAGAGAGGGATTAGATTTACCTGAAGTATCTTTAGTAGCTATACTAGATGCTGATAAAGAAGGATTTTTAAGAAATGTAAGAAGTTTGGTTCAAACATCGGGTAGGGCAGCCAGAAATGTGAATGGAAGGGTAATAATGTATGCTGATAAAAAAACAGAAAGTATGCAGATTACCATTAATGAAACTGAACGAAGGAGAAAAAAACAAATAGAGTACAATTATAAAAATGGAATAACTCCTTCTCAGGCAGGAAAAAAAGCGTTGTTGCAACCAAACGATTCAGGAGTTGAGGTAACAATGAATGGTAAACTTATCAGAACGTATATAGAACCAGAAGAATATAGTGTAGCAGCAGACCCAGTTGTTCAATATATGAGTAAGGATGAATTGAAAAAACAAATTACTAAGTTAAAATCAGCTATGTTAAAAGCATCCAAAGAAATGGATTTTATGAGGGCTGCGACATTGAGAGATGAAATGTTTAGTTTAGAAAAACTATTAAATGATAAGTAATTGAGTAGTATTCTACAATTTTTTAAATGAAAATAGCGGATAATAAATTATCGTCATTATATACTTATTATAAAAATGAACTTTCTCAGATTTATGATGAAAATGAGTTATATGCGATTTTCGAATTAGTTTGTGAAAAATTTCTAACTTATTCTAAAAATGATTTAAGGAAATATTTCCATCATCCAATCAATCAATCTAATTTAATTAATATATACAATGCAGGAGTTAATTTAAAAAAAGGAATTCCAATACAATATATTTTGAAAGAAGCTTTTTTTTACGATGCAACTTTTCGCGTTTCTGAATCAGTTTTGATTCCTCGACCCGAAACAGAGGAATTGGTAGACATCATAATAAACATATATAAACATAAAAAAAGTGATTCTTTAACTATTCTGGATATAGGAACAGGTTCGGGATGTATACCCATTACTCTAAAAAAACATTTACGAGACTCTTGTGTAACCGGCATTGATATTTCGGAGAAAGCTTTAAAAGTCGCCTTGTACAATGCTCAAAAACATAATCTTGATGTTAATTTTATTAAACAAGATGTATTTTCTAATCATTTGAATATCAATTCTAAATATTCTGTCATTGTTAGTAATCCTCCTTATATTTTAAACTCGGAATCTAATCAAATGGAAAAGACAGTTTTAGATAACGAGCCTCATTTGGCATTGTTTGTAGAAGACCATAATCCTATTATCTATTATAAAAGAATCATTGATCTATGTGATAATCTACTTGAAAGAAATGGATGTTTGTTTTTTGAGTTAAATCCATTGACAGCATCTCAAGTTAAAGAATACGCAATTAATAGCCGGTTTTTTTCATCCGTCCAAATATTAAAAGACATGAGTGGAAAAGATAGATTTTTGAAGTCTATTAAGCATTCATGAATTTTTTTACAGTTGAAAAATTAATTAGACGTATATTTTTTAATGCTAAATTTACAATTATATAAATAGCGGTGTTTAAAAAAATAGTAACGAATGACTTAAATAAAATATTCTCTTTTTATAAAAGTAAAGGAGTATGAAAAACAAAAAATAAATAGTATCGGTGTATGAAAAAATTATATTGGGTTATTGGAATATGTATAGCTCTGTTAGTTACAGTTATTGTATTAAAATTTTTTAAAGGAGAAGAGCCAACTGAGGTTATTACTGAAAAAGCAATTAAACGAAGTATTATAGAGTCAGTTTCGGCAAATGGTAAAATACAACCTGAAACTGAATTAAAAATAACATCTGATGTTTCAGGCGAGATTGTTGAAATGCTTGTTAAAGAAGGAGAACAAGTAAAAAAGGGTCAATTACTATGTCGCATTAAACCTGATATTTACGAAAGTGCTTTTGAAAGAGTTAATGCAACAGTTAACAGCTCCAAAGCCAATCTAAAAACGACAATGGCTCAGTTAACTCAGGCTAAGGCTAATTTAGAAAACTTAGAAGCTACATTTCAGAGAAATAAAAAATTATTTGAGCAAAATGTTATATCTCAACAAGAATTTGATGCTTCCAAAGCTAGTTTTGAAGCTGCAAAAGCTAATGTTGACGCAATAAAAGAAAGTATTAATGCTTCTGATTTTAATGTAAAGAGTGTGGAAGCCTCTCTAAAAGAAGCAAATTCTAATTTAGATAAAACATTTATTTATGCTCCTGTTGATGGGACAGTTTCTAAGTTAAACGTAGAAAAAGGTGAACGTGTTGTGGGAGTTCAAGGTTTGCAGGGTACGGAAATTTTAAGATTGGCAAATTTAAATGAGATGGAAGCTAGTGTAGAGGTTAACGAAAATGATATTATTCGCATTCATAAAAATGATACAGCTATTGTAGAGGTTGATGCTTATACTGGTAAAAAATTTAAGGGTATTGTAACTGAAGTTGCCAATTCTGCTAATACAACGGGTATATCTATTGATCAGGTTACAAATTTTGCAGTAAAAATTAGAATTTTAAGAGAAACCTACATCGATTTGGTAACTGTAACAAATCCGGCCCCATTTAGACCAGGAATGAGTGCCAGTGTTGAAATACAAACCATGAGAGCGGATCATATTATAACTGTTCCCATCCAATGCGTAACGAGTCGTAATAGTGATACTACAGAAATTGTTAAATCTATGAAATCTGAAGAAGACATGGGAGTTGTTATTAAAGATGAAAAAGAACAAAAATTAAATTTAAAAAAAGAAGAAATAAAAGAATGTGTGTTTTTGAATCAAAATGGAGTTGCTAAAATGGTTTTTGTTACTACCGGGATTCAGGATAACGATTATATTCAAATTAAGAGTGGTATAAATTTAGGTGATGAAGTTGTATCAGGACCTTATGGAGCTATATCTAAAATTTTAAAAAACGGTAAAAAATTAAAAGTGGTTGATAAAGAAAATTTGTTTACAAATAAAAATTGATTTTTAATGCCATACATTTTACATATTGAAAGTACATCTACAGTTTGTTCGGTGGCAGTTTCAAAAAAAACAGAATTAATAGGTATAAAAGAACATAACAACGGATATTCTCACGCGGAGAATTTACACCTTTTTATTAAAGAACTTTTAGATGAAAAAAAAATAAATATCAAAGATTTATCTGCCATTTCAATTAGTTCAGGACCAGGCTCTTATACAGGATTACGTATAGGTTTTTCTACAGCAAAAGGATTAGCCTATGCTTTAAAAATACCATTAATAAAAGTGGATACCTTAAAAGCACTTACAGAATTTGTAATTCAGCAAACAGCTTCAAATACATTCTTATGTCCTATGATAGATGCTAGAAGAATGGAGGTTTATTGTTCTGTATTTGATAGTAGTTTAAATACCATAATTCCTATTCAAGCGTTGGTTTTGAATGAAGAGACCATCAAAATATTTGATAAAGAAAAGGCAATTTATTTTTTTGGGGATGGAATGCCAAAAGCAAAAAAATTATTGACCAATAATTCAAACTATTTTTTTATCGATAATGTGTTGTCTAGTGCTGCTTCAATGATTAAGTTGGCTTTCGAACAATTTACAGCAAATGATTTTGTTGATGTGGCATACGTTGAACCAAACTATTTAAAAGAATTTTTCTTTACCTCTTCTAAAAAATAAAATATGGTGAAAAAAATAGCCTTTGTGATCAATCCAAACGCCGGAGTTAAGAAGAAATTAGATATAATTCATTTTATAAAAAAATATTCATCACAACCTCATGATTCTGAATTTATTATTTGGCAGGATAAATATGATTTTGAATCAGTAAAGCAAAAAATAAAGAGTGGAGGGTATGATATTGTGGTTGCTTGTGGAGGAGATGGAACTGTAAATCAGGTTGCATCAGCAATAGCTCACAGTGAAATGGCTTTGGGAATACTTCCTTTAGGGTCTGGAAATGGACTTGCCATAAGTAATGGTATTCCAATGGATTTAATAAAAGCATTAAAAGTGATTGAAAGAGGTAGCTTCAAACAAATAGATGGAGCAAAGATAAATGATTTACCTTTTTTCTGTACTGCAGGAATTGGTTTTGATGCTCATATTGCGCATGAATTTGCAATGAGTACAAAACGTGGATTTGTCACTTATTTTAATAAAACTGTAAAATCTTTCTTCGGATATAGACCTAATTATTATAGTATATCGATTGATGGTAAAAAAATAGAAACAAAGGCATTTTTGGTTACCATAGCTAATTCAGGTCAATGGGGTAATGATGTGTACATAGCCCCAAAAGCACAATTAAATGATGGATGGTTGAATATTAGTATTTTAAAACCTTTCTCCACTTCTTCTCTACCTTTAATAGGGTTTAAATTATTCTTAAAAAAAATTGACACTTCCAGAAAGGTAATTTCTGATAAAGGAAAGAAAATAGAAATTGAGTTTGATGGAGAGTTGCCTGTGCATTTTGATGGAGAACCTATGCTGGTAAAAAGTAAATTAACAGTTTATATAATGCCATTGGCATTAAGGATAGTATGTTAAAAATTAATTTTTAATAGAGCTTTCATTTCATCAATTCATCTTTATTTTTTGTCTTTTAAAAACAATATATTTTGGTTTTATGACCCCATTTTTACTTCAAATTGCTAAATACATTCATGAAAACCATCAATATGATACTGAGCGATTGTGTATTGTATTGCCAAATAAACGAGGTGCTTTATATTTAAAAAAACATTTGGCAGAGATTTTTAAAAAAACAATTTGGCTTCCTGTAATTATTAGTGCTGAAGATTTGATTGCTGAATTGTCAGGTTTGCAACAAGCAGATTCAATTGATTTAATATGCGATTTGTATTCAGCGTATGTGAATGTTTTAAAAGAAAAAGCTGAACCTTTTGATGTATTTGCAAAATGGGGTTCGATGATGTTACAAGATTTTAATGAGGCTGACAGATATTTAGTTGACACAAAGGCACTATATCAAAATTTAAAAGAAATAAAAGAAATTGAAAATTGGAGTTTAAGGGCCCATGAATTAACTACTACCCAGCAAGATTATGTGAATTTTATGTCGCAAATGGGGCAGATTTATGATGTCTATTCTCAAATTTTAATCGAAAAAAAAAGAGCATATCAAGGTCTGATGTATCGTATGGCGGTAAATAATTACCAACACTCGTCATACGTCAATCATTTTTCTAAATTATTGATATGTGGGTTTAATGCTTTAAATAAAGCCGAAATTTTTATATTCTCGAATTTGGTTAAAGAAAAAAAGGCAGAACTTATTTATGATGCTGATTTGTATTATTTAGAAAATGAAAATTATGAAGCTGGTTATTTTTTAAGAAATAATTTGAAGACTAATTGGTTAAACAACAAAACTTTTATTGGAAATTATTTTAAAGAAATTCCTAAAAAAATAGATATTGTAGCTGTTCCTAAACAAGTTGGTCAAGCTCAACTAGTAGCTTACCAGTTACAAGAATGGATAAAACAATGTAAATCTCTCCATAAAACAGCTGTGGTTTTAGCTGATGAAAGTTTGTTATTTCCGATTTTAAATCAATTGCCTAAAGAAATACAACATGTCAATATTACAATGGAATATCCAATAAGGTTATCTCCAATTTATGACTTGGTTGATAATTTAATTTCATTGCATCATGCTACAAAAAAAACGGATGGGGGGGTATTTAGCAGTTTTTATTTTGCAGATGTTTTTAAAATTCTTCAAAATTCAATATTTAAAATATATTATCAATCATTTAAACCTACAGTTCAATTACAAGAAATAATTCAAAAAATAATTGATAAAAACTATGTTTGGTTAAATCATAATATTCTTGCTGATTTATTCGGAGTAAATTATAAGCCGGTAGAATTATTATTTAAACATTGGATTGCTTCTGCTGATGGTGTTGTTGCCATTTCTAATTTTATAAATGTTTTTAATAACTCTGAATTAGAAGAATTGCAATTGTCAGCGTCAGAAAAAGAATATATACATGTTTTTACGAAATATTTTAATCGACTTCAAGCTTTAATTCAGACACACCATTTTTTGGATTCTTTATTAACTCTAAAAAGCTTGTTTAAACAAATTATAGGAACTGCATCTGTGCCATTTATTGGTGAACCATTACAGGGATTACAAATTATGGGTGTGTTAGAAACACGAACGCTCGATTTTGAAAATTTAATAATTTTAGGTGTTAACGAGGGAGTGTTGCCTTCAGGTAAATCATCTAACTCTTTTGTTCCTAATGACTTAAAGTTTT